>OGZU01000410.1_pt1 | contig 11996 bp, 10 predicted proteins | sample 1576871 | NCBI WGS metagenome assembly OGZU01 (sample SAMEA3541580, study PRJEB24748) | human gut metagenome | biome: human gut; feature: human-associated habitat; material: faeces | place: China | collected 2012
GAGCAATATTTCGATTATCCGAAGAATTTAAAGAGTCACAATATTAATAGAAAACAAATAGGATTCATGAAATCTACCGGTTGTCTATAAAATCAGATGTTCTCAAGCCTTTATTAGGAAACATCTTTACTTTTTTCCTTTTCCTTTGAACATTTTTCAAGTCACGCACAATGGTGCTGGAAAGTACCTCCGAATAAATCTGTGTGGTCTTTACGGAAGTATGTCCGAGCAGCTTCTGGACTGTTGTAATCGCAACTCCCTGATGAACCAGCAGGGTGGCACAGGTATGACGGCTCACATGGTAGGTTATACGCTTTTTGATACCACACAGCCTGGCCAGCTTTCGAAGCTTCCTGTTTACCTCCGAGTTACAAGGCAAGGCGGCAAGACTTCCGATATCCGGATAGCGGTCAAGAATGCCCAATGCCCTGCTTTCAAACAGCAGATGTAACGGCAGACGGATTTCCACCCCTGTCTTGACGGATTTGAAGTACAGCCACCGCTTGCCGTTTATCCTAATGAAATTCTCAGGTGTGAGCTGGCAGAAGTCAGAATAGCGCAATCCGGTATAACAGCAGAACAGGAAAGCATCGAGCACATGGCGCATGGATTCCTCTTCCACCTCGACCGTTTCCAGCTTCTTCAGCTCGTCCGGGGTAAGAAACTCATGTCTGCCTTTCTCCTGTTTGATTTTGTACTTTCTGAACGGATAAGAATCTGCGTGCATATATCCCTGGTTGATTGCCTCATTGACCAAGGTACGGAGCTGTCTCATGTGCTTGGCTATCGTATTGACCGCATTGCCCTTTTCTCTCAAGTATTGCTCAAAATCACGAAGGAATGTATAGGTAAGGTCCTTGAAGTCCAATCCGGAACGGAAATCATGCAGGACCGCCAGTGTCGAGTGCAGGTTGTCCTTGGTGGACTGCTTCTTGTCCGAATTGTCAATGGCTGATTTGGCGAAAGTGGAGAAGCTGATATTCACGGCACTTTTCTTCTTGACAGCATCCTTCAGCAGTGAGAGTGTGGCAGGTATTCCGCGCTTCCAATACCCCAATTCTATGCCTTGCAGATACAGGATGTATTCATAGAGCATTGCGTTGAGTTCGTTAGATTGGGGGTGGTTAATGACTTGTGCCCCCTCACGGCTCCAGCACTCAGGCTTGAGGTAAACATTGGTCTTCAGGTAGATTTTCCTTTGATTTAAATAAGCTTCAACCTGTACAAGGGCCGTGCCTTGCTTATTCAGTTTCTTTTGGCGGTTAAAGACCAACCTGTATCGTATCTTCTCTAGCATATTTTTATTTTAAATTTAGCTATTTCCTCCAAAATAATCAAATTCGACAATATTAATCTTATAATCTCGACCTGGGAGAACTGATTGGCACAGCTACGGCTAATAAGAATGGATTAATGAGTAAAATATTTGTAGTAACTGATATAGAAAGAGGAAAAGGTCTGATTATTGACTATAAAGCTGATTCTAATGGTTTATATACTTCTTCTTCGTTGATAGAAATATATGTCTATTCGGGAGCTAATACTGCATTTTATAGAGTGATGTCAATACCTACTGGATCTAAAAACATAGAAATAAAATATATGGGGATGCATTGGTGCGATTTTAAATATGCAGATAGTAAATTGTATGTGTTACCTAAGTCGGATGATTCTTCCATCTCGTATAAGGTATCATTAGTTAGAAGAACAAGACCGAATTTCTCAACAATAGACTTTTCTGATTTTTCCAATATTACAGGTGAAATAATTACACCTACACCTGATTAATCCACTTCTGGGAGAACTTTTGCCACTTTCGACAAATACTAATAAGGGATTAACAAGGAGAACAGCATATTTTGATTTAATTCAAGGCAAATTATACAAGATAGCATATAAAGAGGAACTACATGTATATAAGCCTGTAATATGCTTACTATATGTGCTAAGAAGTGGAATATCGTCTTGCTATGTAGCTTCATTAAGTGGGTATCGTAATGGAGTTTCCCATTTTAAATTGATATGTGGAAATGATATCCAATTTAAGCTGTATCAAAAGTTGAATAGCGCTAATTATTTTGACTTCATGCTGGAATGCCCTGATAATTCAGCTGGCATTATGGAGATAAAAGCCATGATTGATTTAACGGTTGTTGAAACGACAGAATCATTAAGTGATTGGCAACAAATTGCAACAGAATAATAGCATAAGTTGAGAGCTGGGAGAACTCATCGGAATAAATGATACGTGGATAAGAAGACGGTTTGCAATAAAAGACTGCAACACAGCTATAGCCGGAGCTTATAATGTGGACGATTCCACAACCAATAACTTCCCTACAGGAGCATATAAGTTTGGAACGTTACTTGTGGCAAACTCTGGCTTTTTTGGATCTCAGTATTTTGTTCCTGACAATTTTAATGTAGATCCATACATATATATTCGGTCTATTGGTAACAATGGAAATACTTTCAATCAATGGGCTAAAATTAAAGTAACAATTATAACATAGATATTCTTCATGGAACGACCTGGGAGAACTTTTGCCTGTAGCAAGTTCTGGGAAAAGCGGGTTGATGAGCGGTAATATTATGCGGAATAGATTGCAAAGCATTTCGTTTGGTAGTGGACGAGTCTATAAAATAGGCCATTTACAAGCAAACTACGTTGGGATAATATTCCGTGGTGCTGACATCATACGTGGCAAGATAATAGACTTTTGCATATTTAAGACATTATCCGGCGAAGTCAAAGCAGCGGGTACTAAAGAAAGTTGGATAAATCTCAAAGTTGACTCGAACAAATATGTGTACATAATGGTGCCAAACGCTAATATCTATTATGCGTCGATTGAATCGTACACTAATTATGTTCTTGATTCATCGATATCAGAGGTAGATTCATTTCCGTCTGATGCTGTTGACATTCCTTTTACATAAATTTCCACCATACTTTCGATCTGGGAGGACTTCTGCCTACTGCAAGTAATGAGAAGAAAGGATTAATGCCAGCAGGAGGAGTATCAAGAATCCCTTATTTTCGATACTCATCCGATAATGTGTATAAATTGGAGTATCCATTTTATGGCATTGTCGGTGGGCATTCAGACAGGACCAACACAACTTCTTTATATGTTATGGAAGTAGATCGAATTTATAAGATTTATGCTACATCTGGTAATACTATTTCTTTCAAAAAAGATAGTGATGGAAATGTTTATGCAAGTGGTGGCGATGGTGGCTTTAAGTTTTATGTTATCCCTTTCAATGGAAGGATTGTAGAAGTGTATAGCGGGGATATATCCAATTTTGAACAAATTAGCGTTCTATAATAGTTGACACTTTTTCTTTTATTGAAGCGACCTGGGAGGACTGATTGGTGTTACAACACCGACAAAAGATGGACTAATGCCCAAAAATCAAGTGTGCAGAAATATTGCTAAAATCAATAATTTGCATTGTCGTTTAAAATGTAATATAAGTTCACCCGGTGAATGGGTTAATGGTTTTCTATATGTAGGTAGCACTAGTGGTTCTGTTTCTACAATAGCTGTTTCTGTGATGATATGGAACGAAACCAAAGTTTTTTGTAAGCTCATTAATGGAGTAAAAGGATATATATCATCGATTTCCTACATACAGGAAACAAACTCAATATCATTATTTGTTGAAATGGCTCAATATGCTAATATCTTATTTGCCCCGATGACCCAACTATACAGTTCCTCTTTAGAAACAGTGGAATCAATTCCAAGTGATGCTATTAATCTTGATTTTTGACATAAAAAAACGGGTGGCACCGGCTTGTACCGGACCACCCGTTTTAATCCATGTCAAAGATACGGTTCGCCAATTACTCTAAACAACATCAACAGAAATTCGTAAATAACTGAATTTGGAGGCTTGTGAATTGTTGATAATTGTAACAGTATTGCCTTTTTTCAACAAACATATTCTGCCTTCGATGTTACTATTCAAGTTAATGATTCCTTCAAACAATGCCGAAATCGTATCATTCCATTGTGCTGGAATTATAGATATACTAGGGTTATGATTCAAGGGGGAAAATAAGATTAATATAGATGGATCATATATTTGTAAATCTGTACTTTCCCCTGTTTTTAATTCAAATTTTCCCTTATATATATTCATAGTTCCACTTGGCAGAAGTCCTCCCAGGTCGAGATTATGAGATTATTTCTGTTAAAAAATAATGTATCTTATCCTTGGTGTTCTTGCTTCTGATGTTGTCATATTCAGATTTAATCCTTCATCAGATAATTTGTATGTTCCTCTTAGCTCCCCTGAAATTATACTATATTTTATCGTATTACTTTGGGTTGCAGATAAAGAGATGACTACAGTATATCCTCCATCTGAAATCGATAAAAGGCAGACTTCACCTAATGCCAATGTTACTAAAGTCACAACTGTTTCAGTTGATATATTTATGTTTTTTGATACCGATTTTATGTTTGGTATTGGCAGAAGTCCTCCCAGGACTTTCGCGGCAGCCGTTGAAGACGTCAAAGTAGGATTCTTGGAACCATCCAAAGTACGGAGCCAAGAGAAGGTATCGGATTGGGGCAACTGGTCCTCAAACTCATCTGTTCCGGCTGCCGCAGCGGCAGCAAATGTTGATATTTCTGATGCAGCGGAAACAATCCGTGCGGAAACTAATTCTGTCATCTCATCGACGGTCACCTGTCGTTCGTTGCCGTTTTTATCCACAGCTTTAAAGCCAACTATATTATTCAAATCCATAATGCAAATTTTAAAATTAAAACAAATACTTCACCCATGCAAAATAATTACTGTTCTCAATATAATTCGGATCATCCTCGTTGGAATATGCCTCCCTCTCAAACGATACCGTCTTATACGCCCTGCCGGCATCCTTCAACCGTACCGCCCTGACCAGCCACTCCACACCATACCAGAGATAGAATGCCAGCCCGGCCAGTACCAGCCACCAGGCGGAAAGGTCAAAACACAACAGCAAGATCCAGATAACTGTACCGATGGCAACTGCCATCTCAACCCATTGACGGGCGTGGGTACACTCATGGTTTCTCACTTTCTGAGTGATTTTCTCTTCCGGTCGCTTGCTTAAAACAAACGGACCGATTGTTATCGTATGGCAAGAACTGAACGCAAGCAGCACCTTTGCCAGAAGGTTGTTACAATATACCTTTTTCATGTTGTTCCTCCTTTTTATCTAAATAATCATTCAAAGAATCAGCCAGCAAGCCGGACAACATAGGGGTAGAACGTCTTATGATATCCACTTCCTCTTCGTCAAGTTCCACACCATCTACAGTCGACTTGAAGATTTTCTCCGCAAGGAGATGCGCCTTCAAACCCGCTACGTTCTTGTATATCCAGTCACCGTAGGCCTCAGTAATGTTGTTGGCTATCAGTTTTTCTTTCTTAATCCCGTCGTAAATAGGAAATTGTGCAAAATTTATTCTCATACTTTAATATTTTAAATGTTATAAATCCACCCAGGTACTTCCTCCATTCATTGACTTGCGAATTCCGTTTCGCCCAACGGAAAAAATATAATTCCCACATCTTACATACAGAGTATCATCCGCTGTTGAAACATCTCCGGTTGATGATACAGTTATACTTCCACTTCTAATTACTGTATCCAAAATACCTTGGTATAAATGTCCGTCTATTGACTGGAACCGTTCGTATTTCATTTCAAATTTGTCGTATTGCAGCAACAAATTATCAACATTTACAGCCGACATATTAGTGCTGCCGATAAAATTATTACCGATATTGAATCCGCCAATTGTCCCCTTTGTCGCTATGATAGTCCCGGTGATATTCGCTTTCTGACAAAGAATCTCTCCGGTCTTTGTGTCCATCCTCAGATTAGGCTGGCCGTTAGTGCTGTCCTGTGACTGCATGATACCGTAAGGTGCCCCGTCCAATGTGTATCCGTTCAACTTGAACATAAATCCGGCTATGTTCGCCTTATCAGCAAGGAATATGTCGGTTACCAGACTTTTGTATTTCTGCATGGCTTCCCAGTTGGAATCTCCGTTAGCGGATGTAGGAGCCGCTGATACAGAACTTCCATAGTTGCGCACAAGAAAATTGTAATAAACTTCACCTATTTTGTGAATGATCTTGTCACGCTGTTTTGCATTCCATACGTATGTCTGTCCGGAAGCCCATACACCTCTGTCATAAGGGAACGCACCCGTAGATCCTGTTGCTCCTATGGAACCATCATTTGCAACACCCACACCCTTCTCGGCCACATAATTGTCATTCCAAGCAGCAGCATCGGAAGCTGATTTATAAGCCCGGACGGCAAACTGGGTGTATCCGGCTGTCGCAGGTACGGATATCTGGCTGTTCAGTGTCGCACCTACATGAGCCAGCCAGCTTCCGTTGTATTTGCGGGCTGCCAGATAAAGCGTGCTGCACGTGCTTACATTGCCTGCCACATTCTGTTTGCAAGTGACAAGGAATCCAGACGGGGATGGCGTGCCTGTTGAAGTGAAGTTGATCACGCTGACAGGACTGTCCAGCCAGTAGGATGCCGACGGTCCGACGGGAGCAACCATCTCCTGCCAGTCCGCATGTACCGTCCGGTTCGCAGATCTGCCGGCGAGGATGTATCCGCCGTCTCTTTTCCTGCGGAGTCTGCCGTTTCTGAACTTGGCGATTTTAATCGGAGGGTTGGAGGTTTCAACCTTGCTTAAGTAAGATCCTCCGGCAAACGATACTGTACTGTTCTTGGCATACGGAGTATTGGCGGATTCCCAATGACCGGCTGCTGTGATGCTCTCACCATCCTTTCCGTCACTGCCGTCCACAACCATCGGGACAGTTTCGACATCAACCGCCTGACCGTTCACGTAGAACACGAACTTCAAGCTACTGGTAAAATTACCGGAAGCCACCCCGACACCATCACCGATGGGAACCTCGGCCGCACCGTCACGACTGTACTTCAACTCCCCGTCCGTAGTGGCCGTAGTGACCGCACCAACTGTCTTCATACGTCGGCAGGAGACCGAAGCCACACTGTAACCGCCGTTCTTGTTCTTGCTGACCATCGTGGCCGAAGTGACAAGGCTATAAATTACCGCATCGGAACCGTCCGCCCCGCCACGGACACCGGTTATCTTGAAAGTCAGTTCACGGGTATAGAGCTGCCCGTTCTTCATTGCAGCCAGTGTGATGGTGACCGTATTCTGTTCCGGAACCGACTTTCCGGCAGCGACGGATATCGCCACCGCTCCGGTGGCCTTGCTTGTGCTTGCCGTGAAACCGGCAGGCGTGCTGACTGTCAAAGATTCAAGGGTGAGTTTCTCGGTACCGTACCACATGGACACATGGGTAGTCCATGACTGTGCGGAAGTAGTAACGCCGGTACTGGTAAGAGCGACGCTCACCATCTCATTGTCAAGGTCGGCCATGACATTCGACTCCCCGTCCTTACTCCAACGGTGCACAGGGGCCGGAGTGCTCCATTCACTCCATACTCCATCACGCTTCACACGTTTGCACGCCCATTCCACCTGATGGTCGGCATCCACGCCAAGAAAATCATCTGTCCAGCCTTCCGGTATATAATCATCCTGCTGCTTCGAATCCGGCTTGTCAGGGGTAAGGCCGATGATGTTGGTACGGGTGTAGATCCACTCGTAACCTTTGCCGTCCTTACCGTCAGTTCCGTCTTTGACCATGACCATCCACAAACCATTCCGGTATATGTAAGTACAATGGTCAGCCGTATTTCGGTAGCTGTTACCCTCCTTGGGATTGGATGGATGGGATGCAAATTCACCAAGGAAGGTGATGCTTTCGCCTTTCAGCTCACGCCCGTCCAGAAGCATCTCCCAGTCTTCATGCACGGTCCAGTCGGCTGACTTCCCGGCAAGGATATAACCGCCATCCTTTTTGCGACGATAACTGCCATTCTTGAACCTTGCGATCCTGATGGGAGGATTGGATGTTTTCACCTTGGAGATAAAAACACAGCCCGCCAAAGTGACCATGGTATTGACCTCGTATGGGGTCTTAGAGGATTCCCAATGACCGCCACCTATTACAGACAGGCCCGGATCACCTTTGTCACCTTTGGCGGCTGATACAAGCCAGTCCGGATTGTTTTCGGATGGCTCGGAAGTAGTGCCCTTGTCATTGACGCACAACCATGTGGAACCGTTATGGGGCACACGGGAATAATATGCGTACTTCCTGCCCGGCTCCCAGCTAGGGAAGTCGATAGGAACGCGGACTGTGCTACCGGTAATTTCATCAATTTGAAAAATCAATCCCGTCATGATGATATCCTGCAATACTGCCGAGAACCTGTCGCAGTTGATCCCATTGATGGTCATACCCTTCTTCTTGCCGAACCAGCTCTTCATCTGTGCCGGCTCCGGGTCCCAGGTGTTGGCATTGTCAACAAGGGTGATGCAGCAGTTACCGTCACGCACGTCTATGATGATATAAGTCTGACGCTCCTTGTCGGTGAAGTTCCCCGTCTGTCCGAGACGCATCTCGTTATGGGGAACGAACTCATATCCGGGACGCGGAACCATCATGAATGTCTTCTCGTCATAATCTGCGGAAGTGATACGGTACTGTATTTTCCGGAAACCAATAAAGTCACCGGTAGTGACGCTTTTGTCATGCCAGAAGCCTAGGAGGATATCGTCCGGCTTCTGTCCCAGCGGTACACCATCCTCCAGATCAGGGGTGACAGTATAGCTGCCGTCACTATTGGCGACAAAGCTTTTTATCTTCAGCCCTCCGCCGGGACTTATAGTATTATATCCTTCAAAATAGGTCTGACGGTTGAAACGAAGTTCTGGTACACTCAGAGAGCTGCGCAGGACCAGAGCCTCCAGCTCGGCACGGGCGTCCTCACCGATGTAACCGCCCTGAACACCGGTGATAAAGTCACCGAACTTGGCGTATTTCTTAATGACAGTTCCGCCCAACAGGGATAATAGGAAACCGGTGCGTTCCTCCGTATCCTTGCGCATGAACATGATCAGCGAGCGCAATGCGGAATACACGTTATGGTCTGTTGCAGGGGTGGAGTCGTGGCTTCCGATCACATACACACCGCTGCCACCACCGCCCGTATAGGTCTGTCCCTTCAGGGTAAGGCTCTCAACCTTTTCCTCCAGCTCCCCGATACGGGAATAGGCGGCGGTTTCCCCGACAGTATAAACAGGTGAGTCAAAGGAATAGTCAAGATTGAATTCAAATCCGATAACCCTTGACTGTCTTCCGTTCTCGAAATAAGCCTTGTTGATAAGGTTGACCTTTTGACCGATGCTGTAGAGGTTGTGAATGCCATCCTCACGGTATGCGTCATTTGACATCATCGTGCAGCCATAGGTACTCGGGTCTATCTTGGATTTGGCAGCGTACTTTTCAGTCTTTTCCTTCAACTCCTGCTCGGCGGCACCCACAAGCCCCAGTTCGGTTATTTTCGTGCTGTCCCAGCCGGAAAGCACATATTCATCTCCATCCTGGGGAAAGAGCACATCACCGGGAAGCGGTCTGCCATAGTCCTCATTCCTGACTATCTCCCAAAGCTGTGCCTCAGGGTTCCATCCGCCATCCTCCAATTTCTCCGGCTTTCCCTCAGGATTGAACTTCACGGCAAACTCCAAACCGTTGAGAAGTCCGGACGCGAAACGTATCCTCAGCTCCTGACCGGGGAGGATATATTTCTCGGAAAAGTTAACACCCGTGTCCCTAAAGCGGTAGGCATTCCATTTTTCCTCGGTGGTTGTGCCGTCCTCATTCTCCACCTTGTCCGGCACTTCGATAGTGGTGACATCCGACATGATGCCGACCCTTCGGGGATAGACTTCATCGAAGATAACCACCTGCTCGACGGCTTCCTCGGTAGTCATATCAGGATAAGCGTCAATGTAAGGAGTGCCTTCGGGAAGCATTAAGCGTTTTTGCACCACGCCGTTCACAACCACAGTCTCGTCAACCGGACGGTAGTCAGATGGGATATTCTTTGTTGAACCAAAAGCGTAGATACGGGTGGCATAGGTGGACCGGGATTCTGACTGTGACATTTCCTGCACGTTTTTCCCGATCTCGAAATCCACCGCGTCACCGGACTCACAACGCCCGAAATGGATGATGTTTTCAGTCACCCAACATTCGCAATCCCATTTCTTCGCCATCTCAAAACAAGCGTCAAGGATGTTGATGTTGTCGTAACTCATCAACTGGGACTTGTTTTCGACTGTGGAATCAATGGAGAAAACAAAATCCTGTCCTTTGTATGTGTAACCAAGAGCTTTCAAATTTCTAAGGACTATACCGGCTTGTACGTCAAGCGGGGCGGTCAGGTTCCAGGACGCCTCCTGTCCGGTCGTCTCCGGGGTATATTTGAAGATTTTGTTTTTCCATTTCCAGTAATAGGCATCAAGTCTTAATTCGTAATCGTAGCCGGCGGTATTGGTGTTGAATGCGGGCTTCTGCAAGTCGCACACCTCGAACAATCCGAAGTTACATTCCACGTATGAGCCAAGTTTGAAATATATGGGATTATCCAAGGAGAACTTTAACATGATGTAATCCTCCTTCATCAGAGTGAACTTACGCTTGCAGCCTTCATTGATCAGAGTTGTAAGCTGGATAGCACCGGATATGTCTTTGATGTCGATTTGTTCCATGTCTTCAAAGTTCGGGGATAAAAAAAAGAGTGCCCAATTTTGAGCACTCACATACACGACAATAAAACCAATGTCGTGAATTAGCTTCTGTTTGCCGGATTTGGCTCGTTAAACTTGGCTGAAATTTTTCCGAAAGTTCGGTCTAAACTCTGTGCGTAAGTGACACTCTTGCCAGTATAAATAAGATGGTAAACCTCGCTACTATTAGCAGGAATCTGAATATCAACCACACCTTTATACAGCTCATCAAAGAAAGCTTTCTTCTTTGCTTGATAATCAGACTGAGAATTACTCTCGATAGTGAACGAAAGAGTTATTTCCCTCTCATCGACTTTAGGATTATTGATTATTACCCGTTTCCCATGTTCAAGTCGGCTTTTGTTCTCAATAAAATCCTTCATGGGAACGGATGCCCCAATAACATCAAGAAACCCCTCTCCCATTCTCACACCCCATGTTGTATAAGCGTTTTCGCCATTAATTAATAATTCATCCATAGACTATAATTTTGCTGTATTCTTTTTAACTTCTGCTATATCTCTTTGCATCTGTTGAATAGGTTTGACGATTGCCCCTGTATTTTCTGAAATCTGTACCAATTCAAGATAAGATTGTGCTATCAAATCTCGCGTATCATCAGCGATATTCCTTGTTTCCGTATTTATGGAAAGTAGAGCATCTGCTTTTACTGTCAGTAGATTAAGTGATTGAGATTGAATAATATTCTGATTTTTTATTTCTTCTCCTGCAATCTGCAATGCTGTAAACCTACCGCTTAGTTCTCCTGCATCTTCATGTGTCATTTCAGTGCCGAACCCTCTTGATGAAGAAGATTGGGAATAGGACTCCTGTGAAATCTTGTCATATCCGGTTGCGGCAGCAAGCTCGTCACGTAATTTCATGGCTTCGTCAACATACTGCATATATTCATCTTGCAAGGCTTTCCTTTCCTCTTCGGTCAGCTCGTTATCCTCCATGCTGGCACCAAACTTTTTCCACCAATCCTCCAACTTTTCGCTGTATAACTCACCAATCTTATTGGAAAGCATGGCACGCATGAAGTATTCTGATATATCTTCCGATGCTGCCTTCGCATCGTATTTCATATCCATAAGATTGTCAACAAAACTATCATACATAGAATCAAATGACATTCCAGTCAGACCCTCGTAAAGTTCATTCGTCAGTTCTTCCAACGTACCAGCTTGATCAATATAGTCATTCAACTTATCAGTCAGACGGTCACCGTATCCACCTTTGCCGGTATTCTGAATGGTTTCCCACATATCGACTGTCTCACGAAGCATT
>OGZU01000420.1_pt1 | contig 11833 bp, 10 predicted proteins | sample 1576871 | NCBI WGS metagenome assembly OGZU01 (sample SAMEA3541580, study PRJEB24748) | human gut metagenome | biome: human gut; feature: human-associated habitat; material: faeces | place: China | collected 2012
TGGCTACTGAACTGGCTCGTCGCCTGCGCGGTAAGCACAAAGCGGAATACACTCCGCACGTTGATACTGGTGATTACATCATCGTTCTGAACGCAGAAAAAGTTGCTGTAACCGGCAACAAGCGCGAAGACAAAATGTACTACCACCACACCGGCCACATCGGTGGTATCAAAGAAGCGACCTTTGAAGAGATGATTGCCCGCCGTCCTGAGCGTGTGATTGAAATCGCGGTTAAAGGCATGCTGCCAAAAGGCCCGCTGGGTCGTGCTATGTACCGTAAACTGAAAGTTTACGCTGGTAACGAGCACAACCACGCGGCACAGCAACCGCAAGTTCTTGACATCTAATCGGGATTATAGGCAATGGCTGAAAATCAATACTACGGCACTGGTCGCCGCAAAAGTTCCGCAGCTCGCGTTTTCATCAAACCGGGCAACGGCAAAATCGTAATCAACCAGCGTTCGCTGGAACAGTACTTCGGTCGTGAAACTGCCCGCATGGTAGTTCGTCAGCCGCTGGAACTGGTCGACATGGTTGAGAAACTGGATCTGTACATCACTGTTAAAGGTGGTGGTATCTCTGGTCAGGCTGGTGCGATCCGTCACGGTATCACCCGCGCTCTGATGGAGTACGACGAGTCCCTGCGTTCTGAACTGCGTAAAGCTGGCTTCGTTACTCGTGACGCTCGTCAGGTTGAACGTAAGAAAGTCGGTCTGCGTAAAGCACGTCGTCGTCCGCAGTTCTCCAAACGTTAATTGTTTTCTGCTCACGCAGAACAATTTGCGAAAAAACCCGCTTCGGCGGGTTTTTTTATGGATAAAACGGCTGTTATCCACAAAGAAATGGTCTGTTCTTACCACTTTTTCAGCATTTCCAGAATACCCTCACCACAACGTCCGCAAAATCTGGTAAACTATCATCCAATTTTCTGCCCAAATGCTGGTGGTTGTTCATTTTTTAGTTAATCAATGAACATATCGTCGCCGTGCGAATGGGGTTTATACATCTGGCTGGCCATGCGTGGTCGGCAGCAGTAAAAATTCTGAATATACCTGGAGGTTTTCATGGCTGTCGCTGCCAACAAACGTTCGGTAATGACGCTGTTTTCTGGTCCTACTGACATCTATAGCCATCAGGTCCGCATCGTGCTGGCCGAAAAAGGTGTCAGTTTTGAGATAGAGCACGTGGAGAAGGATAACCCGCCTCAGGATCTGATTGACCTCAACCCGAATCAAAGCGTCCCGACGCTGGTGGATCGTGAGCTCACTCTGTGGGAATCCCGCATCATTATGGAATACCTGGATGAGCGTTTCCCGCATCCGCCGCTAATGCCGGTTTACCCGGTGGCGCGTGGTGAAAGCCGTCTGTACATGCAACGTATCGAGAAAGACTGGTATTCGCTGATGAATACCATCCAGACCGGTACCGCGGCCCAGGCTGATGCCGCTCGTAAGCAGCTGCGTGAAGAACTGCAGGCGATTGCGCCGGTCTTTACTCAGAAGCCTTACTTCCTGAGCGACGAATTCAGCCTGGTCGATTGCTACCTGGCTCCGCTGCTGTGGCGTTTGCCGGTTCTCGGCGTAGAACTGGTGGGTGCTGGCGCGAAAGAGCTTAAGGGCTATATGACTCGCGTCTTCGAACGTGATTCTTTCCTCGCTTCTTTAACTGAAGCCGAGCGTGAAATGCGCCTCGGCCGGGGCTAAATAATGGATGTCTCACAGCTGACGCCGCGTCGCCCGTACCTGCTGCGGGCGTTCTATGAGTGGCTGCTGGATAACCAGCTGACTCCGCACCTGGTCGTCGATGTGACGCTGCCAGGCGTTCTCGTGCCGATGGAGTACGCTCGCGACGGCCAAATCGTTCTGAATATTGCGCCGCGTGCGGTGGGCAATCTGGAACTGGCGAATGACGAAGTGCGCTTTAATGCTCGCTTCGGCGGCGTACCGCGCAACGTTTCCGTGCCGCTGGCTGCGGTACTCGCTATCTATGCCCGTGAGAACGGCGCAGGAACGATGTTTGAACCTGAAGCGGCCTATGACGAAGATGTCAGCAGCCTCAACGATGATGACGTCGTGTCTGAGAGCGAAAACGAAACGGTGATGTCGGTGATTGATGGCGATAAGCCGGATAATCACGATGACGATCCTGACGACACGCCGCCGCCGCCGCGCGGTGGTCGTCCGGCGCTGCGCGTTGTGAAGTAATGCCTGACAGGCCCTCCGGGGCCTGTTTTTTTTTGCCTGTCTGCTTTGTTAACCCCGCCACACATCACGCGTCCTGCCGCTGGTACTGTTAATGCTACACGTATCCGTCCAGAGAGCAGGAATGTCTTTATTTGAACAACTAAATTCGCGCATACGCCATCATGGCGGACTCATCGTCTCCTGTCAGCCGGTACCCGGCAATCCGCTTGATGACCCGCAGATTGTCGCCGCAATGGCGCTTGCGGCAGAGCAGGCGGGGGCCGTGGCGCTGCGCATTGAAGGTCTGAACAACCTACATACCGTCCGTCCGTTAGTGACGGTGCCCATTATCGCTCTGATTAAGCGCGATCTGCCTGATTGCCCAGTGCGTATTACTCCATGGTTGGAAGATATCGACGCGCTGGCGCAGGGCGAAGCAGATATTATTGCCATTGACGGTACGCAGCGTCAGCGTCCAGCGTCGGTATCGGCGCTATTGGCGGAAATTCATCATCAGGGAAAAGTGGCGATGGCGGATTGTTCGTCTCAGGCCGATGCCCTGCAGTGCTGGCAGCTGGGCGCAGAGATCGTCGGCACCACTCTTTCAGGCTATACCTCAGAAGAGACGCCGGATGAGCCCGACCTGGCGCTGGTGAAAAGCCTGAGTGCCGCGGGCTGCAGAGTGATCGCCGAGGGGCGCTACAATACGCCAGCGCAGGCGGCTGAGGCGATGCGCCACGGCGCGTGGGCAGTTACCGTCGGTTCAGCGATAACCCGCTTAGAGCATATCTGCGGTTGGTATAATGCGGCGTTGAAACAAGCCGTTTCCAATCGATGAAGCATAAAAAAAGCCCGGTGGCGTTAACCATCGGGCTTTTCTGTGTTGAGACTCAGGGTCTAATCAGACTTCAAGATAGTTGAGGATCCCGTCCGCCGCTTTACGGCCTTCGGCAATCGCCGTTACCACCAGGTCTGAGCCGCGAACGATATCGCCGCCGGCAAAGATTTTCGGGTTGCTGGTCTGGAAGGCGTTGTCGCTGCCTTCCGGGGCGATGATGCGGCCCTGAGAATCCAGCTCGACGCTATGTTTCGCCAGCCATTCCATGCTGTGTGGACGGAAACCAAACGCCATCACCACCGCGTCTGCCGGCACCACGTGCTCGGAACCGGCGACGATTTCCGCGCGACGGCGGCCTTTCGCATCCGGCTGGCCCATTTCGGTACGCGCCATTTTCACGCCGCACACTTTGCCGTTGGCATTCACTTCCACGCCCAGCGGCTGGACGTTGAACTGGAATTCGACACCCTCTTCACGCGCGTTTTTCACTTCGCGTTTGGAACCCGGCATGTTTTCTTCGTCACGACGATAGGCGCAGATAACGTGCGCCGCCCCCTGACGAACCGAGGTCCGCACGCAGTCCATCGCGGTGTCGCCGCCGCCGAGAACCACCACGCGTTTGCCTTCCATACTGACGAACGGTTCGTGCGCCGTTTCGCCAAAGCCCATGATCTGTTTGGTGTTGGCGATAAGGAACGGCAGCGCTTCATACACGCCCGGCGCCTCCTCATTGGGCAGATCGGCTTTCATCGAGCGATAGGTACCGGCGCCGACGAAAACCGCGTCATAGTCTGCAAGCAGTTGAGCGAGTTCGATGTCTTTGCCCACCTCGCAGTTCAGTTCAAAGCGGATGCCCATTTGGCTGAAAATCTCGCGCCGACGGGCCAGCAATGATTTATCCAGCTTGAAAGGCGGAATACCGAAAGTCAGCAAGCCGCCGATTTCCGGGTGGCGATCGAACACCACCGGCGCCACGCCGCTACGCGCCAGAAGGTCGGCGCAGGCCAGGCCCGCAGGCCCGGCGCCGATGATGGCAACCTTCTTGCCGCTGGCTTTTACCGCCGAAAGGTTCGGGCGCCAGCCGTCGGCCAGCGCCTGGTCGGATATATAGCGTTCGATGTTGCCGATAGTCACCGAGCCGCTCTCGTCGCGCAGCGTGCAGGCGCCTTCGCACAGGCGATCCTGCGGGCAGACGCGGCCGGTTATTTCCGGCAGACAGTTGGTTTGATGGGAAAGCTCAACGGCGCTGGCGATGTCGCCGGCTTTTACCCGCTCGATCCACTGCGGAATATGGTTATGCAGCGGACAGGTCCACTCGCAGATGCTGCGATCGCCGCATTTCAGACAGCGTTGCGTTTCCCGCCGCGCCTGTTCGGCGCTGAAGGGCAAATAGATTTCGCCAAAGTGCTGTTTACGCGCATCAGCCGCCAGTTTATCCGCCTCGCCGCGCGCGGGCGTGGCCGCCATCTGGCTGGCCTTATCGCCAGAGGTTGACGCTAAAGCGGTCAAAGTACGATGTTGCCACGACGCCGCATCCGCACGCGCTGCCCGCAGGCGCCGCGCTTTCGCCATCTCGCTTAACGCGGAATCGGTCGCCAGCTGTAATGCCTGCGCCGGACAATTCTGCACGCAGGCCGGCCCGGCTTGGCGCTCATGGCATAAGTCGCACTTGTGCGCCGTTGCCCTGCCGTCTGGCGTGACGACGATTTGCATTACGCCAAAGGGGCAAGCCACCACGCAGGATTTACAGCCGATACATTTTTCTTCCTGCACCAATACGCTGTCTTCCTGCCGGCTAATGGCGCCATTAGGACAGCTACGCGCGCAGGGCGCGCCTTCACAGTGACGACAGGTTACCGCGTTACGCTGTTTCTGGTTTTTAATAACGGTAATACGCGGCAAAAAGCGCTGTGGGGTCAAGACATGTTGTTCGCCATTATGCGCCATCACGCAGGCCACTTCGCAGCCCCTGCATCCGATGCATTTGCGACTATCGCTCATAATAAAGTGGTTCATACATCCTTCCGGCTTATCGCTAATAACCCCTCATTTAGTATGACTGTTTATTACCTGACATCATGACCGTGGGACAATGGTCATTTGCCCAGAAATCGGCTTTTCTCGCCAGAATCCGGTTTAGATCAAAAATATTGACCTGAATGAAATTTTGTTTCATTTAGCTGAGCAATAATAGGCGGCTTTGACGGAATGACAGAAAAGACGTGATAAGCGCATATAAATTCAGAGAGGAGCGGCAGAGGTTTCTTTACGCTCTCATAAAAGACACATGATAAATTACACTATCTCCTTAATTTCTCCACGATTGCCTGCGGGGTTAACTATAAAGTGTCACAAGCTGCGCAATAACAAAAAATGTATACAATGAGGTCCTGATTCCGATGGCGAATTTCTTTATCGATCGCCCCATCTTTGCCTGGGTTTTGGCTATTCTGTTGGTCCTGACCGGCACGTTGGCAATTTTGTCGCTCCCCGTAGAACAATATCCGGATTTGGCGCCGCCTAACGTCCGGGTGACGGCAAATTATCCCGGCGCCTCCGCGCAGACGCTGGAGAATACCGTGACCCAGGTTATCGAACAGAATATGACCGGCCTCGATAACCTCATGTATATGTCATCGCAGAGTAGCGCCACCGGTCAGGCAACGGTTACCCTGAGCTTTACCGCCGGTACCGACCCGGATGAGGCCGTGCAGCAGGTACAAAACCAGCTGCAATCGGCGATGCGTAAACTGCCGCAGGCGGTACAAAATCAGGGGGTCACGGTGCGCAAAACCGGCGACACCAACATTCTCACTCTCGCGTTTGTCTCTACCGACGGCAGCATGGATAAGCAGGATATTGCTGACTACGTCGCCAGTAACGTGCAGGATCCTCTAAGCCGCGTCAACGGCGTCGGCGATATCGACGCCTACGGTTCGCAGTACTCGATGCGCATCTGGCTCGATCCGGCGAAACTCAACAGCTATCAGATGACGGCGAAAGATGTGACTGACGCCATCGAATCGCAAAACGCGCAGATTGCCGTCGGCCAGTTGGGCGGTACCCCGTCGGTTGATAAACAGGCGCTGAACGCCACCATCAACTCACAATCGCTGCTGCAAACGCCGCAGCAGTTCCGCGATATTACCCTGCGCGTGAATCAGGATGGTTCGGAAGTCACTCTGGGCGACGTCGCCAGCGTCGAAATGGGCGCTGAAAAATATGATTATCTGAGCCGCTATAATCGTCAGGCCGCTTCGGGACTGGGAATTAAGCTCGCCTCCGGCGCCAACGAAATGGCCACCGCCGAGCGCGTTATCGCCCGTCTTGATGAACTGTCGCAATATTTTCCGCACGGGCTGCAGTATAAAGTCGCCTACGAGACCACCTCTTTTGTAAAAGCCTCGATTACCGATGTGGTAAAAACGCTGCTGGAGGCGATTCTGCTGGTGTTCCTGGTCATGTATTTGTTCTTGCAGAACTTCCGCGCGACCCTGATCCCGACCATCGCCGTGCCGGTGGTATTGATGGGCACCTTCGCGGTGCTCTACGCCTGCGGTTACAGTATTAACACCCTGACGATGTTCGCGACGGTGCTGGCTATCGGCCTGCTGGTCGATGACGCCATTGTCGTGGTCGAAAACGTCGAGCGCATTATGAGCGAGGAAGGGCTCTCGCCGCGCGAAGCGACGCGAAAATCGATGAAGCAGATCCAGGGGGCGCTGGTCGGTATCGCCATGGTTCTTTCGGCGGTATTCGTCCCTATGGCCTTCTTCGGCGGCACCACCGGCGCCATTTACCGCCAGTTCTCCATCACCATCGTTTCAGCAATGGTGCTGTCGGTGCTGGTAGCGATGATCCTCACCCCGGCGCTGTGCGCCACGCTGTTAAAACCGATTCACAAAGGCGAAGTACATGGTCAAAAAGGGTTCTTTGGCTGGTTTAACCGCGCCTTCAACCGCAGCGCCAGCCGCTATGAAACTTTCGTAGGCAAAATTCTCCACCGCTCGCTGCGCTGGATTTTGATTTACGTCCTGCTGCTCGGCGGCATGGTGCTGCTGTTCCTGCATCTGCCGACTTCGTTCCTGCCGCTGGAAGACCGCGGTATGTTCACCACCTCGATACAGCTTCCGAGCGGTTCCACCCAACAGCAGACGCTGAAAGTGGTGCAGAAAGCGGAAGATTATTTCCTCAATAACGAGAAGAGTAACGTCGAGTCGGTGTTTGCTACCGTCGGCTCCGGCCCCGGCGGCAACGGCCAGAACGTCGCTCGTATGTTTGTCCGCCTTAAAGACTGGGACCAGCGAGACCCGACAACCGGTTCCTCGTTCGCTATCATTGAGCGCGCGACCAAAGCCTTCAATAAAATTAAAGAAGCGCGCGTTTTTGCCAGCAGCCCACCGGCCATCAGCGGTCTTGGCAGCTCCGCGGGCTTCGATATGGAGCTCGAAGACCACGCCGGTAATGGTCACGAGGCGTTGATGTCAGCACGCGACAAGCTGCTGGAGCTGGCGGCGAACAATGACCAGCTCACCCGCGTTCGCCACAACGGTCTGGACGACAGCCCGCAGCTACAGGTTGATATCGACCAGCGTAAAGCCCAGGCGCTGGGGGTCTCTATTGATGATATTAACGATACGCTGCAGACCGCCTGGGGTTCGAGCTACGTAAACGACTTTATGGATCGCGGACGCGTGAAGAAGGTCTACGTTCAGGCGGCGGCGAAATATCGCATGCTGCCGGACGATATCAATCTGTGGTATGTGCGTAACAGTAGCGGCACCATGGTACCGTTCTCCGCCTTCGCCACTTCGCGTTGGGAAACGGGCTCTCCGCGCCTTGAACGTTACAATGGCTACTCAGCGGTCGAGATCGTCGGTGAAGCCGCGCCAGGCGTCAGTACCGGTACCGCCATGACCATCATGGAAGAGTTAGCCAAACAGCTCCCGAACGGTTTCGGCCTGGAATGGACGGCGATGTCCTATCAGGAGCGTATGTCTGGCGCTCAGGCGCCTGCCCTGTACGCCATCTCGCTGCTGGTGGTGTTCCTGTGTCTGGCGGCGCTATATGAAAGCTGGTCGGTACCGTTCTCGGTGATGCTGGTGGTGCCGCTGGGGGTTATCGGCGCGCTGCTGGCGACCTGGATGCGCGGCCTGGAAAACGACGTCTACTTCCAGGTTGGCCTGCTGACGGTCATCGGCCTGTCGGCAAAGAACGCCATCCTGATTGTTGAGTTCGCCAACGAACTCAACCAGAAAGGCGAAGATCTGCTGATCGCCACGCTATCGGCCTGCCGCCAGCGTCTACGCCCGATACTGATGACCTCACTGGCGTTTATCTTCGGCGTGCTGCCAATGGCCACCAGTACCGGCGCGGGTTCCGGCAGCCAGCACGCGGTCGGTACCGGCGTCATGGGCGGGATGATCTCCGCCACCGTGCTGGCCATCTTCTTTGTACCGCTGTTCTTCGTGTTGGTGCGCCGCCGCTTCCCGCTGAAAGAGAGGCCGGAATAAACCTGCAAATAACAGAAAAGGCGACTGTCATAGTCGCCTTTTTCATGGGTCAAACATTGTCTTCAGTACCGACAAAGCCAGATTTTATTTACGCAGCATGTCTTCGATAAAATCTTTCCAGTTCCCCAGTTCATGTTCAATCATAATATCCTCTCTTATTATTATGGCGATTTTAGGTAATTTCCCCGCTCAGGAGAAGTTCGTCCGATCTATCGCTCTAATCGCTTTTCTTGTCGCCGCAAGCCTTGAATACTCTGGCTTGCCGCTACCATAAGCCGGTTCATGTAAATTTAATGTGACATAGAGCAACATTAAGCAACATTTTGTTAATATCAGAATTCCTGTAATTCATTATCTTAGTCTGTCGCGAAAAAGAACAAATTTTAATCAGACAAGGCTGAAAAGTTATATTTATCCAGCCGATTCACGTATTATTTAACAAAGCTTATATATTCGGAAAAAGCTGAGAAACATATTCTTTTAACGTGAAGGTTTAATTATGTTGACCATGTACGGCATCAAAAACTGCGACACCATTAAAAAGGCCCGCCGCTGGCTGGAAGCCCATCAGATTGACTATCGCTTCCATGATTATCGTGTTGACGGACTGGACCGCGAATTGCTGAATACCTTTATTGCCGAATTAGGCTGGGAAGCGCTGCTTAACACCCGCGGCACCACCTGGCGCAAACTCGATGAATCGGTCCGCACTGGGATCGATAATGCCGATGCGGCGGCGGCGTTGATGCTGGAAATGCCGGCAATTATCAAACGCCCATTGCTCTGCGCGCCCGGTCAGCCTATGCTGCTGGGCTTTAGCGAAGCAAACTACGAAAAATTTATTAACGAGGTGTAGTCTATGTCTTGCCCGGTCATTGAGCTGGCTCAGCAGCTTATTCGCCGCCCTTCCCTTAGCCCCAATGATGCGGGATGCCAGGCGTTAATGATTGAACGTCTGCGGGCGATCGGTTTTACCGTTGAAGCAATGGACTTCGGCGATACGCAAAATTTCTGGGCCTGGCGTGGACAGGGTGAAACGCTGGCCTTTGCCGGCCATACCGATGTGGTGCCGGCCGGCGACGCCGACCGCTGGATCAATCCGCCGTTTGAACCAACTATTCGCGATGGTATGCTGTTTGGCCGCGGCGCGGCGGATATGAAAGGGTCGTTGGCGGCGATGGTTGTCGCCGCCGAACGCTTTGTCGCGCAGTATCCGAACCACAAAGGCCGTCTGGCGTTTCTCATCACCTCAGATGAAGAAGCCAGCGCCACCCATGGCACGGTAAAAGTGGTCGAAACGCTGATGGCGCGTAACGAGCGCCTTGATTACTGCCTGGTCGGCGAACCTTCAAGTACCGAAGTGGTTGGCGATGTCGTGAAAAATGGCCGTCGCGGTTCACTCACCTGTAACCTGACGATTCATGGTGTCCAGGGCCACGTCGCTTATCCGCACCTCGCCGATAACCCGGTACACCGCGCGGCGCCGATGCTGGCGGAGCTGGTGGCTATTGAATGGGATAAAGGCAATGAGTACTTCCCGCCGACCAGCATGCAAATCGCCAACGTGCAGTCCGGCACCGGCAGTAACAACGTCATCCCAGGCGATATGTTCGTTCAGTTCAACTTCCGTTTCAGCACCGAGTTGACCGACGAGATGATCAAGGCGCGCATCATCGCGCTGCTGGAAAAATATCAGCTGCGCTATACCGTCGAATGGTGGCTTTCCGGCCAGCCATTCCTGACCGGCCGCGGCAATCTTGTCGATGCGGTAGTGAACGCCATTGAGCACTATAATGAAGTAAAACCGCAGTTGCTAACCACCGGCGGTACCTCTGACGGACGCTTTATCGCCCGCATGGGCGCGCAGGTAGTTGAACTGGGTCCGGTGAATGCGACCATTCATAAAATTAATGAATGCGTCAATGCCGCCGACCTGCAGCTGCTGGCGCGGATGTATCAACGCATCATGGAACAACTGGTCGCCTGACGACAATAACGATTACCCTGCAGCGCCGCTGCGGGGAAAAAAGAGGACACAGCATGGAATGGCTTATCAACCACTGGTGGATTCTGGTGTTGGTATTTTTAGTCGGCGTGATGATCAACGTGATTAAAGATCTTAATCGCGTCGACCCGAAAAAATATCTCGATAACAAACCGGATCTGCCGCCGCATCGCGACTTCAATAGCAAGTGGGATGACGACGACGACTGGCCGAACAAAGACCAGCCGAAGAAGTAAACCTGCGCTCCCCGTCATCGCGTAGGCTGGATGCATTCCCGGGTAGCGGCTGACGCCTTACCCGGGCTACGGCCCGTACCATTGCGAGATGAAGCTCTCAATTTTACCTCTGTTCCCAAGGCTACTGAAACTGCCGGTGTTGGTGGCCTCAAAATTCCCCGGTGGCGCTGCCGCTTACCGGGGCTACAGCGCTGTGCGATTTGGTAGCCCGGAGAAGGCGCAACGCGCCGCATCCGGGAAAACCCTTAAAACAGTTGTAAACCGATAACAGTATTTACCTAAACCAGCCGACGTTGTGCCGCGGGGCCATTACAGCATTTCGATAATATCGTCATCTTTCGGCGTACCGCCGCTTAGCGCTTCATCAAAATAGTGCTTCGGTACGGTATAACGCAGCCGATCGAGGGCAAACTGCATGCTCCGGTCATCAATGGCATGTCCGAGATCTTCAACGATATCCAGCGTGACATCTCCCCCCAGTTCCTGCAGCCGCTCCTGCGCGGAAACCGCCCACGCCAGATCGATCACCCGATCCTCGCCGCCGTGGATCAGATGCACGGTGGTTTGCGTGGTCGCCGTTTGCGGCAACGACGCGTAACGGCCGTTAAAGGCAATCACCCGCGACGCCAGCCCTGGCTCGGCTTTAATACTCTCAAGCGACATAATCGCCCCCTGCGAAAAACCGATCAGCGCCGTCGCCTGTGGGCCTAAACCGCTCTGTTTTTGCCAGTAGCGCACCGTTTCAATAAAGGTCGGCATAATGGCATCGATGCGTTGCTGACGATTTTCTTCCGTCACGCCTTGCACCGAAAACCACTGCCGCGCCGGCGCCGGGCCGCAGGGTTCTGCGCCGCCGATACTGACAATGAGCGCATTAGGAAATTGCGGCGCAAACCAGCTACCAATTTGCCCCATCGAAACCGGATTATCGCCAACGCCATGAAACAGCAGCAGCAACTGTTGCGCAGGTGTTGCCGGGCTCTGAACAATAAAGTGATCGTGTTTCATGGTTATCTCCTGATGTCTCAGATAAGCAGGAATCTGGCTCCTGATTGATG
>OGZU01000423.1_pt1 | contig 11790 bp, 14 predicted proteins | sample 1576871 | NCBI WGS metagenome assembly OGZU01 (sample SAMEA3541580, study PRJEB24748) | human gut metagenome | biome: human gut; feature: human-associated habitat; material: faeces | place: China | collected 2012
CTGCAGTCCGGTCATGAACCTTACTTATTCATCAGGCTTTTCCGATAGAACCGAACAGTTCCATCTTTGTCTTAACCGTCTCTTTGATCGCCTCAAAACCAGGTGCAAGAAGTTTACGCGGGTCAAATCCTTTTCCTTCAAGGTCTTTTCCTGCTTCGATATATTTACGTGTAGCGTCAGCAAATGCAAGCTGGCATTCTGTATTAACATTGATCTTAGCTACTCCAAGAGAGATTGCTTTTTTGATCATGTCATCAGGAATTCCTGTACCACCGTGTAATACTAATGGCATATCTCCTGTTAACTGCTGGATTGCATCTAATGTATCGAAGCTTAATCCTTCCCAGTTTTCTGGGTATTTTCCGTGGATGTTTCCGATTCCTGCTGCAAGCATTGTTACTCCAAGATCTGCAACTGCTTTACATTCTTCTGGATCTGCACATTCACCTTTACCGATAACTCCGTCTTCTTCTCCACCGATAGATCCAACTTCAGCTTCGATAGACATTCCTTTTCCTGTTGCAACTTTTACAAGTTCTTTTGTTTTTTCAACATTTTCTTCGATTGGATAGTGAGATCCATCAAACATGATAGAAGAGAATCCAGCTTCGATACATTTGTAGCATCCTTCGTAAGAACCATGGTCTAAGTGAAGAGCTACTGGTACAGAAATGTTTAATTCTTCTAACATTCCGTTAACCATTCCTACAACAGTTTTATATCCTGTCATATATTTTCCTGCTCCTTCAGAAACACCAAGGATCACTGGAGATCTTGTCTCTTCTGCTGCTAATAAAATAGATTTTGTCCATTCTAAGTTGTTGATGTTGAACTGTCCAACTGCGTAATGTCCGGCTTTCGCCTTGTTTAACATTTCTTTTGCTGATACTAACATAGTTTGTCCTCCATATAATTCGTTAACTTTTTCACATCTAGTTTATTATACTCTATTTATACGTGGGTTGCAAGCTTTCACTTGTTACTAATATCTTCTGTTTTCTTGCAAAAATTTGGTCATTATTTTACTTGCAAATAATCGTTATCCTGTTCCACTTGTAACAGCAGATTCAAATGTTTCCGGCAGGAATTTTTTAAAACTCTTGTCACATTTTTACTGTCACTGTTTTGATACCATTCCACAGCTTCTTCTCTTGTGAGACCTCCTTTTTCCTTTCTTGAGATCAGACGTTCTTTCAACATCTCTTCCTCTGCCAGGATCAAGATTTTATAGTCTGCGTATTGCTGCATGGATTTCCATGGTTCTTGTTTTAATAGTAACCAGTTCCCTTCGATCAAAATGATATCTTTGGTAACTTTAATCTGATTTTCCACAACGTCGTGAAGATTTCTATCATAAATCGGCCATAAAATATCTTCTATTTTTATCTTTTCAAGTTTCTGTCTTAATTTTTCTGTGTCATATGTTTCCGGACATCCTTTTACCTGCTTCATTGGAACTTTTTCTCCAAGCACGATCGCATCATGAGAATTAATGTAATCAGAGTGATAATGAAATCCATCTAATCCTAATGCTTGAATGTCTGTAAACTCTTGATCTTGTTTTGATAAATATTCCAAAAACTCACATAATGTTGTCTTTCCAACAGCCGGCGGTGCTGCCATAAATACAATGATCCGTTCCTTTTTTTCTTTTTGTAACTGCTGTAATTGTTTTAATAAAGGAAGAAAAACTTTCTGGATCGTATCTTCGTTATAGACCGCTGTCATTTCAAATCCATTGACTTTAAATAAATATTCTTTCCATTCTTTCATATGACACCTCTTTCTTTATGTTTATTATACGATGTATTCTTATACAAGTACAAGCAATAGACCTTTTACTTTGGCAGCATTAAAAAGTGCCATCTTTTTCTGTTACAAAAAAGATGGCACTTTTGATCTGTGACAAATATTTAATTAAATTCTGTGTAATGAATGAGGTCTCCCAAATAATCATATCCAAACTGGTACACCAGTATATTTCTGATTACCGCATATCCAAAGAAAATACACACTCCCAAAATCAGCATCCACAATCTCGGCTTCATGCTCTTCATCTCTCTGGCTGTCAGTTTCTTTACCATCCATCCTGCAATACACCATAGAAACATAACCCCGGTATATACAACGGTTGGATTACATAAAAATGCTCTCTCAATATCCAAATGCAGCAGTGCGATCACACTTCTTGTCCCGCCGCATGCCGGACAATAGAAATGTGTTACTTCCTTAAAGAAGCATGGCATACTTCTTATGATCTTATATAGAGTCATCATTTTCATCGATATATGTATCATAATGTGTATTAAACTCTTTCATTTCATTTTGAAAATCCGAACTAAGCAAAATATTCACAACAAAAACTGTGATCAAGATCACAGAACCAATGATGCCTATAATCCCACAGATCAATCCTGCTTTCGCCTTATTTCCTCTTGTTCCTCTGACTTTTGGTGTCACCGCAAAACAAATGACCGCTGCAATCCCAGTGATAATTGCGATTGGCGTGCAGCAACAACTGACCATGCATACAACTGCTATGATTCCAAGGATCATTGTTGCGATCGCAATTCCACTTGTCTGCTCCTGCTGTGGTTGTTCTATGTGATCATCTTCGTAACGATATCGTCTGTATGGATCATCATCTTGTGTATGATATTCTTGTGTTGGATCTTCATCTTTAATCTCGTATCCAGTATACGGATCGTATCTCTTATCTTCCATATTTTTTCCTCTACTTTCTAATGTAGCGAATCATTCCAGGCCCTAATTTGTCCGTTGGACGAGAAATAAATTCATGTTTGTGATAAAATGGTTCTCTTCCGATCGCACACATCAGATCCAACATGATCTCGGTTCCTTCTTCACAAAGATTCTCTACATACTCGATCAGATCTTCTATGATTGCACTTCCGATTCCATAATGCTGATAATCTGGATGAATCATTAAATCCTGAATGTAACAAATGACCGCCCCGTCACCTACAAGTCGTCCCATTCCAACGATCTTGGCATCAATGTATGCGCAGACGATATACAAACTGTTATCTAAGGCTTTCTTCGCCTGTGTTCTTGATAATGGTTTAAAGTTGACCGCTTTTCTTAATTCCAGATACGTATCAACTCCTACATTATTTGATACTAGTGTTACTAATTTCATTCTTTCCTTGTCTTCTTTCTTCTATATAATATGTTTCTCTTCCTAATGTCAAAATTATTTCTCTGATTGGCTATCATCTTATCACGAATTTTATCACATTACAAGAAATGAATCTTTCTTATTATATTTTATAATTTTATACACAATAAAACAGGTGATTTTTATTTTTTTCCACAAAAATCACCTGTTTCTTCTATATAATAGTAGATATTTTAAGAACTAATCCTGTAATGCATCTACATCACGTTCTCCGGTACGGATCTTAACTACATTCCTTACTTCGTAACTGAAGATCTTCCCGTCACCAACTTCTCCTGTAAATGCAGATTTCTGAATAGCTTCGATCGTTTTTCTTTCCCATTCTTCAGAAGATACGACGATCTCAAATTTAATCTTTGGACGCATCATCATATCAACTTTTGTTCCACGGATAACTTCTGTAAAACCTTTCTGTGCTCCGCATCCCATAACCTGTGATACTGTGATTCCATTAACTCCGATTTTGTTTAAAGCTTCTTTGACATCTTCGAATTTCTCTTCTCGAACGATTGCATTAATTTTGATCAACATATATTTTCACCTCTTTTAATCTAAACCATTAAAACTTGGGTAAGCATTCTCTCCGTGTTCTGATACATCCAATCCGACTTTCTCGGCTCTTTCTTCAACTCTTAATGGAGTAAAGATACGGACAATCGCGATACAGATCAGGCTTCCGACTACTGCAACTGCGATAGATACAAGAATCCCTATGATCTGTGCTACAAACAATCTTGTTTCTCCAAACACTAATCCATTCCATTTTGCGACTCCATTGATGGATGTCATTCCAAATAATCCTGTTGCGATACCACCCCAGATACCACCGATTCCGTGACATCCAAATGCATCCAATGCATCATCAATCTTTAATTTTCCTTTGATCAGTTTTACACCGAAGTAGCAGATTGGGCTTACTAATAATCCACAGATCACTGCTGCCCACATTGGAACAAATCCGGCTCCCGGTGTGATTGCTACCAGTCCGATAACTAATCCTGTGGAAGCTCCGACTAAAGTTGTTTTTCCTTCTGAAAATACTTCGATCAACATCCATGAAACAAGAGCTGCAGCTGCTGAAACAGATGTTGTCATAAATGCATGTGCTGCAAGTCCATTTGCTGCTAGAGCACTTCCTGCATTGAATCCGTACCATCCAAACCATAACAGTGCAGCTCCTAAAAATACAAATGGTGTATTATGTACGTGGTAGACTCCCTGGTCATATCCACGACGTTTTCCAAGTGTTAAAGCTAATACCAGACCGCTGACCCCTGATGTGATATGAACGACATTTCCTCCTGCGAAATCGACAGACCCGATCTCTGCTAAGAATCCTCCTTCTCCCCATACCATATGTGCCATTGGGTAGTACACAATCAATGACCATAAGATAATAAAAAGAACTAATGCTTTAAATTTCATTCTTCCTGCAACAGATCCTGTGATCAGTGCTGGTGTGATCATTGCAAACATCATCTGAAATGCTGCAAATGCAAGGTTTGGAATCGTATCTGCGTATGGTCCTGGTTTCATTCCAACTCCGTTAAAGCCAAACCATTTTGCTCCTCCAATGATCCCTGCATGGTTTCCACCGAAAGATAGTGCATATCCAACAAGTACCCACATGATCACGGAAACTCCCATGATAAATACACACTGCATCATCGTGTTCCCAACGTTTTTCCTTCGTACCATTCCTCCATAGAAAAATGCAAGGCCTGGTGTCATAATAAATACAAATGCTGCACATAGCAGAATAAATGCTGTATCTCCTGCGTTCATAGTATATTCCTCCATTCTCATTTTCAACTATGCTTCTATGCTCGTCAGAGTAGCTGGTTCTGACATTATTGAAAATCTCTCGAGAGAATGTTTTTATTAACTAATTCTAGCTAATAAAAAAGGAGCCAAAGCACACTTTTCTTTATGCTTTGACTCCTTCGTCACGTTTATAGTAACAAAAGGCGTTTTAAAATGCAAGATTTATTTATGTATTTTTATCAAGACAATTGTGATTTGAATGACGGAAATTATTTGATTCAAACCACTATACAGTGTGTATGTTGTATGGTATTGATTGATAATTTTTGTATTTATTAACAGACGGTAAAAGGGCTTCTACAGCACCAATTTATCGAGATGTTTATAAAGCAAGCATAATAACATTACCTTCTGTCTGAAAATTCCCTATTTTACAACCAATGCTGTCCTCCATACACACCCACTTAAATTTTCAATCTTGTGAATTGTCCACTCTATAGACTTCAGGTATATGATAAAAAATAAATAAACGATTGGAAGATCAGCATTAGAATTTTGCCACGTTTTTTGCGGATTCGCAGCCGGCTTGGTGCGTTGTTTGAGCCTCAAAGAGTTCTGTTTTGAATACCTTTGAAGGCGAGTTACGCAAGGAAAGCCGGCGGATCAGCGATCTGCCAAAAACGTGAGCAAAATTCTCTAGCTGCTCTTCCAATCGTTTATTTATTTTTTATCATATACTCGAAATCTACAGTTGACCAACACACAAATTAAAATTTTTCTTGTGCATAAATAGATATATTCCCATTCACCCCATAAGCAATCACACAAACAATAACAAACAACACCATATCAGCTCCTCCAAACACTTCCAATCCGATCATGATCGGTGCGATCAGTGTATTTGTTGCGCTTCCAAAGACTGCTGCGTATCCTAGTGCTGCACATAACATTGGCGGTAATCCAAGCAGACCTCCAAGGATCACTCCAAGAGATGTTCCTATCGAAAACAGTGGTGTAACTTCTCCACCCTGAAATCCAATTGCCAGTGTAAAGATTGTAAATAATAACTTTAGTATCCAGTCATAGCTATAGATTGTCTGCCCTGTGAATCCTGCCGAGATTATATTCGTTCCAAGTCCACTATATCTTGATCCGTGAATAATAAACAATAACGCTGTTAATGGAATTGCCATAGTTCCGATTCTTAAATACTGATTTATGATCTTTTCTCCCATGAATGCTTTTAACTTACTTAATGAAAAAGAAAACAATCTTCCAGTCAGTCCAAATAAAATTCCAAGTATGATTACTGATATGATTGTTTTCGTACCAGTTAAATTTATAGTATTTTTGATCGCCACTGAAAATTTTTCTAACCCTAGGCTATGAGATGTAAATGCTGCTATATATGCAGACGCCAATGCTGGCAGTAATGCTTCATAATCCATTTTCCCGATTACGATTACCTCGATCGCAAAGAATGTTGCACTTAATGGTGTCTGAAATAATCCTCCGAATCCTGCTGCCATACCGATGACTAACATTATTCTTCCATTCTCTGGGAAGTTAAATTTTCTTCCGAGTGCATGAGATAGGGTTGCTCCGATCTGAACTGCAACTCCTTCTCTACCAGCACTTCCTCCGAATAGATGTGTTAACCATGTTCCAATCATTACTAACGGAATTAGTAGTAATGGAATGGAATCTGTTTTTTGCTGGCCAACTTCGAAGACGAGTTTCATTCCTTTTAGACTTAGTTTACTGAATACGTAATATATTGCTGTGATCACGAGTCCGACAATTGGCAGAAATGGCAGTAAGTATTGATAATGTATGGTTCTGAAATCTGAAATTGCAATCAGTACTCTTCCAAACAAGGCGTCGATCGCACCTACAATGATTCCTACAATGACTGCCATGATGAAATATTTTAGCAATTGTATCATATAGTCTTTTTTTTGCATTTTTTTATTCCTCTCTTATCATTTATTGCATCAAAAAAGCTGACAACTCCTGTGTTCATTGCACAGAAGTCATCAGCTTAATAAGCGGTTTCGAATCTCTTCGAGGGAGAACTTCATTCCCTTTTTCTTTTGTTAAGATAGCATATTTTTTATTTTGTGTCAATTTTAAATCTTTGTAAGATTTTTATATTATGCTTGCTCCAGTTTATCTCTTAAGAAATCCTTTGCATCTATAATTACCTGTTTCCAATCATCGTTTCCGACATACCAGAATTCTCCTACAAACATTCTGACTCCCAGTCGTTTTAAAGTCTTTATATTTCTTACAAACTCAGTATGTCCTGTTCCAAATGGAATTTCTCTATATTTTCCTGGAACTGTCTCTTTTAAATGTGTTGCAAAAATATGTCCTTTTCCTGTCATTATGTCTTCATTAACATCTACGTCATATAAAAGAGATGCATTTTTCAGGTTTCCGATGTCTGGATATACTCCAAGATATGCCTGATCCACATCTTTTACATACACCATTGCTTTTTCTACCGTATCCATAAAAGGGGTTTCCATTGTTTCAAACCCTAGCAATACTCCCTGTTTCGCTGCCATGATAGCAGCTTCTTTCAGATTTGTCTTAAAATAATCTATTGTTTGAAAATCGCCTTGTTCATAATATACATCATATCCAGCAAGCTGTATGACTCGTACTCCTAATCTTGCAGCCAGGCAAATGGCTTTCTCCATGATTTTCATTCCTCGTTCCCTGATCTTAGGATCATGTGATCCTAATGGATATTTTCGATGACCACTTAAGCAAATGGATTTTATAGGAACTCCTGTTTTTTCGATTGCCTTTTTTATTTCATCCACTGGCTGATCAAGTCTTGCAAGTTTTTCTTCGGTCTCATCAATGCTCATTTCCAGATAATCAAAACCTGCTTCTTTTACCACTTCCAGTTTTTCTTCCCATGAAAGTGTATTAGGCATACTTTTCTCATAAAGTCCCAAATAGTATTCTTTATTTTGATTGACCATAATACGCCCCCGGACCATGTTTACGGTTAAAATGTTTCTCTAATAATGTCTGCTGCATTGGTCCAATTTCTGGATTTGTGACCAACATCGCAATTGCGTTCATTTTTGCACATTCCTCTAAAACAACTGCATTATGAACCGCATTAAAACCATCACTTCCCCATGTAAATGGTCCATGACTATGTACGAGTGCCCCTGGTACTCTTTCCGGATTGATTCCTCGTCTTTTAAATTCGTCCACAATGACTTTTCCTGTCTCTAATTCATAACTTCCCTTTATTTCTCCATCTGTCATGAGTCTGGTGCATGGAACTGCTCCGTCAAAATAATCTGCCTGCGTTGTGCCTAACGCGATAATATCTTTTCCTGCCTGTGCAAAACCAGTTGCCCATGTGGAATGTGTATGTACAACCCCGCCAATTCCTGGCCAGTTTCGATAAAATTCCAAATGTGTATCTACATCAGAACTTGGTCTTAATTCTCCTTCAAGGATATTTCCTTCAAGATCTATAAGAACAATATCTTCCGCTGTCATCTTGCTGTATTCTACTCCACTTGGTTTAATTGCAACAATTTCTTTTTCTCGGTCAATTTCTGATACATTTCCCCATGTAAATGTAACTAATCCATGTTGCGGTAATAATAAATTTGCCTCTAATACCTTCTGTTTTAATTCTTCTAACATAAAATCCCTCGCTTATTAATATGTATTCAGGTTTTATTCTGTTACAAAGTATACAGCTGCTTCATTTGCTGTGTGGTTTGCTGCTACAATGATATCTCTGTCTTTTTCGTTAACTACACACAGATTCGCAGGTCCTACTCCTTTTTCTATCATTGTGACTTTATATTCTCCATCCTCATAAGTAACAGCAAATAATTCACAGTCTTTTCTTCTTACTCCACATACAAACGCATTTTGTCCTGCTAATTTTGTTCCAACAAGTGCATGTGCAAAATCAATTTCATTATCATACTTCCAGACTTTTGTATATTTTCCATTAATCTTTTTATAAATCTGAATCGTATCTCCATGAAATTCTTCGATCGTCATGATCTCATCTTCACCATCATTGTCAATATCAACCGTTGCTATTTCTCCGATATGTCCTTCCATGATCAGTTCTGTCTTCCACTGTCCTCCTCGTTTCTGTGGTGCACTGACACGAAGAATTCCCTGATCACTTCCAAAGTATCCAACATCTTTTCCGACTTCCTTTGTCTGCCAGAATCCATGATTTCTATATAATCCATCAACTAAAATTTCAAGTTCAACACCCTTTGCAGGGTCTTCTGGTAATTCTGCAACATAAATACGTCCCGGTACACTCCAATCGTTCTTTTCTTTTTTGGATGTCGCTACCGTTGCAGCAATCAGATAATTAATTCCGTTCGCATGGAAAATGCCAAAACGATGCACATATGGAATAGACACTACATCTTTAAATTTCCATTCTCCATCTTCGTATTTTCCCCATACGATCTTAGCTAAAGATGGTGTTACTTTTAAATAAAATTCCTGTACAGCAAGGAATTCCTTTTCTTTTCCTGGAATCGGAACGATTGACATACATCCACCTGGTGTTGTCCAGACATTTTGTTTCTTTTCGAAATCTTTTCCATAATACATGTTACAAGCAATTTCTGGATCTTCACTTGCAAGTAGTACATGATTTTCTCCATCAAAGGAAATATTGCTTGCACAGTAGCATCTCTTCATCTCATCTAAATGTTTTTTCTCAATTTTCATGGTTTTTTCTCCTTTTTTGGGTATAAGAAAAGCTGCATAATGCAGCTTCTCTATTCTTCGATAAAATACGTTTTACTGCGAATTGTCTGATTATCCAATTTCAATATCAAAATCATCTTTCAATTCTTCATCTTCATGTACTGTTTCAACTGGACGCGCTGGTTTTGTTACAGAAACAATTACCGCTGTAACCATAGCTCCGATCAACCATGCTGCAATCCATAACATTGGATTACTTGCCAGTGGAACCGAGAAGATTCCACCATGCAGTACAGGAACTGTTACTCCCCAAGTTAAGATTAATCCATGAGCAACACCTGAACCAATTGTTACCGCCGGAATGACTCGTTTCGGATCATTAAAGGCAAATGGTAATGCACCCTCTGTTACCTGACACAATGACATTGCGATCGCAACTTTTGCATCTTCTCTTTCTTGTTCTGTATATTTTTTAGGAGTTAATACCAGTGCTGAAATTGCCATACCCATTGGAGGTGCCATAGCCGCCGCATTTTTTCCGGCTGCAGGTCCCCAGATTCCAGAGGCTGCGAATGCACTGACAACAGAGAAACAAATTTTATTCACAGGGCCTCCCATATCAAATCCGGTCATACATCCTAAGATAAATCCTAATAAGAATTTTGATCCCGTGTTCATATTCATAAAGAAGTCAACAGCTGCCTGTGTTAATGCTGCAAGTGGCGGTCCAAAGACAAACATGATCAACAGCGTCGCTATAATTCCGGATATTACCGGATAAATAACGATCGGATACATTGATTTCAAAGCTTTTGAATCTGGGAAATGTTCCTGCATCCATAAGATCATAATACCAATTAAGAATCCACAAATTAATGCTCCAAGGAAACTGGCTTTTACCTGTGTTGACAAATATCCTGCTACTACACCTGGTGCAATTCCTGGTTTACCACAGATAGAGTAAGCAATTCCTGCACAAAGTACGGACATCATTAATGCAAATGCTGCATTTCCTGCCTGTAAGAATGCATATCCAATAGTTCCTGCTGTATCAACATTCCCTGCCAGACGAGCAAGTGCTGTACAAAATCCACCGATAACGATAACAGGGATCATATAAGAGATACCACTCATACAATGCTGCTTTAAGTTTTTAAATACGTCTTTTAACATATCTTCTCTCCTTTCAGTACTTTTATTTCTTCAATGCACCTAATTTTTCTTCAATCTTACGAAGAAGATGTTCTGGTGATTTGATTGCTGTTGCAACAGGTACTTTAACCATTGGTTTTCCTTTGAATCTTTCTGTTCCAGATACAGCAACATCAGATGCGATCAATACACAATCTGCAGCATTGATATCTTCATCTGTTAATGCAAATTCAACACCACCGCTTCCCTGTGTTTCGATTTTTACACTCCATCCAAATTTTTCTCCAGTTTCTAACAGTTTTTCTCTAGCCATATAAGTATGTGCGATTCCACAAGTGCAAGATGTAATTCCAACAATATTCATAACTATTCTCCGGAGTTAATTGTTTTCGATGCTATGATAATTAAATTAAGCGCTGACACCTTCAGCATTTAAAAGATCAATGATTTTCTGCGGGGAATCTTCCATCAGTAATTTTCCTACTATATCTTCATCGGCAAGTGAACCTGAAACCTGGGATAATAATCGGATGTGGGTGGTATTTTGATCCACCAGGCATACAGCAAATAAAATAATACAACGAACGTCACTACCATCCATAGTTTCCCAGGGGATATGATGTTGGGTTCGGCCAATGGCCAATGCCGTACGGGCTACGCCTGAGGATTTACCATGAGGGATCGCTATATGATTTTCGAATCCAGTAGAGCCCTGTTCTTCGCGTAACCAAACATCTTGCAGAAAAATATCTTTATTAATAACAGCTCCATCACGTACTAATAAGTCGGCTAATTCTTCAATTGCTTCTTCCTTACTCTTAGCCATCATGTTTAATTTAATATTTTTTACGTTCAGTACACTCGAAATGTCCATAAGTTACCTTCGTTAACATAAATAATCATCAGTAATCAGCGATACCAGCTTCTGCCACCACGTAGTCTGCCAAACC
>OGZU01000425.1_pt1 | contig 11786 bp, 9 predicted proteins | sample 1576871 | NCBI WGS metagenome assembly OGZU01 (sample SAMEA3541580, study PRJEB24748) | human gut metagenome | biome: human gut; feature: human-associated habitat; material: faeces | place: China | collected 2012
GCGCTACGTCCCGACGTATCGCCATCTGCGTCGGGACGTGGCTGGCGGTGCGTCGCCACGCAGTTTTGGGGGCATCGGGCGCAGAGTTACTTGCTATGTGGGTTAGCTGGCGGATAGAAGGAAAGGCAAAAATGTGAATGTGAATGTGAATTTGAAATGTTTTTCAATGTTACCTGAAGGAGAAGCGTATAATCGTGTTTGAGTAATAGTAGCCATTATAATAGGTTCATATTATATATATAATAAGGTACGCGCGCGAGGACTGAATTTCATTCACAATATCCAATAAAAGGAATGGATGGAACAACCCGATACATTGATTTACATTTCAAATTCACATTCACTTTCACATTTTGTTTTGATGGTTTTATGAAAAAAAGACAATTTGGTAAAAAATAATTTAGAATTTATTTGTTTATTCGGGGAAAAAGTGTTACTTTTGTAGATGCTATGAAAAATAACTTTCATGGTACAACTTAAATCGCAAGCCAATGACTGGACGAATCAAAAACAGCACAGAAAAGACTTCTTTTGTTGTCTTCAAGTATGATTTCTGCAAAAGCCGGAATCTTTCAAGTATCGAGGGGACTTTACCCTTGGATTTTCTCGAAATGTCATTGCCTGAAAAATATCAGGAATGTCAGACTGGTTTCGAGAAGGTAATGGACAGTTTGCTGAAAAGCAAGAAAATGACTTTGGTGGAATCACGGAAGAATGAGGAAGACGTTATTCACGACAACCGAATATTGGGATTTCGCGAAGGTGTGGCTGTGCTGGATGTATGCGCAGACAAAAAAGAATTTTATTGGAGTAACTTTAAGGAGAATGAAATTCACAACCAGCCTTTCTGTAAGGTAATCATTGATAATCGCCCCAACAGAGGTTTCCTTTTTGTGGAAGAATCTAGAATCTTCGGCGGCAAAAGGGGACAGGACAAGGTGGTGGCTCTTCTGCGTGATAATATCAACAGGGTGGCGAATCAATATGGCTGGAATATGGTGATTTCTGCCAAGTTGCCACCTGGTGATTTCTTTGATGCCGTGGCTGAAAGAATCAAGGCTGGCTGCAGGCCAAGGGCTGTGGTGTTTTCTTTTCCTCGCCATCAGTCTCTCAGCGATGCGCCATATTCCTTTGTCATGCAATTACAGATGCAGCAGTCATTAATGGAGTGTCTCAATGCCAGTATGTATGAGGTAAAATTTGGTACAGATAAAGGTAAGCAGTTGCACTTAGACAAGGCAAACCGAGACATTGCCTTGATGGTGAACCTGTGCAGCAAGGAAGATTACGGCATCAAGGTATATTATTGGAAAGGTCCGTGCACCTCTTCCCGTTCGCTGAAACGAACCAAGGTGAAAATCTCCGATGTTGAGATTGTTGCTCTGGTTAATGGAGATGCTGTCTGTTGCGATTGTCATGGGAATTCTCAGTTTGCCTTGATCAATTCTCTTGATGTGATTCTTGATGGTTTAAAGGGTTACGACGATGAGGTTATTTAAGATGAAGACCAGACAGATGGTAGATAAATCTTTTTCGCAACACATGATTTATCAGGTTTTCAGAGCTATCACCCATGATATCTTCAATGATAAGACGTGGTTTCCTACGTCCAGATGTTCATGCGAGGATGTTTTTTATGAGGTATTCTGCATCGTAGACAAAATGATGTTTTCGCATACCGATACCGAGAGCCGCCTAGCCTTTGTGGAAGGAATAGGGCAATATGAGAAAAACTATGTTGACGAGGATGAGTATGCTACAGCTCAGGAAGAGCGTCAGAGAATCGTATTTGTCATCCTGTATATGGCAGCTGTGATACTTCAGATGATGCCTTTGGAGTCGAAAGTGTTTCAATTTTGCTCAATGATTATGGGGCAATGGAGAGGCTACGTAACTCAGGAGTTTTCTCAGCGGTGCCTCGGAGCAGTCGTGAAGAACCATGAGGTGGTTGAGCGGCTGGCAGCCAATATCGGTTATTATGGCGAGGATGGTTTCTTCGTTTCATCTCAGATTAATGAACTGATGCGCCAGAACAATGATGAAGATTATCTGCACGGATTCGAGCCTGAACAGAAGAGGACATTGGAATTGGAAGTGACAGACGATGAGCATCAGGAAAACGGCGGGCAGGAAAAAACGGAAGAAGATAATGAGAAGGAATGGGGCGACTTGAGCCAGGGAGAAAGAGTAAAGCGGGCCTTGCAGAAGATGATAGACGAGAAGGCTATTCCTTTGAAGAAAGACTATGCCCTGATTATGGTGGTGCTCTCCAGTATCGATGATTTTGACGGCGACTTTGAAAATGGCAAATCTTTCTTCAAGTATCTTACAGAGCAGTTGGGTCTGCCTTCCAATCTGACCAATGCCAATGTCATCTCCAAGCGTTTCTCCAAGATGCGTGGCGAATTTCCCAACTGGAGTTTTGATGATGTGAAAGACCCCGTAGCCCGTTTGAATCTGATAAACATCGCAAAGCGTTTTGTTTCCATCTACCGTAAGGGACAGTAAGAAGCGGGGAAATGATTGCTTCTTGTGAGTGTTGGCAAGTTTTAGATGGAATGTTAAAAACGTAAAATAGAGCAAGTTTTAGGCATATTCTACGTTTAACAATAGAATAGGTTTAATAAACAAATTTGGATATGAAGTATTTTGTAAAAAAATCAGTCTTACTACTGTTGGTAGTCTTGGCTTTTTGTGCGTGTGACAACAGTAATGACAATGGTGAGGTTATTCAGCCGAATCCACATCCACAGTCATCGAAAACTGTCGTCAATTATACTGGCGAAGTAGAGTTTGTGGTGGATGCGCCACAAATTCGTGAGGATATAGAGCAGGATTTGAAGGCAAATCCTCCTTTTGGAGGAAGCAAGAAATATCAGTTTGTCATAAAAAAACACTCGACGCTTGCTGCTACATATATGCTATATGCGGTGAATCCTGAGGACGATAAGTCTGCTGACGGATATATACTGGACATCGCTGGTAAAGTGGAGAGTAATGACAATTATAGATTGTTCCCTGCCACATCTGCAAATGCTTGGTATAAGATGGATATTGTGCCTATCGCCACAAAGGATGGCAAGCCTGTTGCAACATACGATGTGTTTATTCATCAAAATATTCCTTCTTCTATACTTCATAGCAAGATGTATTTCTGCGAAGACCTTACGGAGAAATATCGCCAGAAGTTCCCTAATGAAGACATTCATGCCGTGGTTCGCCGTTTGGTTTTTTCTTATGTCAGTGGGGGTGATAATATAAAAGAATAGGTGCTGTGGTATAAGTCCGTAATACTGGTTTGCAAGTCCGCTAGGCGTTAGGGAGATACGCAAGTCCGCTAGGCGTTCCTGCGGATTTGCAATCCGCAGACAAAAAAGGCTCGACCTATTTGATGCGGATTTGAAATCCGCCTCAAGCGAGAACGCAGCATCACAAATTTGGAGATAGGAAAAGCCTACGGCTGCGGATTGCAAATCCGCTTCCGTAGTCGGACAATTAAGATGGAAAGAACATATAAAAAAGCATAAAAAGTTTCTGATTTTTCTCATAAATAAATTAGATTTTATATTTTTGCGCAAAATTAGAAACGATGACGGAACTATTGAGTATATTATACAAGCTGCGGATATTCACTTTGGATGAACTTTCTGAGGCTCTGAAAGGCAAGGTGAAGGCGGTGGAAGCGTTGCTTGCTCGGTACAAGCAACAAGGGTGGATTGTAGCTATACGGCGTAATACCTATTGCATGAAGGATATTGCGTCGGGTTTACCTGTTTGCGACAAGTATGAGATAGGAAGCCACTTGTCACCTACAGCTTGCATCAGTTATCATACAGCATTGGAGTTTCATGGATTGGCTCATCAACCCTTCAATGAGGTTTTTGTGAAAAGCATGACTCGCTTCAATCCCTTTTCTTTCGACGATGTAGATTATACCTATTGCCGACAAACAAAGGAAATCGTTGGTATGATGACTCCCAAGGGAAACCCTTATGTACGAGTAACGGATATGGAGAGTACGTTGTTGGATTGCTTTGACCGTATCGACCGAGCTGGGGGTATTGAGGAATTGCTGCATTGCATGGAGGGTATCGTCTTGCTCAATGAGGAAAGGCTCATCGATTATCTCGCAAGGTACGACAAGGCATTCCTGTACCAGAAGACAGGCTATCTGTTGGAGCGAATCAAGGAACAAGCCAACATCTCAGAATCCCTCTTGGAGCTGTGCCGAGCCAAGGGAACCAAAAGCGTCAAGTGGTTGACTAACAACGAAGAGTCGGATACATTTGTAAATAAATGGCGCATGTATGTGCCGCAAGAACTAACATCAAAGGAAGAATATGAACTCATATAACAAACAAGCTCTTGACATCATCGCCAAGGAGCAAGGCTTTATTCGCGACAACCTCGAAAAGGTGATGCGACTGGTGGAGATACTCAACTATTTCCATGACAGTCCTTTGCTGTCTAAATCTCTTGTGCTGAAAGGTGGTACAGCCATCAATCTCACCGTTTTCCAACTGCCAAGACTCTCGGTAGATATAGACCTTGACTTTACGGTGGATTGCGACCGAGAATCCATGCTCTCCATTCGCCAAGAAGTGAATAACGAGATTCTACGCTATATGGAGTCGGATGGTTATCATCTTGCGCCTGGCTCCAAGACACCGCATACGCTTGACTCATGGGTGTTTCATTATACCAATGCCGCAGGCAACAACGATGGCATCAAGATAGAAATCAACTATTCCGACCGTTGCCATATCCTGCCTGCCATAGAGACTCATGTGTCCATTCCGTTTCTGAGCGATGTGAAGGTACGTTCTCTTTCACCTGTCGAATTGTTTGCCACCAAGATAAACGCCTTGATAGGTAGAAGTGCTGCACGTGACATTTATGATGTCTATAACATGGTGAAGCATCAGCTATTCGTGAGCGATGAAGAGAAAACGTTGCTGAGAAAAGCGACTGTCTTTTATCTGACTGTTGGCTCAAGCAGAAAAGACAACGCTACGCCTACGGAATATACTGACTTTCCGCAGATAGACAAAATCCGTTTTCCGCAGATTCGTTCGCAACTCTTGCCTGTGCTTAGGCGCAGTGAGCATTTTGACTTTGAAAAAGCCAAGACAGAAGTGAAAGACTTTCTCTCAAAGCTATTGGTTCTGACAGAATCAGAGAAAGAATACGTGCGGGAATTCAATGACAAGAAGTATATTCCAGAATTGCTGTTCGAGGATAAAGAGATGGTCAATAGAATCAAATTTCATCCTATGGCTTTGTGGAAGACAAGGAGTCGTTGAATGTTTTTTCTGTAAATTTTGAAAAAAGTTGTTGTTTTGCTTAGTTTTTTGATTCCCTCAACTGTATATACAGTATATGGACTATAAAACAGAGAATAGGCTATGAGTAAATATCTGATAAGTTTGATTTTGCTTTCGGTGATAAGTATGGGCGTTTCTGCCCAACGCATTACCCGACAATATAATAATGTGTCATTCTCTGCGGCATTGAAGGATTTGAATGCTCGACAGGATAAGTATGTCATCAACTTTGTGTATGACGAGTTGGAGGATTTCAGAGTAACCAAGAGCATCAGAAACCAGAGTGTTCCCGATGCCATCATGCAGCTGATAGGCTTTTACCCCATCAAGATGACGCAGATGGATAACATCATTGTAGTGGAATGCACTCAGAAGGCTTCCGCCAAGATGATTGGTCGTATCGTGGATAAGCATTCTCGCCCAGTTGATTTCGCCAATGTCGCTTTGCTCAATGTTAGTGATTCCAGTTTAGTCACGGGTGGTGTGACAAATGAGAATGGTCAGTTCGTAATTCCTTGCGAGGTGAAAAAGGCGATTGTGAAAGTGAGTTGTGTGGGCTACAAAACTTATTGTAATGCATATCGTACCGGTGAAGTTGGTGCCATAACCTTGGAGGATGCTACAATTAATCTGCAAAAAATTGTGATTAAAGGGCATCGTAAATACATATTAAGAGAAAACGGTAAACTTACGCTTGACGTTCAAAATTCCAATTTGAAAAATATTGGCAAGGCAACAGATGTTATCAAATATATTCCTGGGATGCTCTATACAAATGGAAAGTATGAGGTGTTTGGTAAGGGTGAGCCTGTCATCTATATAGATGGAAGAAAGCAGACTAATACTTCAGGGTTGTCACTCCTTTCTTCTACCAATGTGAAGTCTGTACAGCTCATAACAAACCCTGGGGCAGAATACGATGCAGAAACAAGGAGTGTCATAAACATCACTACCGTACACCATTCCTTGGATGGACTTTCTGGTATTGTGGGTGCGGAAATCTCCAAACATAAGAATTTGTCTAACAACGAGGAGGTCAACCTCAACATCCACAAGGGAGCTTTGGATGTATTCCTCGCATATCAATATGACAATACGAGAAGTGACATCAGATATGATGTTAACCAGTTCAATTACGAGCAAGATACATTTCATGAGATTTCTGCTTCTGAACATTCCGACCGCTCTCACTCTCATGACTATAATGTTGGTATGAATTATGCCATAAACAAGAATCACACTATCGGCGGAAGATATTTGGGAAGCATCTCCAACTACAAGATGCTCGACTCTCCTTTCGACTATATGCAGACGTACAAGAATGATGAACTGCTGACATCTACAGACAACAAGACTGAAGAATCTGAAAAGGAAAGGTTTCACAATGTCAATCTGTATTATATCGGCAAACTAACAGACAACCTACAGCTCAACTTGGATGCCGACTATGTTTATGCTCAACTGAAACATAAGCAACAAGTGAGCGAGACAAGTAGAATAGATGCTGTCTCAGAAATCACACATATGCAAAACGACCAGCGAAATCGTGCGACTGCACTCAAAGGGGTGTTTGCTTGGAACATGAATAAGAATAATAGGCTTGATTTCGGAACGGATTTCAGTAAAATCAGTTCATGGGGTATGTCTGTAAACGAAGAAGGGAAGATAGCCGATGACCAATTCAAGAATAAGGAAACCAAGTATGCAGGATTTGCCACTTTTCGTTTGTCTGCCTCCAAATGGAAAGGAAGCATCGGGCTTCGCTATGAGTACATTCATGCCATCAACACAGACCAAGGAGAAGTAAAGAACAAGACCAATTATTCGGACATACTTCCATCCCTTTCTCTTTCCACTATGTTTGGGAGAGTGGGGATGAATCTTGATTTCAGTAGCAGGGTCAACCGTCCTTCGTTTCGTCAGTTGAATAACAGTGTGAGCTACAACAATCAATACCATTACGAGCAAGGCAACATTTATCTGAAACCGCAATACGTGTATGATACAGAACTTAGTGTGAATTATAGCATATTCGACTTCAAGTTGGATTATCAGTATATCAAGGATTACATCCATCCGACTGTCGTTGCTGTATCCGGCAAACCTGGAACGGTAACTTGGATGTCAACCAACGCCAAGGATTTCCTGCAACTAGGAGCGCAATGTGTTGTTTCACCTGTTTTTGGTTGTTGGCGACCTACTTTGACGATGGGTGTCTATAAACCTTATTTCACGCTATCATATAATGGAGAGCAATTAGACTACAATCATCCATACGGTCTCTTCGCTTTCCAAAATGTAGTGGAACTAAGAAGCGATTGGCTTTTTCGATGTGATTTCTTTTGGAACATTAAGGGACATCATGGAATCTACGAGCAAAACGGTTATTCGTCATTCAATATGATGGTACAGAAACAGTTACTTAAAAAGAAATTGACGATAACATTGAAAGCAGAGGACTTGTTTGATAGCTCGAAGTTGAACGATGTAAAGAGGGTGAATTTTGTGGTGCAGAATAGAAAGGTGAATAACTTCAATCGCTGCATCATAGCTTCCATTAGTTACAACTTCAATAGTTTCAAAGATAAATACAACGGAAGCGGTTCTGCTGAGGATGAGATTAATCGTTTTTAGAAAAGCATTGGTTTTCAAATTAACCTCTAAAATGCAATACCCAAATTCTGTGTGATGAATATCTCAGGATTTATTAACCGAGATGTTCATCCACAGAATTCTCACTTATCAATATCAATCGTTAAAAAACATACATTTTATTGTGTATCCAATAAATTGTTATATTTTTGCAAACGAAAAGAGTTGTTTGACAGCAAACGTATGCATATTGCAGAAATTGAAACTGTTGCCAAATCATTACCTCTATTGAGGTAAAGCACTCATAAATCGCTCATTTTAAGCTATTCTGCAGATTGTAGCGTATTTTTTAGAAATAATACAGTATCAGCACTTTTTGCTTCGTTTGCAAGCAGAAAGTGCTTTTTTTTTATGCCTTCAGATGAGCTGGAGGCTTAGCGGAAGGCTTAGTTGCCGGCGATGAGGCTTAGTAGGAGGCGAACCGGCAGGACGCCTATTGCCGGGGAGGCTTTTTTTCCTTACTTTTGCATTCAGAAATAATCAATGATTGGGATTATGGAAAAAGGAAAGAAAATACCTCCACAGGAAGCGTCTCAGACTAATCCAGTGGCAAAGCCTGAGGATACCAAGGGCGGAATCAATAACAAGGTATCATCTGGGTTGATAGGAAAAAAGCTGGCTGAACAGGCTGAAGAGAATGAAGAGATGCCCATGCATCACCTGATTGCCGATAAGGATTATCCGTCGGGCATCAGAGAATGGATGATCACTTCGCCTTCTGACCTCAAGTATCCTACGCTGGTGGTGGCTGCTGCCATGCTCAGCGTTTATCTTACACGTGTCAGAATACAGTATGTGTATGATAATCAGGGAGAAAAATCGGCCATCGTGCTGCAGGTCATCGTAGAGGGCGAGCAGTCGAGCGGAAAGTCGTTTGCCAGATACATCATGCGTACCCTGATGAAACCTTTCATCGAGCGCGACAGCGAAATGAGAGCCAAGGAGCAGGAGTATGCTGCCCTGAAGCGACGCCAGGGAAAGAAGGATGGCAAGCTGCCACCCGAACCGAAGACCGACATCACCATCCTGCCCGAAACCGTATCGCTCACCATGTTCATCAAGCGATGCGATGCTGCCGTCAAACTTTATGGTGCTCCGAAGACGCTCTTCGAATTTGCCGATGAGATTTCTGCCATCGTGCATTCTGCCAAGCGCCAGTTTGCCGACCTCTCGCAGGTTATCAAGACAGCTTATGATCTGGGCAGCGTATATGGTCAGGATTTCATGAGCGAATCCAGCTATAGTGCCATGGTAGATGCCTTGCTGTCGTTCGTTTTCTGCGGCACTCAGAGTGCGGTGAGCAGATATATGAACAAGGCTGCCATTGAGGGCGGTGCTGTAACCCGAACCATCTTATGCCCGCTCATCAGTCATCTGGGCGACAATCCGCCACAGTTTCAGGCGTTGACCGATACGCAGCGTAATGAGCTGGAGAATACATTGGATAAGCTCTTCGGGTTGTGCTACGAGGAAGATGGAAAATTCCATCAGGAGATAGAGGAAGATATGAGCTGGCTCTACAAGACGGTGGTAAAATGGTGTAACGACTGCCGCCAGCAGGTGGTGAAAACCATGTCCAAGTCGATGGATGTCTTCTACAAGCGCAGTTCGGTTTCAGCCTTCCGCATCGCTGCCCTCATGCAAGTGCTTTACAAAGTGGAAGGGAAGAAGAGCGAGAAGGAAATCCGGAAACTGGTTAGGCAGACCTATCTGGCTTGTGCCGACCGCATCTTGCAGAATATGTTGCAGCGGTGGGGCAAGGCTTTCGAGCAGATTTCTGCCGAGGGCGAAGGAGAGCCTTATCATACTGTAGACTATTTCAGCGAGTTGCCGCAGGAATTCTCTTATCAGTTCCTGGAGGAATTTCTGAAGCAGAAGGAGCTCAAGACCCCTGCCCGCAACATGGTGTGCAACTGGCGCAGATGGGGATGGCTCGAAAAACCAGCAAAGGGCGAGGATAGAAAGGTGCTTAGAAAGACGCAGCAGAAAGGCACTATTGGTGATGGTAATATTAAAAAAGACAATTAGAAGATGGCAGAATATATTGATTCAAATACGCTCTCTAAACTTAGAGCTATCAGCATCCTGGAGGTTGCTGATGAATTGGGAATGGGTTTGCGGTATCATAATGCCCTTTGTATCAGTCATAATGATACCCATCCGAGTTTGCATTTCTGGACATCTACCAACACTTGTCATTGCTTTGCATGCGGGTGGGGTGGAGATAATATCGACCTGGTGATGAAACGGGAGAATCTCTCTTTTTCGGAGGCTTGCCAATGGCTGTGCAGAAGATTCAATATCAGCGCCGGTAATCATTCTGCGGGAAACCGTAAGGATGTGCTTCATCGGGATAAAGCTGTTGCTGAGCATAGAAAATCTGAATGTGATACGGACAGACTCAATCTCAGAGGCGAGTTTCAGCATAAGCCTGACGTAGATTATCTGATGCGTATGCTCATGGGTAAGAAACTGACAGATAAAGCCAAGGATTTCCTGTTCTATCAGAGAAAGTTGCGCCCGGAATATATCTATTGGTGTAGAGTGGTGAGCACAGATTTCTCCATTGCTGGCTATCGCTTTGGTGGAAAGTTTTTTGATGGTCCTTCCCTGTTGATTCCCTATTATGACGTTCATGGCAATCTGCTGACGGTTCAGAGCAGATATCTGGGAGATAAGACTGAAGAAAAACCGCGGTTTAAGTTTGCACCAGGTAGCAAGCCGATGGTATATGGAATGCAGATCTTGCCGCAGGTGACAGAAAAAGAGCCATTGGTTATTACCGAGGGATGTACCGACTGCTGGAGCGCTATGTCTATGGGTTACAAGGCAATAGCCATCCCGAGTGCTACGCTTTGTAATGAAGAGTGTCGCAATCTTTTAGCGGGAAGGAATCTTCACATGTGGCCTGATCAGGACAAGCCGGGCATCGGTCTTTATATGAAACTGAAGGAAATGTTCCCTCAGCTGGTGTACCATCAGTTGCCGGAAGGTTGCAAGGATTTGTCTGATTATTACCAGTCGTTTTACGTTCAGAAAATGTGAAAGTGAATGTGAATTTCAAATGTTTTTCTATTGTTGTTTTTAAGTTGTTGCGTGTTATGATGAAGTTGTTTTTAAATCGTTTTCGTAGAAATCATGGCGCCATTGTTGGTCGCCTTAGTCAGGAAGTAGTTAATCGTCAGGGTATCGTTGTAGGCCATCAGTACATTTGTGATACGATGGAGCGCGAGGGTGGCTGTCTGGAGCCGGGTGAATATCACATCATGGTGGCTAAATGCAAATGCTTCGCCCGCCAGATGCTTTTCCTCGAACCGATAAGGGATGATTCTTCTTCATCTTCCTCTCTTCCTCTCCCCGAAACCTGCAAGCTTTGCCGCATGGAGCGCAAGAGTCATGAGTTCGGGTGTCTGGAAGAGCTTTATGCCCTTCCTTGTCCCATGATGCAGCCGGGCAATGGTCCGTTCCGTCTGCGCCAGGGTGGCATCCTCATCGGCGAGGCTCATGCTCCCGGGTTCGTACTCAAGAGTCAGGAACGCTTCCTCCTGCTCTTCGACCGCGTGAAGAAGGCGATGGTCAGGGGCAGCGAGGTAGTGGTGGAAGTGGTGGAGGAAATGGGGTACGGGATACCTTGGCAAGAAAAACTGCATTTTCTCGGCTTCCCAGAAGTTTCATTGCGTAAAAATCATCATATTATTTTCAATTATTCTTAGTCCTTATAATCTACCTTGATCACGATGACGCGGATGGTCTGGATAACCTCTCTTGCAGCCGCATTTCTGTGCTGAATTATGACAGCAGGTATGCGCA
>OGZU01000427.1_pt1 | contig 11768 bp, 33 predicted proteins | sample 1576871 | NCBI WGS metagenome assembly OGZU01 (sample SAMEA3541580, study PRJEB24748) | human gut metagenome | biome: human gut; feature: human-associated habitat; material: faeces | place: China | collected 2012
TACCAAATTTATAATTAAATTTTTTATTTTTTTTTTTTGAAATTGACTATATTGTCATAAGCGTGGTATTTTATTTTTTTTTAATTTTAATTTTTTTAAATTTTTATTATAGTTACATAAGCGTGGTATAATCCACCAACCCTCACCCCCTAGACTATAGGGTTGGGATAGTCCCTCCCCATAACAATTAAAACTATACAATTATGATTAACTTTTCAAATTTCAAGAGTAATTCACAGAGTTCAAACAACAATTTCATTGAGACTGTTAGCCTCGAAGAAATGAAGTCAGCTTGCAATGGTGCATCAATCAATGTAGTTCTATCAAAGGAGAAGACACATGCATCAGGAGCCACAATGTGCTTCTTTGCTTGCGGAGAAATCCGTGGAATGGTAGCAGAGAAGTTAAGCAACAAGATGCTTAATAATGAGGCTTATGATACTCCAGTAGTATCAGAAGTTGTAATGCAGGATGGCAATCACATGCTTATAATGCATGAGCAGGGTGCTAACAGCAATGCAATAGTATCATTCTAAAGAGAAGGGAGCCTTGCTCCCTTTTTTTATTATCTCTAGTGTTAATATCAAATATCATTAGAGAGAATATCATGTGTGTTTTAAAGTTTTTAGGTCCTGTAAGGAAGAAATAATATTCTTTTGTTTTACAGTTTTATAGTCTTTTTCTTTCTTATAGGACTTAAATAAATACTTTAATAGAACTTTGTAATCTATTGATTATTAAGGTTTTAGGTTTAAAGGATTAAGGTGTGTGGGGGTTAAAACAAATCCCCTATAAAATCACTATAATCTACTCTCTAGTCTTTTTGTTAACAACAAATAAAATGATAACATTTTATACTTTCTCATTACAACTCTAGTTGTTTTATTTAGTATGAAATATCAGTAAAATACATAGTTAAAAATAATAAAAATAACAATTATGACTCCATTAAATATTAAATCTGGATGGTGGGTATCTACAGATGACAGATATGTCACTTGTTATGATACAAAAGAAGAGGCTCTTAAGCATATTAAATTTCAAAAAGAGCAAATGAATTCAAAAGCAAATTGGTACATAACATATATTAAAATAAACTTTGGAGAACATATAAGTTTTCCATCAAATAAGTAACAATTATGGCAATTATCAGAGAATTAAATAAAGTGGGGAATAATAAATTACATGATATTATTCTCTTAACTACTCTTGTAAATAACAACAAATAAAAGAAAAACTATGCAGAACAAAGAAATTCTTGAAGCTTTATTAGTAAATGCTAAGGAAGAGAATCCTAAGTATTCATTTGTAATTGACAATAACCAAATTGATAAGGTTATTGGAGATGCAAAGAATAACTTAGAGATTAACAACTACATTATTAAAAATGTGATTATAATCTTCAATACAGCACAGATAGTTATTATTAGAAGTAATACATATAATCCTACTTATGGTTGGGAGAGTAGTGACAGTGCTTTAATGTTTTCTTGCATAAAGAAAATATACAAAGGAGAAAAACTGGTATTCGATTGTACTAAAAAATAAAAGATAACAAAGTAGGTAGTACTCTAGTACTATCTACTTATTAATATTAATCATTATGAATAAAAAAGATTTTTATACATTTTATTTCTATACAGAATTAATAGGTACTATTATAGTATCTATAATTTTAGGTTATATGATATTTTAATATTTAAGAGATGAAAAAATTACTTTATATTATAATACCTATTGGTATTTTAGCAGTATTAAATATGCTAACTGATGAACAATATATTATAGTAGGTTGGATATTTATAGGTATTTGGATTATTAAAATATTAACAGAAAAATGAAAAAGACGTATTTAATAACATTCTATCGAATGTTTAGACCTAACTATTATTTAGCTAGGACTATCAATGCCTCTAAAACTATAGAGGAAGGTTTAAAAGATTGTAGAGCTTTTGCTTTGCATAAACACTTATTAAAAGGTAAGTGCATTTGGTTTAAAATAACATTAAAAAAGTAACATTATGAGTACAATTATCAATGAAAAAGTAGCTACTTGCTACTACAAGAGTGAAAGAACTATTGTTCGTAAAAATCATGTAACTAAAATTACAAAAGAAATTGAATTAGTCTTTTGTGAAAGTAAGGCAAAGAGCACTTACTATTCACATAAGAATAAAGCTAAAAAGAAATTATTTAGATATTAAAGTGCTAAGTTGTTATGTTATAAGTTTTTTCCTACATAGTTAATAGATACTATAGTATTTATTACTATGTAGGTTTTTAATTCCTTAGTTATGAAAAAGTGTGGTACATTAACCTTTTTTGCATTTATGCAATTTATTTATATAATTGCTATTGCAATGTGTTTCTATTTATTCTTATATAAAGGAACACAAATATTTATAGTATTATTCTTCTTGCTTCTTGCAGGTGGAATTAATAGCTATTGTCTTTTTAAAGAAATTAAAAGTAAAATTTAATTAAATATTGTTTGTAAGAATGATTGTTAGTCCTGTAAGGAGATAAATAACTCTAGTTAGGTTAATCAAAATATCAGTTACGATAGTAATTGGTGATTAGTAGCCTTTTATTTATTCTCTCTTATAGGACCTAACAATTTTAAGTTAATAATTTAAATATTACAAATTATGAAATTTACATTATTAGAAGGAAGTCACTCTATGGGTATTAATACAAATGCTTTTGATTTTTTAGAAAAGAAAGGATTTAATATTAAACATGGACATAATAGAAATTATTTTCAAGGAGAATCATTCTATGAGAATGTTACTATTACAATAAATAATTTAAAAGAAATGGAAAAATTACTATTACTTTCTAACAACATTCGTTTAGCTGTACATAAACAAGAAAAGAAAAATATATTAATTATTAGAGAGTATATTGATGAAGAGAGTATATAATTATTCTACATTTATATACATTAATAAATCATTTAAATAGTATAATTATGTATAATCAAATAGAAAATCCCAGAGGAAAGAAGCTTTATATGCTTACAATAGTATGTACTAATGATATACAACCAATTATTATAGTAGATACTTGGAAAGGATGTGTAAATAGATTTAATCAACATACTCTAGAAATAAATAATGATGTACTCTTTATGCAATTAGTTCATAAAGAAATCAAAGAAGATAATAAATTTGCTAAAGCATATATGAGATGTAATAGAAAAGGCTCAGGAAGTGATTACTTCAAGTATATAACCATTGAACCATTATATACAAATGCTTGGTAAGATGTGATACATTTGATTATTAATTATTTAAAACAGAAATAAAATGAAAACCGCAAAACATATTATTATAGATATAGAAACATTAGGTAGAAGAAATGATGCAGCTATAACTCAGGTTGGTATTATTCCAACTGATGAGAATTTTAATGCATTAGACCAATATCTAATACAAGTAGATTCTAATGTTTGGAATACTTGTAATAGAACATTTACAGGAGAAACATTACTTTGGTGGATGAAACAAACTAACACTCCTGTAAGTAACTTTCCTACACAGATTGTTAATAGTTATAAAGATTTAGTTGAAAAATTAAACTATATCTTTAAAAGATATAACACAGAAAATTCTATAGTATGGACAAAAGGTACTATGGATTTATTTTGTCTTAAGGATTTATGTGAATATTTCAATATAGATACCCCTTGGAAGTTCTGGCAACCAAGAGACATTAGAACTGCAAAAGAGATTATAAAAGATTGGAAAACTATAGAAAATAATAATTCTCATAATGCTCTTAATGATGCTCTTACAGAATTAGAAGAATTGAAAATTAACTTAAGTAAGAAATAATATGAAACAAGTTTTATTATTAGATAGTACAGGTAATATTATTAAACCTTTTAATGATTATAAATCTGCAAATCATTATAGGAATATGTATAATAGACCTGATTGGTCTATTAAAATTAAATAATTATGGAATCAATGATAAAAGAAGATAAGATAAAAAGACTGTTTTATGACCAATATTTAGAACTTTAAAATATGTGTTGGATAGGTAGAAAAAATACTAAACAGACAGCTAAAAGAGACTTTTATGTCTATAAAATAGGTGTAGTACTTGATAATACTTTTATTAGTTTATTTCAGAAGCATATCTATAGAATTAAAGGAAGTAATCCAATAATTCCTTTAAAGTCTAAAAAAAATGATTATGAAATAATTGAAATAGAAGCTGGTTACCATTCTTATAAAGAAGTAGCTATAGAATTTTATCCTCAAAATCCCTATTTTAGAGATATATATTTAGGAGATGCTATCAAGGGTTTTGTAGATGATTTAAGACTATACTCTCATCTATATTTAGGTACTTTTATAGTTCCTAAAGGTTCTGAATACTATATAAATAATAGAGGTGAAATTGTTTCTTCTAATATTATTTACACAGGTAAGTGGGTAAAGTTATAAAGATATAATAATTATTAAAAGAGAAGTTACCTATATAGTTGCAAATATATAGGACAGGTGATAAGGCGAAACATGATTATTATCTAAGTAGCTGAAGTACGTTCAATTCGTATTACTTCTCCAAAATCTCTGAGAGGCTTTAACCATATGTTTTGTAGGAGTATATTAACTATCTAGTTAATATACTCCTTTTTATATTTACGTATTTTAAATATTAAGCTTATGTGTTTCACTAAAACAAAAGAAAGTAAACTCTTAATAGCAAAAAGAGATATTACAGTTTATAAAATAGGAGTATATGCAGATGCACAAATGTTTACTCCATACTTTATGATTGATTATTGTTATATAAGAAAAGCACTTGCTGAGGAAACTGTAGCATTTAATAAAGACTCTATTGATAAAGGTTTACATAGTGTATTATCTGTATATGGTTACAATGCATCATTAATTAGATGTACAAACTTTTTCTCTTCTAATAGAAATAACTTTCCTTTTATTACCATAAATACTTTATGTAATAATGTTTATGTAGGGAAATTCATTATTCCAAGAGGTAGTTTATATATGGTTAATTCTTATAATGAAGTAGTATCTAATAGGCTTATTTACACAGGTAAATTTAAGCGCATTAATAAAAATGAAGATTTTAATGTTAAAGAATTATGGAAAGAAAAATAGGTGAAACATTTACCTATGGAAATAAAACTTATCAAGTAGTAAAAGTTGACATAGGTATAGGATGTAAAGGATGTGCATTTGAAACCAGTGGTTGTAGTACATATAAATCTTTTTTAGGGCATTGTCATTATGCATTTAGACGTGATAATACAAGTGTAATTTTTAAATTAATAAATAATAATAATAATAATATGGAAATAAAGAATAATCAATTAACTATTGAAATTCCTGAAGGAATGGAGATAGATACAGAGAATAGTAGTTTAGCTGAAGGTATAGTTAAATTCAAGAAGCACGATATTACTTATAATGATATACTTCAAGCCTGTCCTACCAATTTTGGTGGACTTAGAGTACGTATTCACTGTATGGATAAGATTTTAGCTATTTCACAGTTAATGAATATTGCTAAATATTACAATGGAGATTGGAAACCAAATTGGTGTAACACAGATGAATATAAGTATTACATTATATATAAGAGTAATGATAATACTTATGTAATAGATTATAGTTTGAATTATATTCGTAATAATATCTACTTTAGAAATAAGAAAGATGCTATAGACATAATTAATAATCCTAATTTTAAAACTATTCTGGATGCCATTTATAAAAATTAATTATGAAACATTTTTTATATCATATAATAGGAGAGGTTATATTAACCTCTCTTCTTATATTTAGTACTATTTGTTTATATAATCAAGCACAAATAATTAATAAACAAAGAGAATTTATTGATGAATTACAGTTTAAATATTATAAGTTAGAAGAATATAAAGAAGTTATTAACTTAGCTGATATTATATTTGATAATAATGATATATGGAATATTGATAATTCTGAGATAATGAATGATTATATTAATATAAGATGTAATATTGATAGTACATTTTATGAAAGATTTCATAATAATGTATTATTAGATAGTATTTCTTATATGTATAATGAGTAAATTATATCTTTATGGGAATATTAAAATAATTAAGATATTAATAAAAAATAAATAATGAAAACAAAAATGAACATAGCAACTATTTTAAAAGATAAACCAAAAAATACAAAGTTGTATTCCCCCATATTTGGAGATGTGTATTTTTCAAGTGTAGAGAATGGCATTATAAAAGTAATACATCAGGGAAAAATGGTGATATTCTTTGGTGATGGTAGATATTATAATTATCCTGAATCAGAGCCATTATTATTCCCTTCAAAGGAAATGCATGATTGGGAGAAGTTTGCTTGGAAGAGGGGTGATGCACTAATTAGGGATGGGTGTAGAGTTATCTTTGATAAATGGCTTGATGATACTTATACAAGATTTAATGCAGTACACCTTATTACTTGCTCTGGTGGATATTTTGATAAACCATGGCAAAACAAGTATACTCCTATCTCTAACTTTATAACTAAATATTGGAGAAAGATGACAGATTTAGAAACTAAGATATACATGGAATCCTTAGAAAGGGAATGTGGTGGTAAACTAAACCTCATCACCTTAAATATTGAAAAACAGCCAGAGTTCAAGGATGGGGATATAGTTACCATTATGCCTCGCATTGGAGATAAGCTTATCTATCTCTTCAAAGCAGAAGATGACGAGAAGTATTATGGTCATGCTTTCCTTGACGGAAACATAGCTATTGTTAATGATGATAGTTATTGCCAAAAAGACTTCTGTACAGCTCGCCCATCTACAGAGAAAGAGAAGCAACAATTCCTTGAAGCTCTTGCCAAGAAACATATATATTGGGATTGCGAGCATAAAAAGATTCTAGACATGAGCATAAAGGTCGAGCTGAAACCATTTGATAAGGTATTGGTTAGAGATAGTAAATCAAGTAAGTGGCGTGCAAATTTGTTTAGTCATAAAAATATAGATGAGCCTTACTATTGTGTTTATGCTAGATGGAACTATTGTATTCCTTATGAAGGTAATGAACATTTATTAGGAACAACTGAAAATGTGAAGGAGTAAATATGGAAAAGAAAATAATAAAAGGAGAATTTGATAAATTAAAAGATAGATTATCTAATTTAGCTGATACTTATAAAGATAAAGCTTATGATGATGCTATTAATAAACTATATGATAGGCTAGATGATTTATCTAAAGAAAAAGTTAAAATTCTTAATACAATAAGAAAGTTAGAAACACAGAAATGTGTTAAGAATATTAAAGTAGGTGATTGCTTTATAGAAGAAGATATTGGTGAAACTACTGAAATCTTTCAAGTTCTTGATATAGAAGAAGAGGAAGTAGTAACTTGCTTAGTAGTGGGACGTTATAATATCTATAAAAATAGTTTTAAAGTTACTGATACTAAGTATTGGAAACCAATTACACGTAGTCAATTTAATTCTTTATATCAGGCTGTATTAATAGATTTAAATGATTCTAAATATCATTTGGAACATAATACAAACTGGGATAAAGAAATAAAAAACTTTTTATAAAATAAGTAATTTATGGAAGAGGACAATGTAGGGGTAACTTCATTAGATTTAGTAGTTGGAAAACTTCTGGCTAGATGTGCAGAAAAACTTAATGAAGAAGCTCATAGCTATAAAGATTATGATAGTATTCCACAATTAAAGCTTGTTGATAATCCTTCTAGTGGCAAGGAAAGACGTAGAACTAGAAGAATGCTGGAACTTAGAAAAAGAAAGGGCAGATTGGGTATTTGTAGATGAGTTGTTTAACCTAATTACGAAAGGAAGTAAGTGATGAAAAAAGCTAAAATCAGAAAGACAGGCGAAATTGTGAATATTGTCTGTTTTAATTGTACTACCAGAAGGTGTAAATATGATAGCGTTTCATATATAGATAGCAAAGGTGCAGAACATGTAGAAGAACCTCTTAACTACTATTGGGACTTTGAAGAAATTCCCAACTTAGATGCTACAATTAATTGGGAGCAGAGAAGATATGAGCTAGCAAAAGAACTTTTAAAGATACTTATTTCGAAGCCAAATGAAACTTGTTTCATTGAGGAAAGGCTTGCAATTAAGAGAGCTGATAAGTTGATAGAAATATTAAAGGAGGATTAAGCTATGATAGATAATAAGAAAATAGAAACTGCTGCAAGTAAACTTTGTGACTATGGTTCAATTTATGATAGTGAAAATAGAATAGATGGGTTCAAGAAAGGTGTAAATTGGGCAATTAATGAGGTATTTAAGGACCTATGGCATAACACTAAAGAAGAGCCTAAGAATTTGAAATACATAATCTTTACTAGTGATATATTTGGAGAGACTTATTTCTTTACTATGCAAAGGGATAATTCACTTCAAAGTTGGGAAACAGAAGTAGCATGTCATGGCATAGACCAATGGGCTTATAGAAATGATATTGTTTCTTTAATATTGAAAGGAGGTAAACAGTGAATATATTAGCATTTTTTGGGTTTATTTTAGTTATCATTGTAATAGTAGCTTGTACATCTGAAATAAGATATGAAGGTAATACAGCTTTATCTATTGTACTTTTAGTTATTGCAGTTATAGGATTGTTATTTATTATAGCATACATAAGTAATACTCCTACTGCCTTGGATGTATATAAAGGTAAGACAGAATTAAGAATTACTTATGAAGGTAAAACTCCTGTAGATTCAGTTGTAATTTATAAGAAATGAAATGAATAATGGAAATATTTACATTTGACATTATGCTTAATGGAAGATTTATTTGTACTTTAAAATATAAATATAATTCAATCTTCCCTATTGATTTAGAAGAATTAGAAAAATTTATCTTAAGTAAGAGACCTACTCTTAAAGGTAAAGATTTTAGAATTAAATTTTAACAATTATGAAAGTATTTAAATTATGTATTATCCTTATTGCTTACTTATTAATAGGGGTATTAGAAGTATATAGTTATTATCTATTTAAAAATGATGCTATAGGAATCTTTACATTCTTTACTCTTCTTGGCTTTATAGTAACATTTGGAATAGAAATAGCAGAAGATTAAGTATTAATAAAAATTAATTAATTATTATGCCAAAATATATTACTAGTGATTTATTACATTATAAAATAGGTAATACTAAATACTTAATAGAAGTAACTAATACTTCAAAGTATGGATATTGTTTTAAAGGGGTTAAAGATAATTTTAATGGAGTTATCTGTGATGACTTTATTGAAGATATACCTCTTACCCCAGAAATTCTTGAAAAGAATGGATGGAAAAAGGATAAAGATGGTTATTTTAATGATTCTTATCATATAAGACTTTGTAAAAGTAATACTAATTATGCTGCTTATAAAGTAGTAAATAATTCTATTGTATGGTTAAGAGCTGTAGAAAATGTTCCTGATTTACAACATCTTTTATTTGGTCTTGATATTTCTTTAAAAATAGAAGTATAAATGAATATAAAAGAGGTTATAAAAATATTATTTAAAATTAGAAGTAATCTTATTGACCCTAAGCAAAAACATGCTATTTGGATAGCAATTAAAGCTATTAAGTATTGTAGTATAATAACTAAATCAATTAAAAATAATGAATAAAAAATATAGAAAGAAACCAGTTACCATTGAAGCTATTCAGTGGCTGGGAACAAATCTCTCAGAGATTGATGATTTTGTAGGTGAAAGTATTACAAATAAAGGTACTACCCTTATAATTCATACTTTAGAAGGAGATATGGAAGCATCTATTGGTGATTACATTATTAAAGGTGTAAAGGGAGAATTCTATCCTTGTAAGCCTGATATTTTCTTAGCAACTTATGAGAAAGTAGAATAATTTATCCTGTAAGGAGGTAATATGGGTAAACAAAGAAAGCAACCACCTTGTCCTTATTTTGAAAACATTAGATGTAAACATTCAATATTAGGACAAGGGTGTAAAATAGATGGATGTTATGACCCAACAGAAGTTAATAGAAAATAACTATAACAGAAGAAGAATTAAGAAAAAGTCTAACATCCTATAAAGGATAAATAGATAGTAATATGAATACAGAAAAATTAGAAAGAGGAAATATCTTAGCAAAGAGTTTAATTCCTAAAGTAGATGAACTCTTAAATATGTCTTCAAAATCAGGTAATTTTAGAATTGCTGATGCTATTTGGGGGCTATCACAGTGTGATAAGGAATTTGAGACTAAATTCAAGCAACTTCTGAATGAAACAAAACAGAGATTGCAAAAAGAGTTTGATGAGCTTTAGTAATAGATAGTAATTATGATTAAGGAAGTTCCAAACCCTACATTGGAATGTGTAGGGTGTATATTTAAAGATAACCTTCAATGTTTTAACATGGCTTGTCTTGTAGATAAAGACAACCCAATTAAATACATTGAAGTAAACGAAGACATAAATGAGAATAATATGAATAAAAAAGTAAGTGAATTTGTACATAAATATGTTGAGGAACACTTGGATAAGAGTGATTCAAAACAAGAGTTTGAAGTATATGTAGTATGGCAGTGTTACATTCTTGGTAATGCAAAGTGGCTTCTTTCAACAACACTACCTGATGGTATGTACTATGAGGTAACATACAACAAAGCTAAAGATGAGTTTTATCTTGATGCTTACAAGAAGTTTGAGAATCGTTGCATCCCAAACAAGTAACTAATCAGTTTTTACGAAATATAAATATAAATAATATGGAAGATTATCAGAAAAGAATACTTGATGAACATGATGAGTTAGTAGAGCGTTTAAGTAAGTTGAACGCAGCCTTGAAGAAGGAAGGTTTCTTGCAGAAAGTTGGCGAGTACCAGTATAAGCTAATGGTGAAGCAGTCTGTAGGTATGACTGCCTACCTTGAAGCTCTGGAATATCGTATGGCAGATATGAACTTGGATTTCAAGAAATGTACTGCCGTAAGTCTTAACCTAGTGTAACAAAACTCCCTCTCCCTGTTGAAAGGGAGAGGATAAAAAGAAAGAGATATGACAGAAGAGCAGATAAAGAAGTTTGGCATTAAAATACAAAACTTACAGCCAGACAGTACATATTATAGTGCTAATATAATAGTGCAATGCTTTGGCAAAGAAGATGAGGATGATAAACACATTGTTCATCCTCTGAACTTTATGCCAAGAAAAGAACGTTGTTGCGAATTAGACTATGACCTTTCTGACAAAGGTCAAAAGGAAAAATACTTAAAGCAGTTGCGTGATTCACAAGAACGATTAAAAATACTTTCTCTTCTTTTGCATAAACAAGAGGAAGAAGTGATAGAATTTGGCTATCCTAAGACAACTTGTTATTATCCAGATTTAAACTGCTTAAAAGAAATAGATTTTAAGGAGGATAAGTAATGAGCAAAGAAAAAGCTATAGTTCACATTAATAATATTTCTAAGATTATTGGTTTAAAAAGAATAAAGCTAAGTCAAGGTACAATAATTCATATTCAAAATGAGTTATTCTTAGCACTTGAAGAGTTGAAGGAGAAATAGGATTTGGATAAAAAATAAAAGTATAATGGAAATTAAAAATAAAATGATAAAATATCTTATTATTATATTAGGATTAGTAGGAGATGTTCTTATTGTTTCTAGTATAATCCTATTTGCGTTTGAACTAGATTCCCTATTTGGTTTATTTATAATAGGAGTATTTATTCTTTTAGCTGATTATATTATATTTGACAT
>OGZU01000436.1_pt1 | contig 11674 bp, 19 predicted proteins | sample 1576871 | NCBI WGS metagenome assembly OGZU01 (sample SAMEA3541580, study PRJEB24748) | human gut metagenome | biome: human gut; feature: human-associated habitat; material: faeces | place: China | collected 2012
CCTGTTCTTACGATTTGCTTCAAAGCAGCTCTTTTTTCGGCGTATTTGGCTACTAATTTAGCACGTTTTACTTCACGTGCTTTCATTGATTCCTTTGCCATATCTATTAGTCTTTTTTAGCGTTTTTAAAAGGTAAACCGAATTCCTTCAGCAAAGCATAACCTTCTTCATCTGTTTCCGCAGAGGTTACAAAGGTAATATTCATTCCGAGAATTCTGGTAATACTATCGATATTAATTTCAGGGAAAATGATTTGTTCCTGAATACCAAGGGTATAGTTACCTTTACCATCAAACTTACTTTCGATACCTTTGAAGTCACGAATACGAGGAAGAGCTACACGAACCAATTTTTCAAGGAATTCGTACATTCTCTCACGACGCAGAGTTACCATAACGCCAATCGGCATTTTCTTACGCAACTTAAAGTTTGCAATATCCTTACGAGAAATGGTTGCCACGGCTTTCTGGCCAGTGATAGTAGTCATTTCATTAATTGCCACTTCAATAATCTTCTTGTCGGCAACAGCCATACCCAGACCCTGATTGATAACAATCTTCTTAAGTACGGGTATCTGCATAGAAGAAGAATACTGGAACTGTGATTTCAATGCAGGCGCAATACGCTCTGCATATTCTTTCTTAAGGCTTGCAGTATTACTCATTACTTAATCTCCTCTCCTGATTTTTTAGAATAACGCACTAAAGTTCCCTCAGAACTTACTTTTCTACCAACACGCGTTGCTTTACCAGTTTTTGGATCAACCGGATTCAAGTTTGAAATGTGGATAGGAGCTTCCTGCTTAACTATACCACCCTGCGGGTTCTTTGCATTTGGTTTTGTGCTTTTAGATACCATATTGATACCTTCAACTATTGCACGTCCTTCTTTAACAAGAACCTTCAATACACGACCAGTTTTGCCCTTATCTTCGCCAGCATTTACGTAAACTGTATCGCCTTTTTTAATATGTAATTTACTCATTACTTAAATCTTTTACAAAATTAAAGTACCTCAGGCGCAAGTGACACAACTTTCATGTTTGTAGCACGAAGTTCTCTTGCTACAGGACCGAAAATACGACTACCTCTAATTTCACCTGCATTATTCAACAATACGCAAGCATTATCATCAAAACGAATATAAGAACCATCAGCACGACGGATTTCTTTCTTAGTACGTACAATTAAAGCCTTTGATACTGCACCTTTTTTAACATCACTAGAGGGGATTACACTCTTGATAGAAACTACAATGACATCCCCTACAGAAGCGTAACGTCTCTTCGTACCGCCTAATACGCGGATACAAAGAGCTTCTTTAGCGCCACTGTTGTCACACACTGTAAGTCTGGATTCTACTTGTATCATAATTACTTAGCTCTTTCAATTATTTCAACCAATCTCCATCTCTTAGTTTTGCTCAAAGGACGAGTTTCCATGATGTGTACTGTATCACCTACATTACATTCATTCTTTTCATCATGAGCATGGTATTTTTTCGTTTTAGAAACGAACTTACCATAAATAGGGTGTTTTTCTTTAAACTTAGCAGCAACAGTAATGGTCTTATCCATCTTATTGCTTACTACAACACCTGTTCTTTCTTTTCTTAAATTTCTAGCTTCCATGAGGACCATTATTATTTGTTAAGTTCTCTCTGATGCAATTCTGCCTTCATACGCGCAATCGTTCTGCGTAACTTTTTAATCTGTGCAGGATTATCCAGCGGAGAGATAGAATGATTTAAAACCATCTGATTGTAATTGGCTACTTCAGCTTCAATTCTTTCTGCCAATTCATTGGTAGCTATTTCTCTAATTTCTGCAATCTTCATAATAAATTAAGCATTTTGATTTTGAGCATCGTAATCACGTCTAACTATAAACTTAGTAGTAACAGGAAGCTTCTGTGCTGCAAGACGCAAAGCTTCTTTAGCTACTTCATAAGGAACACCTTCTGCCTCGATGATAATACGACCCGGAGTAACCGGAGCAACGAAACCTTCAGGAGCACCTTTACCTTTACCCATACGCACATCAGCAGGCTTGCGAGTAATAGGTTTGTCCGGGAAAATACGGATCCAAATCTGTCCTTGACGTTGCATATATCTTGTTACCGCAATACGTGCAGCTTCAATTTGTCTACCTGTAATCCATTTAGTCTCCAAAGATTTAATACCAAATGAGCCGAAAGCCAATTGGTTTCCTCTTTGAGCATTTCCTTTCTGACTGCCCTTCTGCTGTCTTCTGAATTTTGTCTTTTTCGGTTGTAACATAATTCCTAAAATTCAAATCCGTTAGCGATTGTTTTTCTTTCTTTTGAAGTTCTTACCACCGTTATTGTTGCCATTACCACCACGACCACTCTCTTTAGTCTGAGTAAAGTTGGGCGCTAATTCTCTCTTACCATACACTTCACCACGGCAAATCCATACTTTAATACCCAGCAAACCAACTTTAGTCAAAGCTTCTGCATGACAGTAGTCAATATCTGCACGGAAAGTATGCAACGGAGTTCTTCCTTCTTTATACATTTCAGAACGGGCCATTTCTGCTCCATTCAAACGTCCTGAAATCAACACTTTGATACCTTCAGCGCCCATACGCATTGTGTTAGCGATAGCCATCTTGATGGCACGGCGATAGGCAATCTTACCTTCTACCTGACGAGCGATATTATTAGCTACAATAACAGCATCCAACTCAGGTCTCTTCACTTCAAAGATATTGATCTGAATATCTTTGTCCGTGATCTTCTTCAACTCTTCTTTCAGCTTGTCAACTTCCTGACCGCCTTTACCAATGATAATACCCGGACGTGCTGTACAAACCGTAATTGTCACCAATTTCAGTGTACGTTCAATAACAATTCTTGAAACGCTGGCTTTTGCAAGTCTGGCATTCAAATATTTACGGATTTTGCTGTCTTCCAACAAAGCATCACCATAATCATTGCCACCGTACCAATTAGAATCCCATCCTCTGATAATTCCTAAACGGTTGCTTATCGGATTAACTTTCTGTCCCATCTAGTCTTAATTTTGATTATCATTAGTACTCTTAGAATCAACGAACAAAGTCACGTGATTTGAACGTTTACGAATTCTGTAACCTCTTCCCTGCGGAGCCGGACGCATTCTTTTCAGCGTTGCACCACCATCAACATAAATCTTTGTTACAAACAATTCGCCACTTTCTGCCTTACGTTCGTTTTTCTGTTCCCAGTTAGCAATAGCAGAGCGCAACAGTTTTTCCACTCTTGCAGAAGCTTCTTTAGAAGAAAACTTCAAGACACCCAGTGCACGGTTCACTTCCATACCACGGATCATGTCAGCCACGAGACGCATTTTTCGCGGAGAAGTAGGAACATTTTGCAACTTTGCAAAATACATGGTCTTAAGGGCTTCTTTTCTTTTTTCAGCCGATATTTTTTTTCTTGCTCCCATTATTTATTACTTTATTATTTCTTCAGATTATCCTGCTTATTTTTTCTTATTACCTGCATGGCCGCGGAATGTACGTGTCGGTGCAAATTCACCTAATTTGTGTCCTACCATGTTTTCTGTAACGTAAACAGGAATAAATTTATTTCCGTTATGAACTGCAACTGTGTGCCCTACAAAATCAGGCGAGATCATCGAAGCTCTAGCCCAAGTCTTAACGACAACCTTCTTGCCGCTTTCATTCATAGCAAGCACTTTCTTTTCAAGTTTAACGTTAATATATGGACCTTTTTTTAATGAACGACTCATAATTTACTCAATTAATCAGTTATTACTTTCTTCTCTCGATAATATACTTAGAAGACTGTTTCTTAGGAGCTCTTGTCTTCAAGCCCTTAGCATACAAGCCTGTACGTGATCTTGGATGACCTCCTGAAGCGCGTCCTTCACCACCACCCATCGGGTGATCAACAGGATTCATAACAACACCACGGTTGCGAGGACGACGCCCCATCCAACGAGTACGACCTGCCTTACCGGAAGATTCCAATCCATGATCAGAGTTACCAACGCTACCAATAGTAGCCTTACAAGCACTAAGTATTTGTCTTACCTCACCTGAAGGCAATTTAATCACACAATACTTGCCTTCTCTTGAAGTTAACTGAGCAAAATTACCAGCTGATCTTACCAAAGCTGCACCTTGGCCCGGACGTAATTCTATATTATGAATTACAGTACCAACGGGGATGTTTTCAAGCGGAAGTGCGTTACCAATCTCAGGCGCTGCATTCGCTCCAGACACCAATGTGCTACCAACTTGCAATCCATTAGGAGCAATAATATATCTCTTTTCACCATCAGCATAAAACAGCAAAGCAATACGAGCCGAACGATTCGGATCGTATTCTATAGTTTTAACAACTGCGGGTACACCGTCTTTGTTTCTCTTGAAATCAATAAGTCTGTATTTTCTCTTGTGACCACCGCCCATATAGCGCATTGTCATTTTACCAACGTTGTTGCGACCACCTGTTGAGCGCTTTCCAAATACAAGAGACTTTTCTGGTACCGATGCAGTAATCTCTTCAAAAGTACCAATAATTTTATGTCTTTGCCCCGGTGTTGTGGGCTTAAATTTACGTACTGCCATCTTTATTAAATATTGCTATAAAAATCAATAGTATCGCCTTCTTTCAATGTTACGATAGCTTTCTTATAAGCATTCGTACGACCATTGATGATTCCAGACTTAGTGTAACGGCTTTTACTCTTTCCCGAGTATTTTAGCGTATTTACATCTACTACTGTAACATTATACAAAGCTTCAATCTCACTCTTAATTTCCAACTTGTTAGCTTCAGGACGTACAATAAAGCCGAATCGATTTAACTTCTCGGTAATTGCAGTCATTTTCTCAGTAACCAACGGTTTAATAATAATTCCCATTATCTAAGCCTCCTTTTTAAATTAAGATAAGATATTCTCGATAGCCTTGAGCGAGTTTTCTGTAACAACAAGAGTTTCAGCATTCAATACATTGTAAGTATTTAATGCAGAAGCAATTGCTACATTAGCACGTTCGATGTTACGAGCTGACAAATATACATTTTTATTAGCTTCCGGCAAAACAAGAAGCAACTTTTTGTCAGCAATTTTAAGATTATTTACCATAGAAACGAAATCCTTAGTCTTTGGAGCCTCAAATGTGAAGTCTTCAACAATAATGATTGCGTTTTCTTGAGCTTTATAAGACAATGCCGACTTGCGAGCCAATGTCTTAACTTTTTTATTCAATTTAAACCAGTAGTCACGAGGTTTAGGACCAAACACGCGAGCACCACCCACCAATACCGGAGAGTTGATATCACCACGACGAGCACCGCCACCACCTTTCTGACGACCTAATTTACGAGTAGAACCGCTGATTTCGCTTCTTTCTTTAGATTTATGAGTTCCCTGACGTTGGTTAGCCATAAACTGCTTAACGTCCAAATAGATAGCGTGGTCATTGGGTTCAATTCCGAAGATAGATTCGTTTAACGTAACCTTTCTTCCGGTGTCTTCACCTTTAATATTTAATACGTTAACTTCCATTATTTCTCAATTATTACGATTGAACCTTTGCAACCCGGTACCGAACCTTTAATCAAAAGAAGATTGTGTTCCGGAATCACTTTTAATACCTGTAAGTTATGTGTAGTAACGCGGTCACCACCCATTTGGCCACCCATACGCATTCCTTTGAATACTTTTGCAGGGTAAGAACATGCACCGATAGAACCCGGTTTACGAGCGCGGTTGTGCTGACCGTGAGTAGTCTGACCTACTCCACCAAATCCATGTCTTTTAACTACACCTTGGAAGCCTTTACCTTTAGAAGTACCAACAACGTCAACATAAGCCGCATCATTGAACAACTCCACTGTAATAGTGTCTCCCAAATTCAATTCTGTTTCAAAATCTTTGAACTCGGCCAAGTGTCTCTTCGGAGTTACACCAGCTTTTTTAAAGTGCCCCATCAAAGGTTTGGTAGTATGCTTTTCCTTTTTGTCCTGGAAACCTACCTGAACAGCTGCATAGCCGTCTTTCTCAACACTCTTAATCTGAGTAACTACACAAGGACCAGCTTCGATAACAGTGCATGGTACATTTTTACCATCAGCACTGAAAACGGATGTCATTCCGATTTTCTTTCCTAATAATCCTGGCATTTCAGTTAATTTTTAAATGCATTAAACTTTAATTTCTACTTCAACTCCACTCGGTAATTCCAACTTCATCAGAGCGTCTACTGTCTTAGCTGTTGAGCTATAGATGTCGATTAATCTCTTGTAAGAAGACAATTCAAACTGTTCACGTGACTTCTTGTTAACGAAAGTCGAACGGTTTACCGTAAAAATACGCTTGTGTGTAGGCAATGGAATAGGACCGCTAACAATAGCACCTGTTGCCTTCACTGTTCTAACGATCTTTTCAGCAGACTTGTCTACCAAGTTGTGATCGTAAGATTTCAGTTTAATTCTAATTTTTTGACTCATTAAATTTTAAATTAAAAAATGATTAAATATAAAGTGGGGCCGGATTAAGAGTCATTCGCTAACCCGTAGCCCCTGCTTTTTTTTATTATACTAAGTCTACGCGACCTTTCACTTCTTCAAGTACAGCCTTAGCAATAGAGCTGGAAACTTGAGCATGATGATCATAAGTCATAGACGATGTAGCACGACCCGAAGTAATAGTACGCAAAGCTGTTACGTAACCAAACATTTCTGCCAAAGGTACTTTAGCTTTTACAATACGAGCTCCAGAACGGCTTGATTCCATACCTTCTACTTGACCACGACGCTTATTCAAGTCACCAATAACATCACCCATGTTTTCTTCAGGAGTTACAACCTCCAGTTTCATAATAGGTTCAGTCAATACAGGACCTGCTTTAGCACATGCATTTTTGTAAGCCTGGATAGCACAGATCTCGAATGACAACTGGTCAGAGTCAACCGGATGGAATGAACCATCCTTCAAAACTACTTTCAGTGAATCAAGCGGATACCCTGCCAACACACCATTCTTCATTGCGGTCTGGAAACCTTTCTGAACTGATGGGATAAATTCCTTAGGAACATTACCGCCCTTCACTTCATCAATAAACTGCAAACCACCTTGTGTAAAGTCTTCGTCAACCGGACCGATTGCCACAATGATATCGGCAAACTTACCACGACCACCAGACTGCTTCTTATAAACTTCACGCAATTCAACAGTCTTAGTGATAGCTTCCTTATAGTTAACCTGAGGTTTACCCTGGTTACATTCTACTTTAAACTCACGTTTCAGACGGTCGATAATAATATCCAAATGAAGCTCACCCATACCGGAAATAATAGTCTGACCGGACTGCTCATCAGTCTTAACAGTAAATGTCGGGTCTTCTTCAGCCAGTTTAGCCAAGCCATTAGACAACTTGTCCAAATCTTTCTGAGTCTTAGGTTCAACTGCAATACCAATTACAGGATCAGGGAATTCCATTGATTCCAATACGATCGGTGCATCTTCATCACACAACGTATCACCTGTACGGATATCCTTGAAACCAACACCGGCACCAATATCACCAGCTCCAATCACCTCTACAGGATTCTGTTTGTTTGAGTGCATTTGGAACAAACGTGATACACGTTCTTTTTTACCCGAACGAGTGTTATAGATATATGAACCAGCCTCTACCTTACCAGAGTAAACGCGGAAGAAAGTCAAACGTCCGACATAGGGGTCAGTTGCAATCTTAAATGCCAAAGCTGATGTTTTTTCATCCTCGCTAGGTTTACGGTCTTCCTCTGCTCCTGTAGTCGGATTAGTACCTACAATAGCAGGTGTATCCAACGGAGAAGGCAAGAACGCACAAACATAGTCAAGCAATGTCTGAACTCCCTTATTCTTGAATGAAGAGCCGCAGAACATCGGAACGATATCCATTTTCAATGTACCTGCACGCAAAGCACGCAAGATTTCTTCTTCAGTGATTGTAGAAGGATCATCAAAGAATTTCTCCATTAAAGCATCGTCAAATTCAGCCACTTTTTCGAGCATTTTCTCTCTCCATTCATTAGCTTCATCAACCAAGTTCGCCGGAATTTCTTCTACGCTATAATCTGCACCCATTGTTTCATCGTGCCACAAAATAGCTTTCATTTTGATCAAATCAACAACTCCTTTGAAGCTCTCTTCAGCACCAATAGGAATTACCACAGGGCAAGCATTTGCGCCTAATACATCCTTCATCTGGCGAACAACTTCGAAAAAGTCAGCACCAGAACGGTCCATTTTATTAACGTAACCAATACGAGGCACATTGTATTTATCAGCCTGACGCCATACGGTTTCTGACTGAGGTTCAACACCACCAACCGCACAATAAGCTGCAACAGCTCCATCCAAGACACGTAAAGAACGTTCTACTTCAGCAGTAAAGTCAACGTGTCCCGGAGTGTCAATCAAGTTTATTTTATAAGTATTTCCCGCATATTTCCAACGAGTAGTAGTAGCAGCAGATGTAATAGTAATACCACGTTCCTGCTCCTGCTCCATCCAGTCCATTGTTGCTGCACCATCATGCACCTCACCAATTTTGTGAGTCAAGCCAGTGTAGAACAAAATACGTTCTGAAGTCGTTGTCTTACCAGCATCAATGTGAGCCATGATACCGATATTGCGGGTCAAATGCAAATCATGTTTAGCCATCTTCGTCCTTTACTTATTAATTATTACTTGATTAGAATCTAAAGTGAGCGAATGCACGGTTAGCTTCAGCCATACGGTGCATATCTTCTTTACGCTTATAAGCACCACCCTGTTCGTTGAAAGCGTCAATAATCTCAGCTGCCAGTTTATCTGCCATTGATTTACCACCGCGTTTACGAGCGAAAAGAATCAAGTTTTTCATTGAGATTGACTCTTTACGATCAGGACGAATTTCAGTAGGAACCTGGAAAGTAGCGCCACCTACACGACGAGACTTTACTTCAATCTGCGGAGTTACATTATCCAAAGCTTTCTTCCAGATTTCCAAAGCTGATTTTTCTTCATTAGGAAGTTTTGTTTTCACTGTTTCCAGTGCTGCATAGAAGATCTCATAAGATGTATTCTTCTTTCCATCATACATCAAGTGATTTACGAATTTAGAAACCTTCTGATCATTAAATACCGGATCCGGAAGGATCACACGTTTTTTTGGTTTTGCTTTTCTCATTTTTTCTCAAAATAATGTTTTTGTTTGGGGCTGCACTTTTTCCGTTTACTTCAACGCTTCCTCTGAAGCATTTACTCAACCTTTATAGCTTATTCCAACAAACCAAAACTTAAATTAATATTCTTTGTTTCAGGAATTCAGTTACAATTTACTTCTTTCCTTTTCCTTTTGCAGGAGCTGCAGCTTGTCCTGCTTTAGGACGCTTCGCACCATATTTAGAACGTCTTTGTGTACGACCAGCTACGCCTGCTGTATCCAAAGTACCACGAACGATGTGATAACGTACACCCGGAAGGTCTTTCACACGACCACCACGAACCAACACGATTGAGTGTTCCTGCAAGTTATGACCTTCTCCCGGAATATAAGAGTTTACTTCCTTAGAGTTAGTCAGACGCACACGAGCAACTTTACGCATTGCTGAATTCGGCTTTTTCGGAGTAGTAGTATACACACGAACACAAACGCCACGTCTTTGAGGACATGAATCCAGTGCCGGAGATTTACTCTTCTCAACCAAAACCTCTCTTCCTTTTCTTACTAATTGTTGAATAGTAGGCATTTTGTTTGATTTTTAATTATTATATATTGTTTATTAATTTGCTGTACTAAGTCCAAAACTATACATTTTGGGCTGCAAAGTTACGAATAACATTTTAATAAACAATACTTTCTACTAATAAAAATAGTCTGTTTCTCAAAAAAGTTTTTGAAAAACAGACTACTATGTTATTTTTGCTACAAAAGCCCTTATGCTTCCCCTTTAAATCCGCTTATAGGAGGAATGAATGTTTTTCCATCCAGTCCATTATTTCCCCCATTCATTTCTTCCGGCATTCGAATAGGTCCAAAATTACGTTCGTATTTTGCAACATTCTCCTGTAATGCATACATCAAACGTTTTGCATGTTCAGGAGTCAGTACAATACGTGACTGCACTCCAGCTTTAGGTAATCCCGGCATTACACGCACAAAATCAACAATAAATTCCGAACTGGAATGGGTAATAATGGCAAGATTTGCATACGTTCCTTGAGCTACTTCTTCTTTCAACTCTATCTGCAACTGATTGTTATTTTTTTCGTTTTCCATGATTTTATACTTTAGCATTAAAAAAATATTCTGAATTTCAAGGTCCCCAACTTCTATTCTTTGGTTGGAGTACAAATATAGACATTTATTTGTAATAATACAACATACTGATTATTCTATATAATTTTCCTATAGCATTTACTATAAACCTAAAGAGGCTGATTTCTTAAACAGAAATCAGCCTCTTTTACAGTGTATGTATTAAAAATTACTCTACCTCACTATAATCGAGTACATTCTTACGATTAGCAAGAATGCGATCATATTCTTCCTTCGAACCAACAATAATCTTTTCGAATTCACGCTGACCGGTACCGGCAGGAATCAAGTGACCACAAATCACATTCTCCTTCATACCCTCCAATCTATCAACCTTACCATTGATGGCAGCCTCATTCAAAACTTTCGTTGTTTCCTGGAATGATGCAGCAGACATGAAACTTGAAGTTCCCAAAGCGGCACGGGTAATACCTTGCAGAATCTGAGTAGATGTAGCAGGAATAGCATCACGTACCTCAACAGGCTTCAAATCACGACGTTTCAACATACTGTTCTCATCACGCAACTTACGGGCAGTAACAATCTGACCCGGCTGTAAATTCTGAGAATCACCAGAGTCAACAACTACTTTCTTGCCCCAAATACGATCGTTTTCTTCCATGAACTCTTGCTTATCCACTACCTGCTGTTCCAAGAAGCGAGTATCGCCCGGCTCATCGATTTCTACCTTACGCATCATTTGACGAACAATAATCTCAAAGTGTTTGTCGTTAATCTTCACACCCTGCAAACGGTAAACGTCTTGCACTTCATTTACGATATATTCCTGTACAGCCGTGGGACCTTTAATGGCCAAAATGTCAGCAGGAGTAATCGCACCGTCAGATAACGGAGTTCCGGCACGAACGTAGTCATTCTCCTGAACCAATATTTGTTTAGACAGATTCACCAAATACTTTTTCACTTCACCTGTCTTAGATGTGACAATAATTTCACGGTTACCACGCTTGATCTTGCCGAAACCAACTTCACCATCGATTTCAGAAACGACAGCCGGATTTGACGGGTTACGAGCTTCAAACAATTCAGTAACACGAGGAAGACCACCCGTGATATCACCCGCCTTACCTACGGCACGCGGAATCTTCACGATTACTTCACCGGCTTTCACTTCTACACCGGACAGCGCGGTCGTTCCTTCCGTCACTTTACCTGCAATGTAGTATTCTATTGTTTTTTCGGCAGGATCCACTACAATTTCCGGTTTCTTCTCGTCTTCTCCGAAAGAGCATCCGGTTGTTCCCAAGGTCGTTGCCATCAGCAACACACCTATCTTAAATAAGTCACTCTTTTTCATAATCATTTTTGTCATTAAGAAAATATTAA
>OGZU01000437.1_pt1 | contig 11673 bp, 6 predicted proteins | sample 1576871 | NCBI WGS metagenome assembly OGZU01 (sample SAMEA3541580, study PRJEB24748) | human gut metagenome | biome: human gut; feature: human-associated habitat; material: faeces | place: China | collected 2012
ACAAGGTTTGGAAGAGTCAGGGAGCAGATAATCTGCTGGATACGGAGCTTTGGGACATCCCTCATTCCTGTGGTTTGAAGGTGCAGGAGAAAATGCTGGAGTTTCTGGACAAGAATCTGAAATAGGGGTTAACAGAGTTAACAGTTAACAGCTGTTTTTCTGTACTTTCTACGCTATAGTCTATTTTATGTCTGTTGTGTGCCCTCACACAGCAGAATTTTTATGTTTCTTGAAAAATAATAATCGGAAATGATACGACTTTCCGATAATTTTCATTACCTTTGCACACAGATACCCGTTCGCTCACGCCGAGTTGATGCTTTCTTCTTTTAAAATCGGAGATGGTTGAGACGAGGACTTGGGAGGGTAGAGGTATCATGCATAATATAAAAGTGCGTTTACTATGCGCTTAGTTCTTGATGAACAGAAACCTGGCAGTTTCAGAATCTTATCAAAGACTATGCAACGGTAGATGCTCTCGGGATGTGTATATCCACATCTCTGTACTGATGTGGCACCCTACGTAAGTAGGGTGTCCAATTCGGTATAGGGATAAGTGTATCATATCGGCGTGGGCTTCGATGTTGTTCGTTTCGATAAGATGGGCTTGCCAGGGCCTCTGTTCATGAAGCGAGCAACGGGCAAGTTCACGCTTTCTTTTTATTGTGTAGTTAACAGATTGTTTCACATTATAAAAAGTTAGATTATGGTACAACCTAATTTGCCAAATCAAATATTGCACTTTACAAGCTGCAATGTCTTAGAGAGCATCATAAAAGATGACGGATTGCATTTTTGGGCAAGCCGTTATGATTGTATGAATGATCCATTGGAATATAAATGGCTGTATGAACCATTGGAGGAGAAAATTGTCAGAGATAATCCTACTCTTCAGGGACAAGTCGATTCTTTGTATGAGCAATTCCCTTATGTCATATCCTTCTCGGGTGCATCTGATTATCAATATTTTTGGGAAAAATATGGTGAAAATGGAAATGGGGTATGCTTGGTCATGAATAGAAAGATAATGCAACCAACGGTTCAATCATTTATGAAAGATAGCGATTATTTAGCTAATGTTAGATATGCAACAGAGCAAAATAAGATAGAAAAACTATCTGAGGTTGTATAAGAATATCGTATAAACGGTTATGGTATAGCTAATATTAGTGAACAGTTTGTTGACGAGATAGCCTGTTGTCCCTTTGTGAAATCTTATAAATGGAAAGAAGAGGAAGAGGTACGTTATATAAGGATACGTGAGCGCAAAATGCAATCTTCATATACTAATACAAAGAAAGGTTGTGTTTTTTGTATCCTGAGGATACTAGTAATGTAAAGTATCGGAATCGTAATGGTAAGCAGATTCCTTATTTGGATATTGTACTACCGAAGTCGTCTTTGGAAGAAATTGTGATAGGCAAGCATTTGGATTTTAAGGCGACTGAAGAGAAAATTCAAACATTATTACAACAAACTGATAATCAGAATATATCCATAGATTATTCAAAGTATTAATAAATAAATTAAAGATTATGAGAATATTTACTTTTAAAGGGCTGTTTTTTACAGCGTTTTTTATGTTGCTTGGTTGTTTATCAATTCAAGCTGCTGATGATGACTTGATTACGAAACAAATCACTATCAAGCTGGACGAGGCTGGTACTTTGCCTGATAGAATTGCAAAAAGTAAGATATATAAGATTACTAATCTGAAGCTTGTTGGCGAGATAAATGGCACAGATTGGGAAATGATTCGTGTGATGGCAGGACGTGATTATCATGGAGATGTTACAAAAGGAAATCTCTCTGTGTTAGATTTGTCTGAGGCGAAGATTGTAAATGGTGGTACATATTATTATTGTTATTATTATGATGGTTGGAGTTATAGATATGATACTTATGATGATAAAATTGGCGATTACGCATTCTATGGCTGTAGCGGATTAACGAGTTTAACTCTTCCTGCAACTATTACCACGATAGGCAACTACGCATTCGATGGCTGTAGCGGATTAACGAGTTTAAACCTTCCTGCAGGTATTACCTCAATAGGCAGAAACGCATTCGGTGGCTGTAGCGGATTAACGAGTTTAACCCTTCCTGCTGGTATTACCAAGATAGACGGGGGCACATTCGATGGCTGTAGCGGATTAACGAGTTTAACCCTTCCTGCAGGTATTACCGAGATAGGCGGTAGCGCATTCTATGGCTGTAGCGGATTAACGAGTTTAACCCTTCCTGCAGGTATTACCGAGATAGGCGGTGGCGCATTCGATGGCTGTAGCGGATTAACGAGTTTAACCCTTCCTGATGGTATTACCTCAATAGGCAGTAGCGCATTCGGTGGCTGTAGCGGATTAACGAGTTTAACCCTTCCTGCTGGTATTACCTCAATAGGCGAGTACGCATTCTTTGACTGTAGCGGATTAACGAGTTTAACCCTTCCTGCAGGTATTACCGAGATAGGCGATTACGCATTCGTACAATGTAGCGGATTAACGAGTTTAACCCTTCCTGCTGGTATTACCTCAATAAGCGATTACGCATTCTATGGCTGTAGCGGATTAACGAGTTTAAACCTTCCTGATGGTATTACCTCAATAGGCAGTAGCGCATTCGTAGGCTGTAGCGGATTAACGAGTTTAACACTTCCGGCTGGTATTACCGAGATAGGCTCTTCCGCATTCTCTTACTGTAGCGGATTAACGAGTATATATGTATATTCAGAGAAAGTACCAAAAATTGGTAGTGACGTGTTTTATTATGTAGATAAAAAGAAATGTACTGTTTATGTACCTAAGGGAACTTATGCTGATTATAGATCTTCTAACTTTGGCTACTTTGAGAATATTGTAGAATTCGATGCAACAGGCATCGACAAGACTACAACCTCTACCGATGTTGAGGAAGTATCTCGCTATTCTGTAAATGGTCAGCGGTTGGTAGGTCCAACCAAGGGATTGAATATCGTGAAGTATAGCGATGGTAGTGTGAAGAAAGTTGTTGTTCAATAGCATTCTAGAACTCTTGAAAAGGAAAGAATTATTAGATCAATCATCATTGGGAGTGAAGCCTGCTAACTCCCTCTTATCAGATCAGTAGGTAAAGAATTCTTTTGGGCACGAGTAATCGTGCCCTTTTTGATTTCTACTCTGTCTTAGATTTTAACTTTTTGCCTTTAAATCCCCCAAAAGTATGTTTTTTTTTGAGATTTGGGGATTTTGACGACAAAATATTGTAGTTTTGTACCCTATTATAAGAAGTAGTTGGGTTAACAGAGTTAACAGTTAACAGCTGTTTTTCCGCTCTTTCTTCTCTAAAACTTCTTTTAAATATCAAAAGTCCACTACGCTAACCCCTAAAAAAAAGGCGTTAGCGTAGTAAACTTTTGCGTTTTTGCTTGTGTTTCCCGAGAAAAAGTTGTATATTTGCACCCATCAAAATATAAAGTTTGCAAGTATGGGTACTATTAATGGAATTATTGGAAGACAGCGTGAGATAGCTCTGTTGCAGGAGATTTACGAATCTCCTAGGGCGGAGTTTGTGGCTGTTTATGGCAGAAGACGTATCGGTAAGACCTATCTTATCGACAAGTTCTTTGGTGATAAGTACGACTTTTATATGACGGGTATCTATGAGGGGACCCGTAAGGAGCAGTTGGCAAACTTTGCCCATCAGCTGGAGTTTTATTCTCATAAGGAGCAGAAAACTCCAAAAGACTGGATGGAGGCTCTGTTTATGCTTCGCAAGTATCTGGAGACATTAAAAAAGGAAAAACCAGTGCTCTTGTTCTTTGATGAAATGCCTTGGCTGGACACCCGTTATTCTCGCTTTCTCAAGGCTTTTGAGCTGTTTTGGAACGAGTGGGCTTCGAAACAGGACAATCTGAAACTGATAGTTTGTGGTTCGGCAACCACCTGGATGACGAATACCTTGCTGGGCAACAAGGGCGGTTTGCACAATCGTGTGACTCGCTCCATCTATCTCCGTCCGTTCAATCTGGCAGAGACGGAGGAGTTCCTGGTTTCAAGAGGATTCTCGATGGAGCGCTTCCAGATAGCCGAGTTGTATATGGCGATAGGTGGAACACCTTTTTATCTCAATATGCTGAATCGTTCGCTGAGCGTGGCGCAGAATATCGATGAACTCTTCTTCTCATCCAGTGCCCCTTTGAGAAGCGAATATGGCTTCCTTTTCAAATCGCTCTTCAAGGAATCCACGCTCTATAGAAGGGTGGTGGAGGCATTAGCTAAGAAACTGAAGGGAATGACTCGCCCTGAGTTGATAGAGGAACTGAAGGTGGAGGATTCCGGATATGTTTCTACTGTGCTCTCCGACTTATGCAACTGTGATTTCATCCGCAAGTATTCGGCTTTTGGCAAGACGGATAGGGATTTCATGTATCAGTTGACCGACTTGTATTCGCTTTTCTATCTGAAGTATGTGAAGAACTATCATGGTGAGGATGAGCATTATTGGAGTCATCGCCAGATGGATATTTCCAGTTGGGAGGGCTATGCTTTCGAGCAGGTTTGTCTGCATCATATTCCTCAAATCAAGAGGAAGTTGGGAATTGGTGGTATTCTGTCGAATATCTGCACGTGGTCGTGCCGTGCTTTTACGGATGCAGAGGGCAATAAGCAACCTGGGGCACAGATTGACTTGATAATAGATAGGGGAGACAAGACGATTAATCTCTGTGAGATGAAGTTCGTCAATCATCCTTATTCCATCACTCCCGATTATGCGACTTGGTTAATCAAGCGCAGGGAATTGTTCAGGCAAGCTACAGGAACGAAGAAGACCCTCCATCTGACGATGATAACTTCGTATGGTGTGGAGCATAATGCTGGCTGGCAAAACATTCAGAATGATGTGGTGCTGGATGATTTATTCAAAGTAGAATAACACGGTTTTTATGGCTGTAGTATTTCTTTATTGCAAGCAATTTTTAAATTAGTGATTTTGAAATAACTAACTGAGAAAATACTAGAATATAAAAGAGCGGAAGAACAGCTGGGGTTAACAGAGTTAACAGTTAACAGCTGATTTTCCGCTCTTTCTTCTATAAATCTGTAAAAGTCTACTACGCTAACCCCTTAAAAAATGGAGTTAACGTAGTAAACTTTTTGAGTGTGCTGAATGCGTCTTTACCACAACTCCTTAGGAGACAGGTCTTTATCCTTTCTGCCCATCAGGTAGTAATCGGCAAGGAACTGGAGGTTTGCCTGCGTAATCTTCAAACCTTCTTCCTTTACATACTGGCTTGTAAAGATGTTTGCGTCAGGAATCAGGTTGTTTTCTATCAGTTTGCAGACAATTTCGTAAGGGAATGGGAGACCATTGCCGCTGATAATGCCAAAGCTGTCGGTCTCTGCACGCTCCTGTACATAGTATGGGTTCTCAGGCGATGCGATGCAATGAGCCAGACCGAAACTGATGTTGATGCCTGTATATGGACTTCCGCTTAAGATGATGCCCTTCTCGTATTTCTGAGGGAATCGGATGTCCTTTGGCAACTCGAATTCAATCTCCTTGAGGAATTCCTTCAGCGTCTTCACATCTTCCAGGAAGATAAACTTATCTCCGTATCCCTTCGCCTTGAGCAGATTGTAGTCGTGAATCGCCTTCTCATGATCCACCTTTTCATATTGCTCTATAGCCTTCTTTCTGAACTCCTCATCCTCCCAGAGCTTGTGAGTAGGCATGTTCCTGCAAATCTTGCAGAGCCATTCGTAAGAAGTGAGCGCCAAGAGATTGTTTCTGCCAACGATGGTCATTTCCATCTGCACAGAATAAGCGAGCGGTTCGGTGAGACCCTGAGGCGAGTTTGCCATCTGCTGGAGGGTAAACTGCAGGCGCTTCTGGTTGCCCACGTTGAAATAGCAACCATAATGGAACCACGCCAGGGTGTCGCGACGGTGAATCTCATCCAACTCCTTGTTCTTCTCGATTTCCTCTTCGGTCGTTTCAGCGTTGCCCTCTATCTCAGGCATTTCGCTGAGATAAGTCAGAAGACGCTCGTTTTCCGGGGCCGTTTCATACTCTCTGTCGAGGATGATATAGGCAAGTTTGGCAGCCAGTTCCAGAGTTCCGAAGAGGAAAGGAACGGCTTCCTGTACGAAACTGCTCTGCTGGTAATGGTGCCAGAGCAGGAACTTGACATCAGCGATGTTGATTTCCTCAGGGTCGTAAGCCGGGTCATCTTCGTTGAGCGTACTCTTGATGAATTCGCTTTCTTTCTCATAGAAAGGAATGTAGGTGCCGTAGCGCTGCTTGCATTCTTCCGTGAAAGTTTTCCAGATGCCTGTGCCCGAAATCACATCTTCGAAATAACCGGCAATGCTGAGTGCCAGCTGCTTGGCTTCATCCATATTCTTGAAGTTATGGGTGTAGCACGCCTCGTCAAGAGCGTGGTATATTTCGTTGGCGAGTTCTGTATAATACAGATCTGTTTCGTCTGCTTTTTCGTATGGATGCAAAGCAATCCATTCTTGGGTGAAAATAACTTTTTTCATATATTTCAAGTTTTCTTGGTTATCTGTTTGTTGTAACTTTCATGCAAAGGTAATAAAATATTGCAGAAATCTGCAAGAAACTCACATTTTTTTCGTATCTTTGCACCCGAATTTAGGCAATCTTAATAAAAGCGTATGATTGCCGCAAGCGTTTCGGAAGGATTTTGCACCCTAATTCATGGCTGGGAGGGTGAATTCGGCCTTCCATTTAGATTATAATGAATTAAGGTTAAAAAGATTTGAAGACATTTGAAGAATTAGGCGTGAGCGAGGAGATTCGCCGTGCCATTGAAGAGCTTGGATTTGAGAATCCAATGCCAGTTCAGGAAGAAGTAATCCCATATTTGCTTGGTAATAAGAACGACGTGATTGCGTTGGCGCAGACCGGTACGGGTAAGACTGCATCTTACGGTATTCCGGTTATCCAGAAGACTGATGCCAGCAGCAAGCAGACACAGGCTATCATCCTCAGTCCTACACGTGAGCTCTGTCTCCAGATAGCAGACGATTTGAACAGTTTTGCCAAGTACATCGACGGTTTGCATATTGCCGCAGTTTATGGCGGTACCGACATCGGAAGCCAGATTCGCACCCTGAAGCATGGTGTGCAGATTATCGTGGCTACCCCTGGTCGTCTGCTCGATTTGATTAATCGTGGCGTGGCTCAGTTGGAGAACGTAAACAATGTGGTGCTTGATGAGGCTGACGAGATGCTGAACATGGGCTTCTCAGAGAGCATCAATGCCATCTTCGAGAACGTGCCTGAGGATAGAAACACCCTGCTCTTCTCGGCTACCATGAGCAAGGACATCGAGAAGATTGCCCTCAACTACCTGCACGACCACAAGGAAATCGTAGTGGGTTCGCGCAACGAGGGTGCTGAGCATGTAAACCACATTTACTATCTGGTAAATGCCAAGGACAAGTATCTCGCCCTGAAGCGCGTGGTGGATTTCTATCCACGCATCTTTGCAATTATCTTCTGCCGCACCAAGCTGGAGACTCAGGATATTGCAGATAAGCTGATTAAGGATGGTTATAATGCTGAGGCACTGCACGGCGACTTGAGTCAGCAGCAGCGTGACCTCACCATGCAGAAGTTCCGCAACCATACCGTTCAGTTCCTGGTGGCTACTGATGTGGCTGCCCGCGGTCTGGACGTAGAGGATCTGACTCACGTTATCAACTATGGTTTGCCTGATGATGTGGCAAGCTACACCCACCGAAGCGGTCGTACGGGTCGTGCTGGAAAGAAGGGAACATCCATCTCTATCATCCATACCAGAGAGAAGTTCAAGGTTCGCCAGATAGAGAAGCAGATTGGCAAGGACTTCGTGGACGGCGTATTGCCAACCCCAGAGGAAATCTGCAAGAAGCAGCTCTTCAAGACGATGGACGACATTATGAAGACCGATGTGGACGAGGATCAGATTGAACCATATATGGCTGAAATCAATCGCCAGTTTGAGTACATCGACAAGGAGGACATCATCAAGAAGATGGTAACCATCACCTTCGGTAAGTTCCTCGATTACTATAAGAATGCTCCTGAGATTATCAAGCCAGAAACCGGCAAGGGTTCCCGTGGCGGCGAAGGTCGTGGAAGCCGTGGCGAGGGCCGTGGCAAGGTTTCCAATGGTCGCAGAAAGCATGAGACAGAGGCTGGTTTCAAGAGACTGTTCATCAACCTGGGTAAGGCGGATGGTTTCTATCCGGGCGAAATCATGCAGTATCTGAACAAGCATGTGAAGGGTCGCCAGGAGGTGGGTCACATCGACCTGCTGAGTAAGTTTGCCTACATCGAGGTGCCTGAGGAGGATGCTAAGCGCGTGATGAAGGCGTTGAACGGTACAGAGTACAAGGGCAGAACCGTAAGATGTAACGATGCTGATGAGGAAGGTCATGGCAGAGCAGCCCGTGGCGGACGCAGTTCTGAGGGCAGAGGTGCCCGTTCTTCAGAAAGAGGCGGTCGTGGTCGCAGAGGTTCTTCTGATGATGCAAGAGATTCTCGTGATTCTCGTGGAAAGGGAGGACGTGGAAGCCGTGGCGAATCTCGTGGTGAATCTCGTGGCGGCAGAAAGTCACGCAGCCAGGAGGATACAGGCGATTGGCGCCAGTTCTTCCAGAACAACGACAACGTGAAGTTCAAGGGTGAGGAGCCAAACTTCGAGGAAGAAGGTTGGGCTCGTCGCAGACCTAAGAAAAAATAATTTAGGCAGCGATTTATAATAAGATGAAAGCCTGCATCAAAGGAATGTTTTGATGCAATATCCATATTTTGCGGTAAAAATACAGCAATTTCTTTGGTAAATTGCGGTGTTTTTACCGCAATTTTTGTATATTTGCAGCCGTAAACATCAAATTTATAGTATCTTTATACGCAATTTTAACCCTAAAAGATATTCTGTAATAAGTTAATGAAGAAAACTATTCTTATCGCTTGTCTGGGACTGGTAAGTCTGGGCTTGCAAGCACAGAGCATTTCGCTCGCTGGTGAATGGAATGTGGAGTTGGGAAAGAGCGGTAGCGCTTTCGCCAAGAGTAAGCGTGCCTCGCAGGGTGAGGCAAAGCGTGCCATCCTTCCCGGCACCATCGATACGAACCATCTGGGATTCGCTCCGAAAGATACGATGGAAACAACGCATCTTACGAGACTCTATGCCTATAAAGGAGCTGCAAGATATTCCAGAACAATCAATATCCCGAAGGACTGGAAGAAGAAGCCGGTAGAACTCTTCCTGGAGCGTACCCGACCAACCTGGGTGTATGTGGATGGAGAACTGGTGGATTCCTGCAACTTTATCTCTACTCCCCAGCGCTATCTTCTGCCAAAGAAGGTGAAGCCGGGCAAGCATCTCCTGGAAATCGTGGTGGATAATGGAATAGGTGTGCCAGAGCAGGTTTACGGCTCCAGCCATGCTTATACAGAAGATACGCAGACCAACTGGAATGGAATTATCGGCGAGATACGCCTGGAAGTGAAGAGTGAAGAACGAAGAATGAAAAATTCAAATGTATTGCCTGATTTCGCCAAGGATTTTCATATCAAGGGCACTCACTTTTATGCCAATGGTCATAGGATATTCCTTCGTGGCAAGCACGATGCGGCTGTATGGCCACTGACGGGACATGTGGAAATGGGCGTGGAAGGCTGGATGAAGTATCTTGGAACCTGCAAGGAGTATGGAATCAACCATGTGCGCTTTCATTCCTGGTGCCCTCCGGAAGCGGCTTTCGTGGCAGCTGACAGTCTGGAAATCTATCTCCAGCCGGAACTTCCTTTCTGGGGTTCTTTCGATAAGAAGGATGAAAGGCTGATGGCGTTCCTGCATCAGGAAGGCGAGAACATCCTCAGAGAATACGGTCATCATCCATCTTTCAGAATGATGGCGCTGGGTAATGAACTCTGGGGCGACATCGACAAGATGAAGGAGTTTGTGGATGATTTCCGCAAGATTGCGCCAGATAAATACTATACTTTCGGAAGCAATTACTATCTCGGTTATCAGGGAATAAAAGAAGGAATGGATTACTTTACCACTTGCCGCATCGGAGGCGAGGGATGGGGCAAATACAATACCCATACCCGTGGTTCTTTCTCGTTTGCTGATGCCTACGATGGCGGAATGATCAATCATTTCCATCCTAATTCTACGATGAATTTTGATGAGGCTTGCGATAAGGCAGGAATCCCAATCATCTCTCACGAAACAGGCCAGTTTCAGACCTATCCTGACTATCGGGAAGTAAAGAAATACACCGGAGTGCTTCATCCTTATAACTTTGAAGTATTCCGCCGCAGGCTGGCTGCTGCCGGAATGCTTTCGCAGGCTGATGATTTCCACAAGGCTTCGGGCTTATGGAGCGTGAAACTCTATAAAGCCGATATAGAGATGGATTTGAGAACCCGGAATATGGCGGGCTTCCAACTGCTCGATATTCAGGATTATCCCGGTCAGGGAAGTGCTTTCGTAGGCATTCTGGATGCGTTTATGGAGAGCAAGGGAATCACTACGCCCGAGGAATGGCGCCAGTGGTGTTCGCCAGTGGTTCCTCTGCTGGAAATGAAGAAGTTCTGCTTCGAGGATGGCGAGAAGATTCAGGCTAAGGTAAAGGTAGCCAATTATGGCGGTTCTTCGCTGATGGGCAAGAAACTGAAATGGCATCTGGCTGCCGAGAACGGATTGTTCTGTATGGATGATGGAACTTTCAGCACCAAGGATGGTGAAGTGAGAAAGAATGTGAGCGATTTGATGGCTGAGGATGAGGGAGTATTGAACATCTTTCCATACGATGAAGGTTTGGTAGATGTGGGTGAACTGAATGGTGTTTTCCACGTGCAGAAATCTACCAAGCTGCTTCTTACATTAAACATTGAAGGAACAGAGGCGAGAAACTCCTACGAATTTTGGATTTATCCGAAGAAGGCTTTGGAAAAGAAGGGCGTTATCATAGCCAAGGATTTGAATGAGGAAGTAGTGAAAGTCTTGGAAAAGGGTGGAAAGGTGCTTTGGATGCCTACGGCTTCCAGCCATTTCGTGGCTGCCGATGATACGCTTTCGCAGGCAGATAATGCTACTCCTTATACTGTTGGCGGACTCTTCCAGACCGATTACTGGAACTATCGCATGTTCAAGACCATCTGCGAGAACAACAAGAAGAAGGTTTCTCCAGGAACCCTGGGCATTCTGACGAATCCGGAACATCCGATATTCAAGGGATTCCCTACGGAGATGCACACCAACTGGCAATGGTTCCCAGTTATCAAGGAATCGCATCCGCTGGTGCTTGACAACTTCGCCAAGGATTATCGCCCGATTGTTCAGGTGATCGATAATATCGAGCGGAATCATAAGTTGGGTTTGGTGATGGAATGGAAGGTGGGAGCCGGAAAGCTCCTCGTCTGCATGAGCGATTTGGAGAAGGCTGCCAAATATCCGGAAGGCAAGGCTTTCTATCAGAGTGTAATTGATTACATGCGCTCTGCCGATTTCAATCCATCTGCAGAAATAACGGAGGATGAATTGAAGAAGAAACTTGCCGAGAAGCCTCGTCAGGTTTCTTTGAAGGAGCTGAATAATATCTCGCAATATTAGTTCAATAGTTCGTTAATAATTCAATAATGTGCTAAGCAGCTATACGCTGTAAGCAC
>OGZU01000438.1_pt1 | contig 11638 bp, 15 predicted proteins | sample 1576871 | NCBI WGS metagenome assembly OGZU01 (sample SAMEA3541580, study PRJEB24748) | human gut metagenome | biome: human gut; feature: human-associated habitat; material: faeces | place: China | collected 2012
CTTTTTAACGAAAATAATTTGGTTGGTTCGCAAAAACGTGGTATCTTTGCACCGTGTTTTAAGAAACAATATAAGTTTAACAATTTAAATTAGGTAAAATTATGAATGAGATTTTTAATGAAACTGTTTTCAACTGTATTACTAGTGTTAACGCTCTTATGACTTCAGATGAAGTCGCAAAAGATGATAAGGCGGTTATCAAGTTGAACCGTTTTAAGAAGTGGTTGAACGAGTTTGCAGCAGCTAACGGGGTGAATGAGGTAAAGTAACCCCGTTCACAGACAACAGAAGTTTAACGTTTTAAAAGTGTAAAGTTATGGCTAAAGGTTTTAGTTTCGCTAGTACTTTCAATAAGACTAGTTTCGGTATTGATACGACCGATTTTCCGTTTGTAAAGTTGACCGATATTTACAACGATGAGAAAGATGGTGGCGGTGATGTAGTACACCCTATTAATGGTATGTACGTTCACAAATCGCAGTTGGGCGATTCACCTGTAATCATTGACGCAGAAAACAAGCGATTAGTTAACTTACCACAGTTCACAGGTGACACAGTTAGAGAGATTCTCGCAAATAGTGATGCGGTGGACGCTATCAAAGCCAACAAAGTCGGTTACACAATTTACGAATATGAATCGCACGCCAAAAAGTGTTACGGTATTACCTTTGTAGATAAGTAGTTTCGTAGGGTAAAGGGTGGATAACGTCACGGGGGTAAACAGTAACTTTGTTTATTGTTGCCCCCGTTTTTGTTTCATTTTAAATTTAGTAAGTTATGGCAAAAAGGAATCCTATTGGTTTTAGCAAAAGAACCTTTTCATTTACTGGTAAAATTCACGTAAAAAGTGAGATTTTAACCGCTTTAGAATCAGACCCTGTTTTACGAAAAGAAATTGCACGAACTTTTCAACAGGCAAACAGACGCATTCAAAATGTTGAAAATTCGGGTATTGTTTCGCCAGCCGTTGTTGCTCTTAATAAGGGTGATATAAAAGGGTTCACAAAATTTTCAATGAAACACGATTGGAATGATTTAAAAATCGAATATGCAAAAGCGGTGGCGTTTTTGCAACAGCCAACATCAAGTGCAACGGGTACAAAAGAATATGCACAGCACCTGAAGGATACATACGAACTAAATGACGATGAATTTAGTTTGATGCAAAATAAATTGATGGGTAAAATTGCAAGTGTTTCAGATGAAAGGTTTTTGGAACAGTATTTAATGCAGTACAAAGATTTTACAGGTGAACTTGAACAAGAGAGTAAAGACGTTTCCGACCAAATCGAAAGTGATGCAATAAAAATAGCAGATTCGTTGCAAGACGATTTGAACGAACAGGCTGAAGCCATCGAAGAAGAACAGGAACGAATAAGAGGTTTGTTAGATGATACACTCGCAAAGATTCTAAAAAGTTTTATAAAATTTGGCTTATAATGAAGAAAATACCCTTTGAACTACATACAGAAGTTTACACGCCTAAAGATATTGCAAAGGTTTTATCTTTGGCTGTTAACGAAAAGAATTTTACAGGAAACAATAAGGGCGAAAAGTTCTTGAATGTTCCTGTATCTTTCGATATTGAAACTACATCATTTTACCGTGATGAATACGGGGAAACATACAGTTACGAACGCTATATGAAATTAGGCGGTAAAGAAACTAAAATGGAAAAGTGTTCTTTAATGTATGTTTGGCAATTTGGAATAAACGGTTTTTGCATAATGGGGCGAACGTGGGAAGAATTTTTGCAAATGTTATCCAGTATAGTGGATATATTAGAACTTTGCCCAAAGAAACGAATTATTATATATGTTCACAATTTGGCTTATGAGTTCCAATTTTTCCGTGAGTTGTTGGAATGGGAAAAAGTTTTCTCTATTGATTTACGAAAACCAATTTACGGAATAACAAAAACGGGTTTAGAGTTCCGATGCAGTTACTTATTATCGGGTTATTCGTTGGCGAAATTAGGCGAACAATTACACATCTACAAATGTGAAAAGTTAGTTGGTGATTTGGATTATAGTTTGTTACGTCACAGTAAAACCCCGTTAACACAAAAAGAAATCGGTTACTGTCTGAATGATATAAAAGTGGTGATGTGCTACATCCAGGAACTATTGGAACGTTACAAAGGAATAACACGTTTGCCGATTACAAAAACGGGGTTTGTTCGTAAATATTGCCGTTCTGTTTGTTTTAAAACAACTGACGAAACAGGCAAAACAATTCCAAACTTTAAATATATTGATAAGATTCACAACTTAAATATAACAGGTATGGAAGAATTTGCGATGTTACAACGGGCGTTTTCAGGCGGTTTTACGCACGCAAATGCAAAATACACCGATGAAGTAATTGAAAACGTTGACAGTTACGATTTTACCAGCAGTTACCCTTATGTGATGGTTTCAGAAAGGTTTCCGATGAGCACAGGTGTTATTGTACCTATAAAGTCAATGAAGCAATTTGAGTTTATGATTAGCAAATTTTGTTGCGTGTTCGATGTAGAGATAACAAACATATTTGCGAAATCAGAAAACGAGAATCCGATTTCTGTTAGTAAATGTTTCGTGAAAGAAAACGTTTCTGAGAATAACGGGCGATTGGTTTGTGCAAAGAAAATATGTATGACCATTACCGAAATAGATTACAAAGTGTTTTCACAGTTTTACACGTGGGAACAAATACGAATTGGGCAAATGATTTGTTACAGAAAAGAATATTTGCCAACTGAATTTGTAGAATCTATTTTGCACCTGTATGAAATGAAAACAAAACTAAAGGGTGTAAAGGGCAAAGAGGTTGAGTATTTAAATAGCAAAGAAATGCTAAACAGTTGTTACGGTATGTGTGTTACAAACCCGTTGCGTGATGAAATTTTGTGTGACGGTGAAACGTGGGATATTGAACACCTTACAGGCGAAAAGCAGTTAGAAATGTTGAATAAATACAATGATAGCAAAAACCGCTTTTTGTTTTACCCGTGGGGTATTTATGTTACCGCTTATGCCCGTAGAAATCTTTTCACGGGTATTTCGGAATGTGGTGACGATTACATATACAGTGATACCGATTCCGTTAAAATTATGAACGGTGATGCCCACAAAGAATATTTCAAAGCGTACAACGATTTAGCACAACAGAAATTGCGTGCCGCCTGTAAGTTTCACAAAATACCCTTTGAAAAGGTTGAACCCGTCACGATAAAGGGAATCGCAAAACCGTTGGGTGTTTGGGATTATGAGGGGCGTTACACCCGTTTCAAAACTCTAGGTGCAAAACGCTATATGGTACAAGAAGAAAACGCCCTTACAGTAAACGGCAAAGATTACGATTACTCAATTACCGTTTCGGGCGTTAACAAAAAATCGGCTATCCCGTATATGCTAGAAACGTTTGGTGAAAGTGGAATCTTTGATGCATTCACAAATTACCTGGATATACCACCATCGGCAACAGGTAAGAACATACACACGTATATTGATTATGAGCAGACAGGAACTATAAAAGATTACAAAGGTACTGTTTCAAGTTACGACACGTTAACGGGTGTTCACTTAGAACCAACGGGGTACACTTTAAGTCTTTCAGTTCTTTATATTAATTATTTAATGGGAATCAGATTAAAGAAATAATAATATGAAACAGAAGAAAGAAAAGGTAGAAACACCGAAATTTTACACGTTGAATCGCATTTTATCAAAGAATGCAGATTACAACGTTATTTTCGGTGAACGTTCAAACGGTAAAACGTATGCAACGTTATTGTACGGTATCAAAGAATATTTGCGCACAGGAAAGCAAATGGCGTATATTCGTAGATGGCGTGAAGACTTGAGGGGCAAACGTGCCGAAAGTTTGTTTGCAAATCACGTTGCAAATGGCGTGATACAGGAATTAACAGGCGGTAAGTTTAACGAAGTCTTTTATATTTCGGGTAAATGGTTTCTTTCGTCTTATGACCCCGAAACCAAAAAGCGTGTACCCGATAACACACCGTTCTGTTTCGGGTTTTGTCTTTCAGAACAGGAACACGAAAAATCTAGCAGTTATCCAAACATAACTACAATAGTTTTTGATGAGTTCCTAACAAGACGTTACTATTTGCCCGATGAATTTATGTTATATATGAACCTGTTGAGTACAATTATCAGACAGAGAAACGATGTTAAAGTTTTTATGTTAGGTAATACGGTGAATCAGTTTTGCCCTTATTTCTCAGAAATGGGATTGAAACAGGTGCGAGTGATGGAACAGGGAACTATTGATATTTACCGTTTCGGTGAACACGGTGCAACGGTTGCAGTAGAATATTGTAGCACGATTGTTAAACACAAAGCGAGCAACAAATATTTCTGTTTCGATAACGAAAATCTGCAAATGATTACGGGCGGTAAATGGGAACTCGCTGTATATCCTCATTTGCCTGTAAAATATAAACCAAATGACGTGTTGTTTGTATTCTACATTCAGTTTAACGAAATGACCTTACAGGGCAACGTTATTCAGTTGGAAGACGAAGAAACTGGGGTGAACAACTTCATTTACATTCACAACAAAACAACCCCTATTAAGGATACGGACAACAGTTTGATATATTCGTTGCAAATGAACGGCAAACCAAACTACAAACGAAAGTTGTTGAGTACTGCAAGTTATGTGGAATCACAGATAACTAAGTATTTTGCCACAGATAAGGTATTTTATCAGAATAACGAAATTGGCGAAATTGTGCGTAATTACTTGATGGCAAGTGCAAGAAGTAACATTATTACTTAATATCTGTTAACAGGGGTTAAAAATGTTTCACGTGAAACACTTTTTCCCCTGGTTTATTTGGTGTTGCCAGATAATTTTCCTATCTTTGCATCATAAAATAACAAAGTTAAAATTTGCTATATGGACTCAAATGCAATAGTATCATTAATCAGTAACGTTGGTTTTCCTATAGCTGTTTGTATCGCCCTTTTCTTTTATATGGAGAAACAGAACGAACGCCACCAACAGGAAACCGACAAGTTGAACGAAACCGTGCAAAGTAACACTAAGGTGTTAACAGAACTTTGCACCTTAATTAAAACGATTGTAAAGTAATGGAAAAGGAAAACTTATATAACAGGTATCAAACAGAAGTTAAAAACAAAGATGCAGCATTATTCACGTTTATGCAGCGAGTTCTTTGTATGACTTCAAAGATGTTTGAATATACGGGTACACCCGAAACAATGCCGCCCGTTGAACTTGAAAAGATTCTGCAAACATCTGGTAACGTTGGAATAGCAGAAGTAAACGGGAATCTGTATGCGTTACAGGGCACACGGAGTGGAGAATGCGATGCCTATTATCACGGCAAAGATTACGTTGTAGCAAACCCGTGGTTAAATTTGAACAAAACGTTCAAAATCGATTCCGATATTGTCGTTATCAACAACACACCGTTTGCGGATTCACTTTTGCCGTTAATTGGCAAATATGGAGTTCTTTACACCGATGCAACAATAACGCTTAATTTGGCTAGTATTTTAACTAGAATCACAATGCTTATTTCTGCAAGTGACGATAAGACCAAACAGAGCGCAGAATCATTCTTACAGAAGATTTTGAACGGTGATTTTTCTGTTATCGGTGAAAATGCCTTTTTCAAAGGTGTGAACTTACAGACCCCACCGACACAGGGAAACCAACAAATCGGTCAATTAATTGAACTGTTGCAGTACTACAAAGCTAGCCTGTTTAACGATTTGGGTTTGAATGCAAACTATAATATGAAACGTGAACGTTTGAACACGCAAGAAGTTTCAATGAATATAGACGCTTTGATGCCGTTCGTTGATTCAATGTTAACAGAACGTGTTGAGGGTGTGAAACGTGTTAACGAAATGTTCGGCACGGATATAACCGTAACTTTGGGGTCAAGTTGGAAAATCGAACACGAAAATTATTTGTCGTTGCTAAAAGCAACAGAAGACGGGCACGACCACACCGAAACAGAAGACGTTGACCCTGTAACGGAAAACGAAACAGAAGAAACGCAAGAAACTGAGGAAACAGAAACAGAAACAGAAGAAACAGAAGAACCAGAAACAGAAACAGAAGAAACAGAAGAAACAGAAGAAACAGAAGAAAAAGAAAATAAAGATGAAACTTAGTGAACTTTTCACGGGTGAAAATGGTTTGTTTGAAAAAATCTTTGCACCCCTGTTTCCTGTTTTGTACGAATCAATTTTCGGGGAAGATGACCCGAAATTAATTGATATTGATTTACGTTTCAAATATGGAAACAGAACTCTAGTTGATGCCGTGACAACTGAAACCGCAACGGATATTGTTAAAAGCATTATTACGGTGAAGTTTGATGAATGGCAAAAACAGATTCAAGTGTTTAATAACGAATATGATGTGTTGAACCCTGTAACATCAAAGACAACGGAAACAACAAATAACACCGTTGACGAAACAGGCAATAACAACACCATTGATTCAAGTGTAACTTTTAATGATGGAGATTTCGGCAATGACACAAAGCAGCAAAGAGATTCCACAGGAAACCGACAAGAAACGGGCACGAAAACAGTTGTTAAAAACGGTTTCCCATCTAGTGTTCCTACTAGCGAAATTATTCAAAAAGAAATGAGTTTGCGCAAAACTAATTTCAAAACGCAAGTAATAACAGAACTTGCAAAAGAGTTAACAATAGATATTTATTAATACTTAATTTTTATAAAAATGGAAGTAAAACAGATTTATAGTTTAGTTAACACCGTATCGGGTGAAGTATTGGGCAAAACAGGTATTGTAAAAGAAGATTTAACAGGTATTGTTGATTTGGGCAATGAAGTTTTTAATCAGAATGCCGTTGATAATTACGTGAAGTCACTTGTAAACCACATTGGTAAAGTGGTTTTCGTTAACCGCCCTTACAGTGGTAAAGTTCCATCGGTTCTTATGGACGCTTGGGAATTCGGTTCTGTATTGGAAAAAATTTCCGCTGACGTTCCACAGGCTGAGGAAAATGATAGTTGGAATCTTACGGACGGTACAGAGTACAAACAGGACGTGTTTCACAAGCCAACTGTTTCTGCTAAGTTCTTCAATTCAAAGGTAACTTTTGAAGTTCCAGTGTCTATCACTGAAAGACAGGTAAAGGAATCTTTTAGCAGCGCAGAACAGTTGAACGGCTTTTTGTCTATGATTTACTCAGCAGTTGAAAAGTCAATGACTATTAAGACAGACGCACTTGTTATGCGTACTATCAACAATATGATTGCGGAAACCCTGGACGCAGACAAAGCCGCATTTGGTTTCGTTCCATCAACACACGAAACTGTTGACTATGCAAGTGCTTCAACAGTTAGATGTGTGAACCTGTTGAAACTTTACAATGATAAGACGGGTGCATCTTTGAACGCAGATGTAGCGGTAACAACACCAGACTTTATCCGTTTTGCTGCATATGTGATGGGTTTGTATGCAGACAGATTGCAGACAATTTCAACCCTGTTTAACGTTGGCGGTAAGGAACGTTTCACACCTAAAGACGTTTTGCATACAGTTCTGTTGTCAGATTTCGCAGCAGCTGCGAAAACATACCTGTATGCAGACACGTTCCATAATGAGAACGTTTTGTTACCACAAGCGGAAACCGTGGCAAGTTGGCAAGCAACGGGCACAGATTACGCTTTCGCCAATGTTTCAAAGATTGATGTAAAATCTGCTAGTGGTGCAACTGTTTCTATCGGTGGAGTGTTGGGTGTGATGTTTGACCGTGACGCTTTGGGTGTTACCAATTTGGATAAGCGTGTAACTACAAACTACAACGCCAAAGCAGAATTTTTCAACAATTACTTCAAATTCGATGCTGGCTACTTCAACGACACAAACGAAAACTTTGTTGTGTTCTTTGTTGCCTAGTTTGATTGTTTAACTGTTGAGGGTGTTTTCCTGTAGTTGATAGCACAGGAAACACCCTTTTAAACTTTAAAGGTATGATTAAAATTAAAACTTTCGTTTACGATGGCAAACCCAACGAAGTAAACAAGAATTTACAGGTAAACGAAGAATATACGGGCGTGTTAAATGCGACATTCAACGTGTTAACACCTGTTGTACGTTTCAGAACTCGCACGCCTGTAACTTTCAATTACGTTTACATCGAAAGTTTGAACCGTTATTATTTCGTTTCTGAGAAACAGCAAGACGGTGATATTTGTACAGTTCGTTTGCGTATTGACGTTCTGTTTACTTATAAGGATATTATCTTAAACAGTACCGCAACGTTAACGAAAAGTGAAAACGGTAACAAATATCTTTCAAACCGTACAAATGTGGTTGATGCTCGCCCGAATATCAGAAAACTAGATTTTCCGAATAAAGGGTTGTTGAATGAAACAGGTAGTATTATTATGGTAACTATTAAAGGTAACGTTTAAGGTATGGATAATTTATTGAGATACGACACAACATATTTAAAGGGTGATGTTACAATTACCGACAACCAGGGTGAAGACGAAGACCATTTTATTATAACGGTAACGGGTAACGGTGATGGTACGTTTAAAAGTTTAACTGCAACGTATCAAGGTGTTTTCGGTGATTGGAAACAGGGGGATTTTACAATAAATGGAAATGTTGGAACACTTACTGTAAATTGTTCAAGTAACACACGAATTTCGTTAACAGGTGAATTTGTTGCAAGTTCACCAACGCCAACGACGTTGTTAACTTACAACACAACAGGTTTAAAGGGTGATGTTACAATTACAGACGAACAGGGTGAAGACGAAGACCATTTTATTATAACGGTAACGGGTAACGGTGACGGTACGTTTAAAAGTTTAACTGCAACGTATCAAGGTGTTTTCGGTGATTGGAAACAGGGCGATTTTGCAATAAATGGAAATGTTGGAACACTTACTGTAAATTGTTCAAGTAACGCAAAAATAACGTTAACGGGTGAATTTATCGCAGGTGTAAAGGAACTGCAAATAACCAACAATATTCAGAACACAACGGCAAGTTCTGTTGCAAGTGAAACAAATTACACCGTCACGGTTACAGGAAACGCAAATGGAATGTTTAACGGCACACCTACAATAACATACGGTGGCGATACGTACAATATGACTGTAACAAACCAAACTGCAACGGCTATTGTACCTATAGCAACGGAATCTGTTGTTATCAATGGCGAGTATCTGTTAGGCGATTTTATCGAAGTTAATTACAGTTTGATTAATTGCGAAATCGTTGGCGATAAACCTGTAAAGGTTAAAACGGGGCAAAGTTACACTTTTAATTTCAGAGCAAACCCTAATTCGGAATTAACAGAGATTCAAGTTAATTACCAAAATGAAATTGGTAATTGGGTTTCAAACCAGGGCACAATTTCAGAAGATAAGCAAACGGGAAATATAACGTTTGAACTTACAACAGGGTCTGCACATTTAACGGTTTATGCAAATGCAAATGTGATACAACCGCCAACAATTAAAAATTACGGTGCAATAAACGTTTATATCGTTACGTTGGATAATTTGAATGAATTTGCAAAGAAACGTTTCTTTAAACCAATCGGTGAAAGTGACACGGGCACAAATTATTCAGAAGTGAATTTGGGTGATTATGTAAACCGTATCAAAAGAATATTTGCTACCGTGCCCGTTGGCGGTGAAGACGTTCTTAAATGCGGTAACTACAACACGGGGATAAAGGTTAAATATCCCGATAGTGATGTTATTGTGCTAGATTTCGGAAACGTTGAACTAACAGGCGCAAACGGTAACAACGAAGACTTTAACGCACAGATACAAATGTTTATTCCGTGCCGTGGCGTTGTTTCTATTGATAATAAATATATCGGTAAAGCGGTTAATTTATCTATCAAAGTAAACGTGATTACAGGGGATGCCGTGGCGTTGTTATCGTGTGAAGGTGTAACGTTCCAAATTGAAAGTTTTTCTTTGTCACGTGATGTTCTTTACCGTTTGGGAACAGATTTAAACGTTGTTGGCGGTGAACGGTGGAACGAACAAATTTTGTACGGTTTAGAACCTTATGTATTGATTACTGAGAATTTAACCGTTGACGTTCCTGTAAACAACACGCAAGAAAATGTAACTATAAATACAGTTACAGGTTTTGCACAGTTTGCAAACGTGAATTTAAACGCTGCAAATCTTTTGGTTTCTGAATATGACGAAATTATTTCACAACTTGAAACAGGCGTTTATTTATAAAAGAAACGGGCGGTAAAATTGTTACCGCCTGTTTTCTTATTTTGTTTTATAAAATTCTATTATAAAACCTTTTTTGCAAATAAAATCCAAAGCACGGTTTTTAATTGATTTTTCTTTATCTAAAATACAAGAAATGTTTCTTATTACTAGTTCTTGCGCCTTTAAAACATCAATAACAGAAATTAAAACCATACCGTTTATATCTGTTGTTTGGTCTGCAACATATTGTAAACTATCTATTGAACCTTTAACCGAATTTAAAAGAAGTTCCAACGGTTTTTCCATAATTATTTCTTTTCTAGATTCATAATTATTTGGTTACGTGGTTTGCCGTTACGGTTACAAACTGAAACGTGAAACCAAAAACTTTTCGAACCCTTACGATGTTCTTTAATAAGTTGGTCATAACCACCTGTTTCTCTTAGAACCTTTTCTAAAGATTCCATATCAGCACAAACCAAATCAGCGGCTAAACCTTTTTGGTGTTGACTGTTAACAACCCCACCGACAGCCTTATTAAGCATCGGGCAACGATACCCACTATTAACTAAAATTGGTTTACCCAACTTTGCACGAATACCATCTAAATAATCAGCCAAACGATTCAAGTTATCAACTACTTCAAACGATGGCATATTATCAATGCCCAAACGTTTTGCTGTTGCTGAGTTGATGAACTCAGACAATTTAAAGTACTTAATCTTTTTCATATCACTTATTTATTTTCTATTGGTGTAACAATAAACCACTTGCGAGAATCTTTGTGCGTTTGAAAACGCCCCTTTACTGTTATTGAACAATTGCTCTGTAAGTAATCAATCTTATTATTAAAGAACTCGCTTACTTTGTCTGAGCGTACCATAAAAACCGTAACTTCACCGGCTTGTTTCAATGTGATTCTAAAATATGACTGTTTCATATATCAATTATTTTAAGCCTGTAAGGGGTGAACCTTACAGGCAGTTAATATTAACCGATTCTTTCGGCTGTAAACTCGTAACGTAATGTTTCGATGTACTCACCGCTATAAATGTTAGTTACAGTTACGAAACCGTAACCGATAGCGTAAATATCTGCAATGTTGCTTTTATAAGCATACATAGTTTTAGGATAACGCACACCCTGTATAGAGATTCGATTAATATTATAAATTCCCGTTAGCATCTTATTAATATGATTTGCTACATCATTCATATTACCGTTTATAACAGTAGATGGAAATGGAATATCTTTTGTAAAACGTGTGCCGTTACAAATTGCGTTACTGTTAGCTTTCACTGTAATATTATACTTTGCCATAATTTTATAATTTTAATTGTTCAACTTATGTTTCTTAATAACGGTGCAAAGATACCACGTTTTTGCGAACCAACCAAATTATTTTCGTTAAAAAG
>OGZU01000442.1_pt1 | contig 11620 bp, 9 predicted proteins | sample 1576871 | NCBI WGS metagenome assembly OGZU01 (sample SAMEA3541580, study PRJEB24748) | human gut metagenome | biome: human gut; feature: human-associated habitat; material: faeces | place: China | collected 2012
GATCGGCGCAGCGGCATCCTCGCCGATGGTACCTATGGTCAACGTTCACTTAACGCCATTACCGGTAAAGGCTGGTGGATCGGTCGGCCGATTGAGCTCCCCAGCTCGCGTCCGCTACGTCTTGAACATGGTAATATTGGCTCACAGCTGATCGACTGGCCGCTTGAGCACGTCGTCAAATGCCTGGTCTTTTACCACCCGGATGACCCCGCGGCGCTGCGCGCCGAGCAGGATGCGCTGCTGCTGGAGGTCTGGCATGCCTGCAATAAGTCCGGGCATGAGCTGCTATTGGAAGTGATCCTGCCGGAGAACGGACCGGACAAAGATGAACGCCACTACCACACTATGCTGGAGCACTTCTATCAGTTGGGCATCCAGCCGGACTGGTGGAAGCTGCCGCCGCTGGCCAGCGCCCAGTGGGAGCGGATCTCAGCGCTTATCGAGCGCGAAGATCCGTGGTGCCGGGGCATCCTGCTCCTCGGGCTGGATGCCCCATCGGATCGATTGCGTTCAGGTTTCGCCGAAGCGGCCGGGCACCCGATGATCAAGGGTTTTGCCGTCGGCCGAACCATCTTTGGTCAACCTTCGCGCCGCTGGATGCAGGGCGAACTGGATGACTCAGCGCTAATCGATGAAGTGAAACGCAACTATCTACGGCTCATCGGCTACTGGCGCGAAGCGCGCGGCTAACCTCCTTCAGGCCCGCCTTTTCCTTGAAAGTGGTGGGCCTGCGGTTTCTTCGTGAAATGAATCGCGTATTTCATCGCAAAAAATGAAAAATTCGCTTCATTTGGTACACTGGAAGCCATATTCCTTCCATTTTCTCAGAGCGCAACTTATGGCTAATAATCCGACCCAACTGACCATCCTGCAGGATGAAATCAGACGGCGCTACGACACGCTCAGCAAACGTCTGAAGCAGGTGGCGCGCTATATACTGGATAACAGTAATAGCGTTGCTTTCGATACTGTAGCCTCCATTGCGCAACAGGCTGACGTTCCGCCCTCAACGCTGATTCGCTTCGCTAACGCCTTTGGCTTCAGCGGCTTTAACGAAATGAAGCAGATGTTCAGGCAGCATCTGATGGAAGAGACCGCCAACTACACCGAGCGCGCGCGTCTGTTCCGCCAGACTACTAACGACGAAACAACCCCGCCGGAAACGCCGACGGAAATCCTCAACATGTTCAGCATGGTCAATACCCAGGCGCTGCAGCAACTGGCAATGCAGACCTCCGGCGAAGACCTCTACCGGGCGGTAGATTTACTGGCGGATGCGGAAAATATCTATGTTATCGGTCTGCGTCGCTCGTTCAGCGTCGCCTCTTACCTGACCTACGCGCTGCGCCATCTGGATCGCAAAGCCTTTCTGATCGACGGCCTTGGCGGGATGTTCACCGAACAGCTCAGTCTGGTGGGGCCGAAGGATGTGGTCGTGGCAGTGAGCTTCTCGCCTTATGCCCGTGAAGTGGTGGAGCTGGTTGAGCTTGGCGCCCAGCGCAAGGCGCGACAAATCGCCATTACCGATAGCCAGGTAAGCCCGCTTGCCGCCTTCAGTGATGTGTGCTTTGTGGTGCGTGAAGCGCAGGTCGATGGTTTCCGTTCACAGGTGGCCTCGCTGTGCCTGGCGCAGACGCTGGCGGTATCGCTGGCATTGAATAGCAGCAAAGAGCCGCAGCAGCACCGCGCCTGATTGCCCGTTGCGCTAGCGGTAAACAGGGGCAATCAATAGACAAAAAAGCCGGGGACATCCCCGGCTTTTCTCGTATATCGCACGCTATGAATAGCGATCGCTGTTGATCCAGGCGTGATCGTCTTCCCAGGTAAATAGCCACTTACGATCCGGCCCCGCCATCACGTTCAGATAATAGCTGTTGTAACCGGCGATCGCCGCTACCGGATGGTAGCCGCGCGGCACCATCACCACATCATGGTTATAGGGCGCCATACAGGCATCCAGGCTGCGGTCATCGGTGTACACTCGCTGAAAGGCAAAACCTTGCGGCGGATCGAAACGGTGGTAATAGGTTTCTTCCAGCTGGGTTTCCTGCCCCGGCAGCGCGGTATCGTGCTTATGCGATGGCCAGGAGCTGGTCGCCCCTTCTTCGGTGTAGACTTCCACTACCAACAGGCAATCCGCCTGCGCATTATCCGGCAGAATATTATGTACCAGCCGCTGGTTACGCCCTTTACCGCGATGCTCTACGCCAACATCCTCAGGCCGTATCACTCGCGCCGGGAAGCTGCCTTTGCCCGGCGCGCTGCAAACCGCCAGCTCAAGATCGGAATCTGCAGTGACCTCGACCTTATCGTGCGGCGGCACATAGACCGACCACGGCGGCGTACGCTCGAATGGCGACATGCGTTTACCGAGGTCGGGAAAATCGGCGTGCTGAGTTTTGATCGAGGCCAGCCCGGAGACCAGAACCAGACATAGCTCACGATCACCGCTTTCCAGGGTCACGGTTTGCCCCTGTTTTAACATCCAGACATCAAAGCCAATATACTGCCACCCCGCGCTCTGCGGGGTGATGTGCTGGATATGTCCCTCTTTTTGCGCTTTAGCCAATAACGACATAGCGTTCTCCTTCGCCGATTAACCTAACGTCGGCATACTGAATTCAGATACGGTTTGCTGCCCCTGCGGCCAGCGCACGGTGGCAGTTTTCATACGGGTATAGAAGCGAACGCCGTCAGGCCCGTGGACGTTCAGCGCGCCAAATACCGAGCGCTTCCAGCCGCCAAAGCTATGGAAGGCCATTGGTACCGGCACCGGTACGTTGACGCCAACCATGCCGGCCTGTACATCATGAACGAACTCGCGGGCGGTATGGCCATTGCTGGTAAAGACGGCGCTGCCGTTACCAAATTCATGGCTGTTAACCAGCGCCAGCGCGCTTTGGTAATCAGCAACGCGGACGATCCCCAGCACCGGGCCAAAAATCTCTTCACGCCAGATGGTCATTTCCGGAGTGACATGGTCAAACAGCGTACCGCCAACGTAATATCCGTCCTCATGCCCGGCCACGCGCAGCCTGCGGCCATCCACCACCAACGACGCCCCTTCGCTGACGCCCTTATCAATATAGCCGAGTACTTTTTTCTGATGCGCTTCGGATACCACCGGCCCCATTTCGTTTTCGTCTTTGCCGCGCAGGCAACCAGGTCCCACTTTCAACGACTCGACTAATGGTTTCAGGCGGGCAATGAGCTTATCTGCGGTCTCGTCACCGACGGCCACCACTACCGGCAGGGCCATACAGCGCTCGCCTGCGGAACCATACGCACCACCCATGATGGCATTCACGGTCGCATCAAGATCGGCGTCCGGCATCACGATGGCATGGTTTTTCGCCGCGCCAAACGCCTGGACGCGTTTTCCGTGAGCGCTGGCGGTTTTATAGATATATTCCGCTACGCCAGAGGAGCCGACAAAGCTGACGGCGGCCACACGCGGGTCGGTATAAAGCTGTTCGGCATCTTCATTGCTGCAATGAATGACGTTAAAAACGCCGTCCGGCAGACCGGCTTCTTTCAGTAATTCAGCCATGCGTACCGCCGCGGTCGGCGCCAGCGCCGGTGGTTTCAGCACGAAGCTGTTGCCGCAGGCCAGCGCGATGGGGAACATCCACATCGGCACCATAGCCGGGAAATTAAACGGCGTTATCCCCGCCACCACGCCCAGCGGCTGCATGAGCGAATAGCTGTCGACGCCGGTACCCACGTCGGAAGAAAACTCACCTTTAATGAGATGCGGAATACCGCAAGCGAACTCAACCACTTCCATGCCGCGGGTCAGCTCGCCCAACGCATCGGACCACACTTTGCCGTGCTCGCTAACGATAATTCCCGCCAGTTCATCGACATGCTGTTCAAGCAGCATTTTAAAATTGAACAGCACGCGGGCGCGGCGCAGCGGCGTGGTACGGGACCAGCTGTCAAAAGCGTCGCGAGCGACCTGGATTGCGTCGGAAACCTCCTGCGCGGTGGAAAGCGTGACTTCGCGAACCACATCGCCAGTGGCCGGGTCGTACACCGGCATCGTTTCCCGGCTGCTGCTGGTTACCGTTTTCCCACCAATAAAGTTACCTGTGATAGTCATCTTCTCGCCTCATAGTGTAGAAGGCCGTTCAAGTTACGGCCCGTCGCTGATTGTGCTGTGCTATAACCGTAGTAAAATGAAATTTATATTTCAATAAACAGATAAAATGAAATTCCACTTTGGTGATAGCTGTCGCATTTTTCAGCAAGCCTCTCTCTACATGATTTCATATCGCAGCGGTAGTGAAGGTGAGATTTTCTGCGGTTGACGTTGATGTAAACTATGAAATAGCGCAGCAACTATTTTGCGATCGTGCTCAAACAACCATCATTTCATCCATTGCCAATGATGAAATAAACATTTTAACTATCAGGCAAGCGAACTAAACCAGTCAACATCTTGTCAGGAGTGTCAAATGGCCATTGCCCTGCAGCGTTTCTGTATCAATCGTAAAATTGCGCCATCGCTTAGCATTGAAGCGTTTTTCCGTCTAGTAAGCGAACTCGGGCTGCATAAGGTCGAGCTGCGTAATGATTTACCCAGCGGTAAAGTCACCGATGAGCTAACCAACCAGCAGGTGCGCAAGCTGGCCGACCGATACCAGCTTGAAATTCTGACGATCAACGCCGTCTATCCCTTCAATCGCCACAGCGCTGAAGTACGTCAGCTGACGGAGTCGCTGCTGAAAGAGGCGCAGTCCATTGGCGCCAAATCGCTGGTGATGTGCCCGTTAAATGATGGCACCGTTGTAGCGCCGCAAGAAACGCTTGCCGCTATGCGCGAGCTGGCGCCGTTGTTCGAACAATATGGCGTTCAGGGCCTGGTTGAGCCGCTTGGCTTCCCACAAAGTTCGCTGCGCTCGGCGGCGCAGGCGCAGGCGCTCATTCGTGACGCTCAAGTGCCGTTTAAGCTGTTAATTGATACTTTCCATCATCATCTTTATCCACAAGCTGAAGAGGAATTCAGCCAGCTGGACATTGCTGAGATAGGTCTGGTTCATCTCTCCGGCGTTGACGATCCCCGCCCACGCGAACAGTTGACCGACAACGAGCGCATCATGCTGACACCACAAGATAGGCTGCTGACCTGTCAGCAGGTAAAACATCTCGAAGCCCGCGGATACCAGGGAGATTACGCCTTCGAGCCTTTCGCTCCGCAGCTGGCGTCATGGCGCGAAGAGGAGATTCGCCGCGAGATTGAACAGAGCATCGCGCTGATTCAGCGCCACTGCGCCTGAGATTAAACGTTGAGAGTTATCGATTTCCTCCATCTTTTTGCTGTCAGGTTGCCTATAATCGACGCAGGATAAATGGAGGAATCGATCATGAGCTCACCCCTGCTGATTGCGCGCACGCTGGATAAACAACTGCATCTGCTGCCTGCAATGGCTAACCGTCACGGCCTAATTACCGGCGCCACCGGCACCGGTAAAACCGTAACTTTGCAGAAACTGGCGGAGTCATTTTCCGAGATCGGCGTACCGGTCTTTATGGCCGATGTGAAAGGCGACCTGACCGGTATCGCGGAAGCAGGCCAGAGCTCTGAGAAACTTCAGGCGCGTCTGGAAAAAATCGGCGTTACCGACTGGGAGCCGCATGCCAACCCGGTGGTTGTTTGGGATATCTTTGGTGAAAAGGGCCACCCGGTGCGCGCCACGGTGTCGGATCTCGGCCCCCTGCTGCTCGCCCGCTTGCTCAACCTGAATGAAGTACAAAGCGGCGTGCTAAACATTATTTTCCGTATTGCTGACGATCGCGGCCTGCTGCTGCTCGACTTTAAAGATCTCCGCGCCATCACCCAGTTTATCGGTGATAACGCCAAAGCCTTCCAGAACCAGTATGGCAACATCAGCAGCGCGTCGGTCGGCGCTATCCAGCGCGGGCTGTTAACCCTGGAGCAGCAGGGCGCAGAGCACTTCTTCGGCGAACCGATGCTGGATATTCAGGACTGGATGCGTGTCGATGCCAGCGGTAAAGGGGTGATTAATATCCTCAGTGCTGAAAAGCTCTATCAGATGCCGAAGCTGTACGCCGCCAGCCTGCTGTGGATGCTCTCCGAACTCTACGAGCGCCTGCCGGAAGCCGGCGACCTCGAAAAACCGAAGCTGGTGTTCTTCTTTGACGAAGCCCACCTGCTGTTTAACGATGCGCCGCAGGTACTGCTGGATAAAATCGAGCAGGTGATCCGTCTTATCCGCTCTAAAGGGGTCGGCGTCTATTTTGTCTCGCAGAATCCGTCGGATATCCCGGATGCCGTGCTTGGCCAGTTGGGCAACCGCGTGCAGCATGCCCTGCGCGCCTTTACTCCGAAGGATCAAAAAGCGGTGAAAACCGCCGCCCAGACCATGCGCGCCAACCCGGCATTCAGTACCGAGCAGGCCATTCAGGAGCTCGGTACCGGCGAAGCGCTGATCTCCTTCCTCGACGAGAAAGGCAGCCCGTCGGTCGTCGAGCGCGCAATGGTTATCGCTCCCTGCTCGCGGATGGGACCGGTCACCGATGATGAGCGAAATGGCCTGATTAACCACTCGGCGCTGTACGGCAAGTATGAAGAAGAGATTGACCGCGAGTCGGCCTTCGAAATGCTGCAAAAAGGGGTGCAGGTCGCCACAGAGCAGCAGTCGGCACCGCCGGCAAAAGGTCAACAAAACGGTGATGATGACGGGCTACTCGGTGGACTGAAAGATATTCTGTTCGGCACTACCGGCCCGCGCGGCGGTAAACGAGATGGTATCGTGCAGACCGCGGCCAAAAGCGCCGTACGTCAGGTAACCAACCAGATCGTCCGCGGCATGCTGGGAAGCCTGCTCGGCGGAAGGCGCCGTTAGCGCAAGGACACCGACCCCGGATTGTGGCGCGCTGCGCCTCATCCGGGTTATTTGTTGGCTCGGTGAGCGTAAGCGTTAGGCCTTAGTCGCCTCAGGGGGTTGTCTTAACATAATCCCCATATCCCCGCGCGCTTTTGCGCGCTTCGAGGCGGTGATTGCCACGCCAGCACAGCGCCAGCACGGCGACCACCGCAACCTGATGAAGATATAGCGGCAGGCCTTTGTCTAACACCACGAAAGCAAACAGAAAAGCGAATATCGATAGCGACAGTAACCCCCGCTAACGTGCCATTGAGATCGAACCAAAACAGCACCCGATCGGCTTTTTGCTCTTCTGCTGTGCCCGCACGCACCAGCCCCGTCGTCAGGCTCAGCACATCCGCTCGTTTCAACGACCAGATAAAAAACACCAGCATAAACAGAAAAACTGTGCCTTCAAACAGGAACCAGCCGCTGGCCCACTCTGGATGCAACGCGCCGAAGAAGATGGTGGCGATGATAAAAATATCCGGGATCCACAAGATTCCGGCAGCGACCTGCAGAATGAATATCAGGGATTTACCAAACATCAATGCCTCCATGCAAAGACGAAAAAAAGGGTGCTTTCGCACCCTTCTATTGTACTACGCTTTTCTCATCATCAGCCAAAGGCTTATCAGGAAGAAACTTGCGCTTGGCAGCAGCGCGCCGATTATCGGCGGTATGCCGTAAACCAACGTTAGTGGGCCAAATATCTGGTCGAGTACGTAGAAGATGAAGCCGAAGCTAATCCCGGTAACCACTCTCACGCCCATCGCCACGCTCCGCAGTGGGCCAAAAATGAACGACAGCGCCATCAGCATCATCACGGCCACCGACAACGGCTGGAAAATTTTGCTCCACATATTGAGCTGGTAACGGCCCGGATCCTGGCCGCTGGACTTCAGATAGGTCACGTAGTTATGCAGGCCGCTGATTGACAGCGCATCCGGATCCAGCGCGACCACGCCGAGTTTGTCCGGCGTCAGTTTGGTCTTCCAGGTGCCGCTCACCATTTGCGTGCCGGTAACCTGTTTTGGATCGGTCAGATTAGATTCATCCACCTGCGACAGGCGCCAGATCTTAGCTTCATTATCAAACTTCGCGGAAGCGGCGTAACGGACAGATTGCAGACGACGATTATCGTTGAACTGATAGATGCTCACGCCGCCTAGTTCATCATTGCCCTTTACTCGTTCAATGTAGACAAAATTATGCCCGTCTTTCGCCCATAAACCCTGCTGGGTCGACAGCAGCGAACCGCCGTACATCTGCTGCGCACGGTAGTTACGCGCCATCTGTTCGCCCTGCGGCGCCACCCACTCACCCATCGCCATGGTCAACAACACCAGCGGGATCGCCGTTTTCATCACCGCCAGCGCCACCTGCATACGGGTAAAACCGGAAGCTTGCATCACCACCAGTTCGCTGCGCTGCGCCAGCATCCCCAGCCCCAGCAATGCGCCAAGCAGCGCCGCCATGGGGAAGAAGATTTGCACATCTTTTGGTACGCTGAGAATGGTATAAAGCCCGGCGCCCATTGCATCATAGCTGCCCTGTCCGGCTTTTTTCAGCTGGTCGACAAACTTAATAATGCCGGAGAGCGACACCAGCATGAACAGCGTCATCATGATGGTGTTGAAAATGGTTTTACCGATATAGCGGTCAAGTACGCCAAACGCCTGCATCACACCGCTCCTTTATTAAACCGGGCACGGAAACGACGCATCGGCACCGTATCCCACAGGTTAAGCAGCACCGCCAGCGCGAAGTAGAGCAGGTTCACGCCCCACATCCAGATAGCGGGGTCCATTTTGCCTTTACCCGCGTTCGATTTGATCGACGTTTGCAGCAGGAAGAACACCAGATACAGCAGCATCGCCGGCAGCATAGACAGCACGCGGCCCTGACGCGGGTTCACCACGCTAAGCGGGACAACCATCAGCGCCATCATGAACACCGCCGCCACCAGCGTAAATCGCCAGTGCAGTTCGGCGCGCGCGCGCGCGGTATCGGTCTTCCAGAGGGTGCGCATATTCATCTGTTCAGTGTCGCTGGGATCGGCCGCTACCGCTTGATGGCCAATTACCGCCTGGTAGTTTTTGAAGTCGGTAATACGGAAATCGCGCAGCATCGCCGTGCCTTCAAAACGCGTCCCCTGAGTCATAGTGACCACCTGGGATCCGTCTTTTTTCTGCGACAGTTCGCCGGAATCCGCCACCACAACGGAAGGACGCGCGTTGCCTTTGGGCCGCAATTGCGCAAGGAACACGTCGCTAAAGCGGTTGCCGTTCACGTTTTCGATAAACAACACCGCGCTGCCGTCGCTGGCCTGCTGGAACTGGCCCTGAGCCAGCGCCGCCATTCCAGGGTTGGCTTTGGCTTCCGCCAGCACTTCATCCTGATGGCGTGACGACCACGGCCCCGCCCACATCACGTTGACTGCCGCGACGGCGCCGGTAAACAGGGCGAGGATCATTGCCGCCTTAATCAATACGGCTTTACTTAAGCCGCAGGCGTGCATCACCGTAATTTCGCTTTCGGTATACAGTTTGCCCAGCGTCATCAACAACCCGAGGAAAAGACTCAGGGGCAGAATGAGCTGCGCCATTTCCGGTACGCCCAGCCCTAACAGCGAGAGCACCAGGTTGGTCGGGATATCGCCATCTACCGCGGCGCCAAGGATCCTGACGAGTTTCTGACAGAAGAAAATCAGTAACAGGATGAATAGGATCGCCAACTGGCTTTTCAGCGTCTCACGAACCAGATATCTTATGATTATCACTATAAATACGCCCGTAAAAACCCGTCTTATTGCAGGAAAATTGCTTGTTTCATGGCTTAAACGTCATTTATTCTCTTTTGTCGTCGAAAACATCGCTAAGATTAAATGACTCATCGGTTCTGCGTATCAGGATCTTTTCTGACGAACCAAGGCCGTAATAACGTTAAGATTAACACGAAGTCACCGCAACAGCGGACATGAGTTACGAAAGCTTGCAATTATATACTCAATGGATTTCGAGTTGTAGAAAGGCGGCAGGACTGTGAAGCCCCAAAGCGGCATCAGCCAGCGTCAGGGGTAAGCAGGCGTAGCCAACGCATCTGCAACTGGAAAGGCGACGAGTATAGCCGTAGCCACCACTGTTGTCTTTAAGATTCAGGAGCATAGTGCATGGAGTTCAGTGTAAAAAGCGGTAGCCCGGAGAAGCAGCGGAGTGCCTGTATCGTGGTCGGCGTCTTCGAACCACGTCGCCTCTCCCCCATCGCCGAACAACTCGATAAAATCAGCGACGGTTACATCAGCGCCCTGCTGCGTCGCGGCGAGCTCGAAGGCAAGCCAGGCCAGACATTGTTACTGCACCATGTGCCGAACATCCTGTCTGAGCGCATTCTGCTCATCGGCTGTGGTAAAGAGCGCGAACTGGATGAACGTCAGTATAAACAAGTTATTCAGAAAACCATTAATACTCTGAATGACACTGGCTCGATGGAAGCCGTCTGCTTCCTGACCGAACTGCACGTTAAAGGGCGCAACAACTACTGGAAAGTTCGCCAGGCCGTTGAAACCGCCAAAGAGACGCTGTACAGCTTCGATCAGTTGAAGACCAACAAAAGCGAGCCACGTCGCCCGCTGCGTAAAATGGTCTTTAACGTGCCGACTCGCCGCGAGCTCACCAGCGGCGAACGCGCCATTCAACATGGCCTGGCGATCGCCGCCGGTATCAAAGCGGCGAAAGATCTCGGCAATATGCCGCCGAATATCTGTAACGCGGCTTACCTTGCTTCCCAGGCGCGCCAGTTGGCCGACACTTACAGCAAGAACGTCATCACCCGCGTGATCGGCGAACAGCAGATGCGCGAGCTGGGGATGAACTCCTATCTCGCCGTCGGCAACGGCTCGCAGAACGAGTCGCTGATGTCGGTCATCGAGTATAAAGGCAACCCGTCTGAAGACGCGCGCCCTATCGTGCTGGTCGGTAAAGGCCTGACCTTCGACTCCGGCGGTATCTCCATCAAGCCTGCCGAAGGCATGGACGAGATGAAGTACGACATGTGCGGCGCGGCGGCGGTCTACGGCGTAATGCGAATGGTTGCCGAGCTGCAGCTGCCGCTAAACGTCATCGGCGTGCTGGCAGGCTGTGAAAATATGCCTGGCGGTCGCGCGTATCGCCCGGGCGATGTTCTGACCACCATGTCCGGACAGACCGTTGAAGTGCTGAATACCGACGCCGAAGGCCGTCTGGTATTGTGCGATGTGCTGACCTACGTTGAGCGCTTCGAACCGGAAGCGGTTATCGATGTCGCAACGCTGACCGGCGCCTGCGTGATTGCCCTTGGTCATCACATCACCGGCCTGATGTCGAACCATAACCCGCTGGCTCATGAGCTGATCGGCGCCTCCGAACTGGCCGGCGACCGCGCATGGCGTCTGCCGCTGGCCGACGAGTTCCAGGATCAGCTGGAGTCCAACTTTGCGGATATGGCGAACATCGGCGGCCGTCCTGGCGGCGCGATTACCGCTGGCTGCTTCCTGTCACGCTTCACTCGCAAGTACAACTGGGCGCACCTCGACATCGCCGGTACCGCCTGGCGTTCCGGAAAAGCCAAAGGCGCGACTGGCCGCCCGGTGGCGCTGCTGTCGCAGTTCCTGCTCAATCGTGCGGGTTTTAACGGCGAAGAGTGATTGCCGTCTGATGCCCGGTGGCGCTACGCTTACCGGGCCTACGGAA
>OGZU01000449.1_pt1 | contig 11523 bp, 12 predicted proteins | sample 1576871 | NCBI WGS metagenome assembly OGZU01 (sample SAMEA3541580, study PRJEB24748) | human gut metagenome | biome: human gut; feature: human-associated habitat; material: faeces | place: China | collected 2012
GGAAATCTGGCATAGCAAGAAAAACGACAGTCGCTTATCCCGAACTCAGGTTATTTGAATACTTTCCACACCATGAAAATCTTCGTATGAAGAATAATAGTGGTGTATCGCAACGCTGCGAATGGCGTGCTCAACTTTTGACAGGACGCGGGTGGGCAAACTGATGTCTGATACATGGCCGTCTTTCTCTACTCTGAATTTGATGACAGATACTTTCAGACGCATACGGAGATAATAGATGTATATGTTCAATGTACATCCTTCGTGTTTGCTTTCCTTCAGATTTTGTCGCAGTGCTTTACTTGCAGCTTCTATCATGGATGTCTTTTCGCATGGTGTGATTTCGTTCCAATAGGTTCTCTCCATATTGATCCATCGCCGTCGTGAAGACCATCCATTATGGTCTCTCTGATATTTGTAGTTTGACCATCCTGATACCATGTGCCAGACTTTCTTTCTTATCCACTCGCTGTCCATCTCTCTTCCCAGCAGAAGAATGTCTCGTATGAGGCAATAGATAAAGTAGGGTACAAAGAGCACCAGCACCAAAAGCAATACGAGTGCCGTTGCCATACATGGCAGAATGTCGTTATAGACTGTCGTACTTCTCATTTTAATAGTCTGTGTCTTGTTCCGTGTGAGATTTCAAGGGCGTGAATTCGCCAAAGTCAAAAAAAGTCTGATATTTTGTATATTCCTGCATAGGCTTGGACAGCTTGCGGTTGTAATATCTTATATAGCTCCATCTTGCCCAGTGTTCTATCTTTGACAATGTGCGGTCTGAGAACACCATGTTCTCGCTATAGTGTTCGCCAGATGAATCTCTACTATGATATAGTGTCTTGAAAGCTATTTCCCTTATCCGTTTCCGTTGGGCGTCTATCCGGTATTCTATGACGAGACGCATATTACACATATCGTAATAATTGTAATGTCCAAAGATGTTTTCCAATGCCTCAAATTCGGCAATCTGCCTGTCGCATACCACTGCAAAACATTGGCAACTCTTGGGCTTGCACTTGTACAGCCATCGTTTGCGTACAGCCCAGCCTTCTTTGTCCAATATATATTTATACGGTATCTTGTAAATCAGCGGGAATATCAACATTCTCACAACCGTAAAATGGACAATCCAGTCGGTAATGATATCCCAAACATATACGGCAGAAACAAGGATAGCCTTTGCAATTCTGATGGCGTAGATGGGCAGGGCTTTTACAGCTTTGCATATCAATCGGAGTGTATGGAAAAGCAGGTAGTTAGGACTGTTGTGTGTTCGGGTAGTCGTCATAGTATCGGAGTTTAATGGCATGGCCATCCCATATTGCAGGACAGCCATGCCGCATCATCTTTATAACTATTCTATTGCTTTGACAGTGTTGATTTTTCCATCTTTCATACCGACTTTCAGCTTGGCATTACGAATGAATTTTTGTCTTTTGTCGTTCATGTCGTTATACTTATAGGTGACGGTGTAAGCACCATTGTCATACTTGACATTCAGGGTCTGCAGAGCCAGCGAGTCAATGCCGATGTCGTCGGTCGCAAAATCATAGGCTATGCCTGATATGCGGTCCTTCTTGGTATCCTTGCACATTTCGGCAGAGCAATAGATGTTCATTACAGAGTCGCATTTGGCAAAACTGGTCTTGATGTCACTGATGCTGAAAGCTACAGCATACTGCCGATAGAATTCGCGCACCTTCTCAATCTCGTTTGCATCACCAGTTCCTGCAGAAACTTTCACAGCGGCCAACATTACGCACAGGATTGTGGCCATGATAATACTTAATCTTTTCATAGTCTTTTGTTGTTTTTGATTATTTTATTTTCGATAAATAACATAAGGTACATTTTTGTATCTTCGACCAGGATAATCTCCTTCTTTATAATCAGAATACCACGTGTCGCCTCCATACATATCAATATGACCAGCAGCGCCTTCTTTAAGTGCTTGGAAGACTCTAATATCACCAACTTGTGGAGTGTAATTCTCTGGAGAAACTACTTTAAATCCCCATTTCATAAGGTATGGTCCATAATCTTTTGCATCATTAGGATGGTTGCGCGTATCAATTCCTCCTCGTTCCAAAGCTAATCTTACTGCTCGGGCACAATTACCACATTTGTCTTCGGAGTATTTAGGATAAGCCTTGCTCTTGATGTATGCAACAGCATTTTCAACTGTGTACTTGTTGTTACCAGATGTTATTCCAGAATGTGAGCCGGAATTGCCTCCGCCGGGTCCGTCATTACCCTCTGATACGCCATGTCCGCAAACAGGACAATAGAGTTGACCCGTTTTTGCATCAATTTCAAATACTGTACCGCAGACAGAGCAGGTGTTACTTACGGTGTCTTCTTCAGCTGTATCGGGAAAAGGATTATCAGGAAATGGGGGATTGGGAGGATAGGGAGCTACGACCTCTCCACCAGGAAGTTCGCCACCATCTATCAAAGAACTGTCAATAGGGATGGTGTCTTCTGTCTCCGTGTTGATTCTGCTCATCGCACGCCTTACGTTGTAATATCCCAGATATTCTCCTTGTTCGTTGTATTCGTCCTGTACTCCTTCGAAATCGCTATAATACAATTCACCATCGTGAGCTTTCCTGTAATCAGAAGAGGGAATCTGTTCCACGTAGTCTACAGTGGTTACTCTCCCTGCATGGTCAAACACAAAAAGAACATAACCTCTGTTTGCTTCTCCTGACAGCCTCTCTCTGATGTCGGCAGAAACGAGTTTGCCCTTGATTATTGGCACCTGTAACATGAGATTCCCCTTGTGGGTAAGTCGCCTGCTTAAACCATACTTCAAGTCGTTCCATTTGTAGTTGCGCGAAGTTAGGAATAGCATCTTGCTCTCATTTCTCTTGGTGTAACTTACTGCATTGTTTATACAGGCAATAGTTTTCTCGGTTTCGGCTTTACTCTCAAAGGAGTTGTCGAAGTACGAATCTGTGCATGATGACATTGCAAATAGTATTGCATACAGAACAAAAAAAATTTTATTTGTCATACGTTTTAATTTAGTTAAAATTAGATTTGGTAATGATAAACAATTCAGCGCTTTCATGTTTGTCTTCTCGGTGCAAATATACGATAAACGCGTTTATCTACAATCGCTTTTGAACAATAATATGTTTGCATAGCAACAAAATACCCGAAATTTCGGGACACCCGGGAAACAAAAATGCAACTATTTGGTGGAAATTCATTATTATTTAATCAATAAACAAGTACATCGGCGCTCAGCGGGCTTAGCCCCAATGTCGCGGAGAGGCTCTTGAGAGTCATTGCGTGGTGGGAAATAGTGGATGCGTGGCTGGATATCGTGATTTAGCGACCCGATACCGCCATTTCGCAGTTTGCAATCACGCTGAAAGGGATGGTGGAGAGGTTTGGGCGGTGGGTGGAGGGCGTGGGGGCGAAGGATGGGTGAAAACGAGGAATGGCGGAGGGTGGCGGCGCGACAGCGGGATGGAGAGGGACGATGGCAGGATATGGGGGAGGCAACCGCCTGGAAACGAGGATGACGGCCACGGGCGCCGTCGGCGGCAGGTGGGGCTCTGAAGGGGGCTCGGTGGCAGCGGCTGGTGCCTTCAGCCGTAGCCGATGCAAGGTCGGGGTGGGCGCAACGGACGCTCCCGCCGCCTCGGAAAGCCAAAAAAATGTGTGATTTATAGACTCTTATGCGCCAAGTGTCGATATTTATTTGTACTTTTGCACCATTATTAATAATGTAATTACTATATTTATCCACATCATGAAGATAGAGAACCGCATAAACGAGTCGGTAAAGGCTGCCATCAATGCCCTTTACGGACAGGACGTACCCGAGACGATGATACAGTTGCAGAAAACCAAGGCCAACTTTGAGGGGCACCTCACACTGGTGGTCTTTCCCTTTCTGAAGCTGTCGAAGAAGAAGCCCGAAGATACTGCGCAGGAGATAGGCGAATATCTGGTTGCCCACTGTGACGACGTGGCGCGTTTCAACGTGGTAAAGGGTTTCCTCAACCTGGTGGTAGCCCCCAAGGCTTGGGTGGCTCTGCTCAATGATATCAATAGCGACGAGCGCTTCGGCGAAAAACCCGTGACCGAGAAGTCGCCACTGGTGATGATAGAGTACTCTTCGCCCAATACTAACAAGCCTCTCCACCTGGGCCATGTGCGCAATAACCTGCTGGGCTGGTCACTGGCACAGATTATGGAAGCCAACGGCAACCGCGTGGTGAAGACCAATATCGTAAACGACCGCGGTATACACATCTGCAAGAGCATGCTGGCATGGCTCAAGTGGGGCAACGGCGAGACACCCGAGACCAGCGGCAAGAAGGGCGACCATCTGATAGGCGACTACTACGTGGCCTTCGACAAGCACTACCGTGAAGAGGTGGCACAGCTCAAGGCCCAGTATCTGGCAGAGGGCATGGACGACGAGGCAGCCACCGAGAAGGCCAAGGCCGAGGCTCCCCTCATCAAGGAAGCCCACGAGATGCTCGTGAAGTGGGAACAGGGCGACGCCGAGGTGCGCAGCCTGTGGAAGAAGATGAACGACTGGGTCTATGCCGGTTTCGACGAGACCTACAAGGCACTGGGCGTGGGCTTCGACAAGATATACTACGAGTCCAACACTTATCTCGTGGGCAAGAAGAAGGTGGAGGAAGGTCTGGCCAAGGGCCTCTTCTTCCGCAAGGACGACGGCAGCGTGTGGGCCGACCTCACCCAGGACGGCCTGGACCAGAAGCTGCTGCTCCGCTCCGACGGCACCAGCGTCTACATGACCCAGGACATCGGTACGGCCGAAATGCGCTTCAATGACTTCCCCATCGACAAGATGATCTACGTGGTGGGCAACGAGCAGAACTATCACTTCCAGGTGCTCTCGCTGCTGCTCGACCGCCTGGGCTTCAAGTGGGGCAAGGACCTCGTACACTTCTCTTACGGCATGGTAGAGCTGCCCAACGGCAAGATGAAGAGCCGCGAGGGAACGGTGGTCGACGCCGACGACCTGGTGGCCGAGATGATTAAGGACGCACGCCATACCAGCGACGAGCTGGGCAAGTTTAAGGACATGACCGAAGAGGAGCGCCAGGAGATAGCCCGCATCGTGGGCATGGGCGCGCTCAAGTACTTCATCCTCAAAGTCGACGCCCGCAAGAACATGCTCTTCAACCCAGAAGAGAGTATTGACTTCAACGGCAATACCGGCCCCTTCATCCAGTACACCTATGCCCGTATACGCAGCATCATGCGCCGCGCCCAGGCCGAGGGTATCGCGCTGCCCGCAGCCCTCGACGCCGACACCGAGCTCAACGCCAAGGAGATAGAGCTGGTGCAGAAGATGAACGACTTCGGTGTGGCTGTCGCCGACGCCGGCAACAACTACAACCCCGCAGGTATAGCCAACTACTGTTATGAGCTGACCAAGGAGTTCAACCAGTTCTACCACGACTACAGCATCCTCAATGCCGATACCGACGAGCAGAAGAGCGCCCGTCTGGTGCTCGCTGCCAACGTGGCCAAGATACTCAAGAACGGTATGGCGCTGCTGGGCATCGAGGTACCCGAGCGCATGTAAACAGATATCACCGCCAGCTATGACCGCAGTAACCAACCCACCCGACTGGCGCCACGACACGGTGCTGCCACTTCCGCCCGAAGTGACAGCCAAAGCGTGGGCGGTAGACGCCGCCTGCTCGGGCAACCCCGGACCCATGGAGTACCAGGCCATCGACCTCGCCACAGGCGCCCAGGTGTTCCACTTCGGTCCCATGCACGGCACCAACAACATCGGAGAGTTTCTCGCCATCGTACACGCCCTGGCGCTGATGGAGCAGCAGGGCATCCGCGACAGGGTAATCTACAGCGACTCCTACAACGCCATACTCTGGGTGCGCAAGAAGCAGTGCAAGACCAAGCTCGAGCGCAACGCGCAGACCGAGGGCCTGTACCGCATCATCCAGCGTGCCGAGAACTGGCTCCGCACCCACGCCGTAAGCGTGCCCATCATGCAGTGGGAGACCCGCAAGTGGGGCGACATTCCCGCCGACTTCGGCCGTAAGTAATACAATAACATCAATCACATACACAATCATGGACAATATAAAGAAAGACTTCGCTTCCAAACTCTTGGAGATTAAAGCCATCAAGTTGCAGCCACAGAACCCGTTCACATGGGCATCGGGATGGAAATCGCCCTTCTACTGTGACAACCGCAAGACACTGTCGTTTACCGACGTGCGCAGCTATGTAAAACTCGAGCTGGCCCACGCCATCCTCGCCCATTTCCCCCAGGCCACAGCAGTGGCTGGCGTGGCCACAGGAGCCATCGCCCAGGGCGCCATGGTAGCCGACGAGCTCAACATGCCTTTCTGCTACGTGCGCTCCAAGGCCAAGGACCACGGCATGGGCAACCTCATTGAGGGCGAACTGCCCGTAGGTGCCAAGGTGGTGGTCGTAGAAGACCTCATCTCTACCGGAGGCAGCTCGCTCAAGGCAGTGGAAGCACTGCGACAGGCCGGATTTGAAGTAGTAGGCATGGTAGCCTCATACACCTATGGCTTCGCCGTAGCCGAGGAAGCCTTCGCCCAGGCCGGTGTCAAGCTCGTCACCCTCACCGACTACGAGCACGTGGTGGAGCGTGCCCTCGAGACAGGATACATCCAGGACAGCGACGTAGAGCTGCTGCACCGCTGGCGCAAAGACCCCGCCCACTATCAGGTATAGCCGCCCATAATCACGTCAAGACCTATGAGCAGCAAATTTGAAAGCAGCATACGCGAGATACCTTATGCCCAGCAGAAGGTATACGACGCCCTGAGCGATCTGTCCAATCTCGAGCGCATACGCGACCGCATCCCCCAGGACAAGCTCGAAGACTTCTCCTTCGACGCCGACCACATAGCCGTCAAGGCGCCTATGGTGGGCGAGATAAGACTGCACATCATCGAGCGCGAGGAGCCCAAGACCATCAAGTTTGAGACCGAGCAGAGCCCTGTGCCCTTCACCTTCTGGATACAGCTGCTGCCCGTGACAGACACCACGTGCAAGATGAAGCTCACCATCAAGGCCGAGCTCAACCCCTTTATCAAGGGAATGGTACAGAAGCCGCTGCAGGAAGGCATCGAGAAGATAGCCGACGCGCTGCAGGCAATCAGATATGAATAAGTGACCGCAATGAACAAACTCTGGGAAAAGGATTTTGAAGTAAACAAGGAGATAGAGCGCTTCACCGTGGGCCGCGACCGCGAGCTCGACCTCTATCTCGCCAAGTACGACGTGCTGGGCTCGATGGCCCACATCGCCATGTTGGAGTCGATAGGTCTGCTCGCCCACGACGAGCTCGTGGCGCTTACCGCCGAACTCAAGCACATCTACCACGTGGCCGACGAGGGGCGGTTTGTCATCGAAGACGGCGTGGAAGACGTACACTCGCAGGTGGAGCTGATGCTCACCCGCAAGCTCGGCGACATGGGCAAGAAGATACACTCGGGCCGCTCGCGCAACGACCAGGTGCTGGTAGACCTCAAACTCTTCACCCGCCACCAGCTGATGGACGTGGTGGAGCTTACCCACAGCCTCTTCGACGAGCTGATACAGAAGAGCAACCAGTATCGCCACGTGCTGATGCCGGGCTATACCCATCTGCAGATAGCCATGCCGTCGAGTTTCGGTCTGTGGTTTGGAGCCTACGCCGAGTCGTTGGCCGACGACATGCTGTATCTGCAAGCCGCCTATCGCATGACCAACCGCAACCCATTGGGTTCGGCAGCGGGCTATGGCTCTTCATTCCCCCTGGACCGCTCGATGACCACGCGGCTGCTGGGTTTTGACTCGATGGACTACAACGTGGTCTATGCCCAGATGGGCCGAGGCAAGATGGAGCGCAACGTGGCCTTCGCCCTCGCCACGGTGGCGGGTACGGTGGCCAAGATGGCGTTCGACGCATGTATGTTCAACTGCCAGAACTTCAACTTCGTGAAACTCCCCAAGGAGTGTACCACAGGCTCGAGCATCATGCCGCACAAGAAGAATCCGGATGTGTTTGAGCTAATCCGTGCCAAGTGCAACAAGCTGCAGAGCCTGCCACAGCAGATAATGATGATTATGAACAATCTGCCTGTGGGCTACTTCCGCGACCTGCAGATTATCAAGGAGGTGTTTATCCCCGCGTTCGACGAACTCAAAGACTGTCTGCAGATGGCCGCCTATATCATCAACCGCATGGAGGTCAACGAGCATATACTCGACAACGCCATGTACGACCCTATGTTCTCGGTCGAGGAGGTCAACCGGCTGGCAGCCCAAGGCATGCCCTTCCGCGACGCCTACAAGAAGGTGGGACTGGAGATTGAGGCGGGCACATTCAGCGCCGACCGCAACATACACCACACCCACGAGGGCTCGATGGGCAATCTCTGCAACGACCGGATAACCCAACTCATGGAAGACACGCTCAGCGGCTTCCACTTCGAGCGTGTCGCCGAAGCCGAACGATTACTCCTGGAAGGATGAAGCATATACATTATTATATAATAGCAATCGTGATGACGGTTGTCCTTGTGGCCTGTGGCGACGAGGGCAACCGTTTTAGCAGCTACCACTGCAATCTGACCATCGACAACAGCAAGCACCTCAACGCCGTGCTCGCCTCGGCGATGGACGCCAACAACGCCGGCACGTTCTGCATCATCGGCTTCACCCTCAAGGGCGGCGCCAAGCACTACACGTTCAGCAACAGCCAGGGACTCACCAGTACCAGCATCTTCAACGCCATCGACGACAGGATGAAGATGCAGGAGCACATAGGCATGAACGGCCGCCTCATCGTGGGATACAGCAATATGGAATACCCACCCGTCTTCTACGCCTACGACGGTGAATGCCCCAACTGCTTTGACCTCAACGCGCTGCCCATGCGTTCCTACCCGCTCAGCATAGACAGCAAGGGCACAGCCACCTGCGCCCACTGCCACCGCCAGTACCGCCTCAACCAGGGAGGCTTTGTGGCCAACAACACCGGCAACCACCTCACCGAATACCGCGCCGACCCTCCCCAGCCCCACGGCGTGCTCCGCGTCTACTGACAACGACTCTGGGCGAAAGCCATCTATTTTGCCCAAAGTGTCAAAGAAAGTGGGAGAAATGTTTGATTATCCACCCACAAAAGCGTACCTTTGCGAAGTTAATGCACTTATTATGATGACACTTTCACACATAACTGCTGCCGAAGCGGCGGCGATGATTAAGGACGGCGACAATCTCGCCCTGTCCGGATTTACCCCCAATGGCAACCCCAAGGCCATCTTCCGCGAACTATCGCAGCGCGCCATCCGTGAGCACGAGGCCGGCAACCCCTTTGCCATAGGCATCTTCACCGGAGCCTCGTCGTGCCAGAGCGTGGAGGGCGACATGGCCAACGCCCATGCCATCAAGTTCAGGGCACCCTTCTCTACCAATGCCGACTTCCGCAACCACGTCAACCTCGAGGAGATTGACTACGAAGACATGCACCTGGGCCACATGGCAGAGCGCATGCGCCACGGCTTCTACGGCGGGATGGACTGGGCAGTCATCGAAGTGTCTCACTATGAAATCGTGGGCAACACCTGCCGCGCCTACCTCACCTCGGCAGGCGGCATCGTGACCACCGCCGCGAGATTAGCCAAGCGCGTGATACTCGAGCACAATACCTTCCACAACCCCAACTCACGTTTCCTCCACGACACCTACGAGCCAGCCGACTGCGGATTCGGGCGGAAGCCCATCCCCGTGCTCGCACCCTACGACCGCGTGGGCCACGACTATGTGGCCATCGACGTCGACAAGATAGTGGGCGTCATAGACAGCTGCATACCCGAAGAGGCACGCGCCTTCAAGGACGTCGACGAGTTTACCTCAAAGATGGGTCACTATGTGGCCGAATTCCTGGTCGACGACATGAAGCACGGCCGCATACCGCCACAGTTCCTGCCCATACAGAGCGGCGTGGGAGCCACCGGCAACGCCGTGCTGGCAGCCCTCGGCGCCAACGAGCACATACCACGCTTCAATGTCTACTCGGAGGTGGTACAGGACGCTGCCATCAAGTGGATGCTCGAAGGCAAAATCATCGACGCTTCGGCCACAGCCATGACCGTCACCAATGAGTGTCTGCACACGGTCTACGACAATATGGACTACTTCTCCAAGCACCTCACCATACGCCAGAGCGAGGTGGCCAACAGCCCCGAAGTCATCAGGCGACTGGGCGTGATAGCCCTCAACACCGCCATCGAGTGCGACCTCTACGGCAACGAGAACTCCAGCCACATCTGCGGCTCCAAACTCATGAACGGCATCGGCGGAAGCTGCGACTACGAGCGCAACGGATACATAAGCGTATTCACCACACCATCGATAGCCAAGGGAGGCAGGATAAGCGCCATCGTGCCCATGTGCACCCACGTAGATTCGACCGAACACGACGTAGACGTCATCGTGACCGAACAGGGCGTGGCCGACCTGCGCGGCAAGGGACCCCGCCGCCGCGCCGAGGAAATCATCAACCACTGCGCCCACCCCGACTACCGCCCGCTGCTGCGCGAGTATCTGCGCATAGCCGACAAGGGCCACGAGCCACAGTCGATGACCGCAGCCTTCGCCATGCACGACACGCTGAGGAAGAAGGGCGACATGAGACTTACCGACTTCAGCGAATATCTCAAGTAGACCCCATTGGACAAGATAACCCAAGAGAAACAGACAGTAGAGCTCATGGTAAGGCTCTACTGTCTGCATTATGAAGGCCACGAGCAGCTCTGCCCCCGCTGCCGTGCGCTGATAGACTATGCCCACCAGCGCCTCGACCATTGTCCGTCTGGCAATGGCAAAGGCTCGTGCCGCCGCTGCCCCATCCACTGCTACCGCCCCGACATGCGCAGCCTCATGCGACAAGTGATGCGCTATTCGGGCCCGCGCATGCTGCTGCGCCACCCCTGGGCCACGCTGCGCCACTGGCTGTCGTGACCTCCGCCTTGGGCACCACTCTTCCCGCTGTCAGCACCACTCTTCCCGCCTCGGGCATCATTATACCCACCGCCACCACCACTCTCCCCACTACAGGGGCAAGCCCATAGCGCCTCGCCGCCACCACAGTCGCTGCGCTGCCCATGGCCTTGGCGGGCTCGTATCATAAGTTACGAGCCCGCGTATCTTATGTCACGAGGACTCGTATCTTCCGTCACGAGCCGACGGCGACGCTCAGCGCGACGCCACCCGCCATTGCCGCTGCCGTCGCGACACCCTTTCTGCCAAGCCTCGATGCTCAGCGCGGCCGGCTTTCTCCCCCCGCCCGCCACAGCGCCACACAGGAGTTCCACATATATTATAAATAAACCTTAATATATACCATAAGAACTCTAAAATTTGGATGAAACCTTTGCATATATCAATTATTTGGCTTACCTTTGCAACGTTTCTAAATGCGGCAATAGCTCAGTTGGTAGAGCACGACCTTGCCAAGGTCGGGGTCGCGAG
>OGZU01000457.1_pt1 | contig 11401 bp, 9 predicted proteins | sample 1576871 | NCBI WGS metagenome assembly OGZU01 (sample SAMEA3541580, study PRJEB24748) | human gut metagenome | biome: human gut; feature: human-associated habitat; material: faeces | place: China | collected 2012
ATCCCTCCGTAATAAACAGCCTCTCGCCCGGTTTCAGTCTCTTCACAACCGGCAGGTTATAGATGCTGCATCTTGCGCCGTAAGGGAACCGGAAGCGGGGAGCATCCTGCTCCTTTTCTTCGCCCGGACTTTTTTCTTCAGAAGAAACATTCCCCTCAGAAGAACAACCTCCCGATGAAGATTTTTTCTTCGTGTAATCCAGATTTCTGTTCTGGATTCCTATAAGCCGCCCATCGGTATCGAAGTAAGGAATCTGCAGCCAGTTGATGCCCTTCTTATCCGTCCATGATGTCAGTCGGCACCAGTTCACCACTCTCCAGTCAATCTTCCTCTCCTCGAAGAGAAATCTCCGAGCTGCCTGGTTGAGCCAGGGATGTTCGAAGAACCTAGCATACCTGCTTGCATCGAAGGAAGATTTCCTCGAATTATTACCCGAGGAAGAACCACCAGATGAAGAGCCCGAAGAAGAATCCTCCTCCAGCTGAATCTGATGTTCCCCAGAGAGCCATCGGCAAGCCGACGGGAAATCCTTCCCCAGGTATCGCATCGCCAGGTCGATGGTGCCGATAGAACTCCTCATGCAGACATAGCATCTACAGCTGTTCTTGGTCTTGCTGAACGTAAGGCTGGCGTGGTGGTCGTCATGGAATGGGCAGAGCGCCTTATGGTGCTCTACCTTCATCCCCAACTCTTTCGCAACCTTCTCTATCGGAAGCTCGCGCAGTTTCTGAATCTCATATTTCTCCATTCATTTTTCTTTTTATAGAATTATGTTTATTTCTTCTCCTTCGCCTCCGGCGTGCCCGTAAGATACTCCTGCGTCTTCGTGTAAAGCCCCGTCTGGCTGCAATAGGTGATGAACTTGCGATGCACCCACTTGTAAAGTTGGTTTTTCGTGCCCTCCTTTGTCTTTCCCTGCGAAATGCGGAGTGCTTCAAGCTGCGCCTCGTTAAATGGATTAGGCAGATTATCGAGCAGATTCTTCGGCCCTCTTCTCTGAGCCTCGCTCACCGAGTCGGCATCCTGGTTCAGCAAATCTGAGAAAAGCTGCGCCTTGCTCCAAAGATCGTGATACACCAGCCACTCCACCAGCTCGCCCATCGACTTCGTCCAAGTCTGGTTATTCAGCACCCAGAGCAGGCAACCCGCCTTCCATGCCGATACGATGGAACGCTTCGAAATGTCCCAAAATACATCGTCGTCAGTTAAATCGGCAAGTGTAGCCATGTCTTGAGCCAGCTGGTCAGTAAGTTTATTCAGCGGCTTGATGATGAACCTGCCCTTGCAGATGCTTAGCTTCACAATATACTCATCCAGCTTCTTATAGAAAGCCTCATCATATTTTCCCTGTCTCGGAATTCTGCCGTCACGTCCCATTCTCGCCTTATACGAGAACACCATTCGCCCGAATGTACCATTGAAGAGCTCGTTCTTATAGAACTTGCGGGTTGCATACGGAGTGGAGGAGATGGTGAGGTTGGCACGGAGCACCGGATTACCGGTCACGCCATCGGCTGTAGCTCTTAATGCTCCCGAGCGCTGGCGGTCGTAGATATTGCGCAGCATCTGCGAAATCTGCTTGTGCCCGCCGCACATCCTGTCGGCCATCTCCACCTCGGGCAGATTAAGGTATTGCGTTCTTTCGCCCAGGTTCTCGCATCCCATGGCGTTCAGAATAAAGGCCGCATTGGTTACATCGGCAGGTGGAAACCAGAAACTCACGTCGGGTCTTACAGGCTTTTCCTTGTTGGCCGACTTGGATTTTATCTGTTTCTGCCACTCCACGAGCTTCTCCAATTCCTTTTCATCGTGTTCTCGGAAGTTTCGGCAGATGGCTTCCACTAAGTTTCCCAATTGACCTTTATTGCAGCCAGAATCGGCAACGAGATTGGCCATCATGCCACATGATTCCTTCCAACTGAGGTCGGGATACTGAAATTCCGTGCCGCTGAGCTGCGCTCCAAGAATAGGGAAGAGCATCGGAACAAGGGGTTCGTGCATGTCTTTTGATACCTGAGAGAGCAAAAGTTGCACACATTCGGTGCCTTTTCCCAGTTTGGGCATCTTCGGAGCGGCGTTTTTTGTAATGTCGTACTTCAATTTTGTTTTGTTCATTTTTCGATAATTGTTTGATAATGAGCTTTTTAGAGGAAGTGGGGATTTGGGGAATCTTCCAATTCCAGTTCTTCCAATTAATTTTTTGAGGGTTTCCTTTCTCTTCTTTCTTTATATAACTATCTATATATTAATTAGTTATAGAATCTATAAAAAGAGGTTTTGTCTTGAAATACCCTTTTTGGAATATTGGAAGAACTGGAATATTGGAAGATTTTATTCTTCTTATTTCTCTTATTCCTCTTTTTCTAGAAAGCCCTAATCCTTTAGTTTATCTCTTCAGCTGATACTCAACGATGGCATCTCGTGCTATCTCAGCCTCGGCAGCAATAGCCTCGCTGATGTTCACACCCTCATCGCAGTAAACCTTCAGGGTGAGCTGGATGGCACCATCCTTGGTCTTCGACACCCTGCCGTGCGCCAGCTTCCTGATCAGCAGCGACTGCGTCTTGAGCTGCGGTTTCGGAACGAATTCGAAGGAGCCGTCGTTCAACTGCTGTGCAACGCCGAGACGGTGGAAGCGTGGCATGCTGCCCACCACAGGCTCATCGGGGGCAAACAGAAAATAATGAGTATCATCGTAGTAAGCCATGCCGCTCTTCTGAGTGTGCTGGCAGTTCATCAACTTGTGGATGTCATTAAAATCCTTTTTCATAATCGAATGAATTTTAAGAGTAAAGAAAGCGAGAAACGTAGCGCTACCTTACCTCCGGAGATTCCTTCACTCACTCCACCCGGTTAATAATAAAAAAAACTAATTCAAGTAATCTTGAATCAATGAAACAGATTGTGAGTTGTCCGTTCTCACTCTTTGACTCAGTACAGCGAAGGCCTCGCCCTGCTGCACCACGTGCATCAATTTTGTATGTATAATCTTAATAAAGCAAGACCTAACCTTCCTTTAAGGTTCTTTAGTTTGTGGCTCCAATCTTGCTGAAAGCTGATGCAAAGTTAAGGCGAAAAATCCGTGTGGGTGCAAAAAAAATCGTTTAAAATCATTGAATTTCAGCGTTTTCGGAGTCATTCGGAATCATTCGGAATCAATCGGAATAAAATCAAGGAATCAATCTGAACCAGGAAAACGCAAAAAGCGGCAACCACTATCCTTTTGTCGGATAATCGTTGCCGTTTTCTATAGCGTATTTAGTTTTCAGGAAACAACAAATTATAGTTTTTCCGTTGTCATTGCTTTATAGATAGCATCTCCAATTGTTTTATCAATTTCCTTCCATTGAATATGTTTTGGTGGGAGCGGAAGTACTTTTTTGTTTTTTTTCTTGGTTCCGTGCAATTTTCTGTTCATTCCATCTGCCATATTTTTTATGGCTTTTTCATCGCTATACTTTATCACTCCAATTCCAATCAGTGCACGGATAAAATCAATACACTTTGTTCCTGGGCGAATTGCTTTTACTTCTATGCCAATAGCCATTAGCAAGGCCACCTGTACATTGGTTGTCAAGTCAATCACCGAAGCCGCTTTCACAATTTGCTTTCTTGAATTCATCACAACCTTATTGGTTAAAGTAAATTTTGGCTCCATTACTTTAACTATGGCTTCTGTACAATTTTGTGGAATGACTGCATTATCAGAAGTAACTTCTATATTGTCTGTTGTTTCCATCGTAAACCATTCATCAGGATATTCTATTTCCAGCCAATATTTTTTGCATTCTCCCATGAGTATATCGTTGATAATAGCAATTTTATCAAGAGTGAAAAAGAAATCTCGTTCTTCTTTTTCTGTGAAATCATTTCGGTGGCGCATGAAATAATGTGCAACATGCTTGATCCCATCTTTGTATTCCATCCATTGTATCCAATGTTTACCGAGATTTGTTTCACTGAATTTTTGGATAAGATTGTTGCGTTCTTTTTGCATTTCTACAAAATTTAACGGCGAAGGATATTCTTCCAGCATTAATTTTATTTCAGACAAAGACTCCTCATACGACATAAATAAACGAAAGAGAAAGGCCTTTAACTCACTCCCGTTTGGACAATCGTTGCTTTTAGGAAGAACTGCAATCAATTCTTTAAGTTCGAAGTTAAATGTTGAAATCTGCTCTTCTAGGATAAGATCTACGATTGTAGAAATACTCTCTTCGACTGGATTATACATGAATGAAATACCATTTTCTGGCTCTTCAAGATGCTCGAAATCTTCTGTATATTTATCAAACGCTTCTTTATTCATCATCTCCTTTAGTAAAGCATAATCAGTTGAGTTTTTAATGACTTCTCTAATACTTTGCCAATTTACCGCCTTTTGTGTAAAACGATAATTATCATTTAGCAGATATTGATTATAGTCAATATTTTTGCAGCGAGGACAGATGTATGAAATGAGCTGACAGTCATTTTTAAGTTTTGCTTTAATAGTCCATATTCGTCTAATAAACATGTATAGAGTAGGAATGATGTCTACGCTTTCGTTTAGAGTGTAAAACCAGTCCTGCAGATTTTTGAGTTGTCTCAAATCCTCTTCGGTAACAGCTAAAAGTTTTTCTTCATAACCATCCTCCTCTGTTATAAAACATTTGCAACGGCAAAACGTTTCATACTTCTGTTCATAAGTTCGAATTTCGTTAGTTTCAAATCCGAAATGACCATAACAAGCATCACAGAACTCCTTCCAATAGGTTTGGTGGAGTTCTGCAACGCCAAAAATCTTTAATTGTGCTTTTGAAAGTGGTTCAAAATTACTCATGAGTGTGTATAACTTTAATTAGTTTTCCTACAATTCGAGGATTGTCAGTTGCTGTAAGAACAATGTCTTCAAAAATAGGATTTAGTGAATGCAAAATAACATTATTGTCTTCTGGGTATTCCGGAAACAAAGTTGGTGTATAATGAAACTCTTTTATAACATGTTGACAGAAGACATTATTACTTTCTATAAGCATAATCTCACCATTCTCTGTTGAATTCGTATAAGTGAACACGCAAAGGTCACCATCGTGGATGCGAGGTTCCATGGAAGCTCCCTCGGCATGTACAATGAACATCTCCTTATTAGGTGTGATCTCAAACTTCTTTACATTTACCCATCCTTCTATCTCATTTGTGTCATCATGATTAAATGCACCACAAGCTGCACGGATGGAGTATAGAGGCAGGTAAGATTTATACTGAGAAGATTTACTGACGTCAGGTTTGATGACAAGTTTTGGCTCGGGCTTACTATTTGGTTCATAGAATATCCGATGCATAGGAACCTTCTCTATTTCACATTGCTTGAGAATTACATTTAAAAAATGTAGGCAACTAGAACTTCTTCTTTTTTGCGTACTTTCCGATAACTCAGGCATAAAGAAACGAATATTTACATCATGCTTGGTTGCTTCAGCAAGAACAATGTGAAAGAATGGGTTTCTAAGTAACGTTCGTGCAGATAGATATTGACGCATTTCTTCATCAATTCTAGGATAAATATGTCCCAAACAAGTGAGAAACCATTTTTTTCCGCAACATTGAGTTAGTCCATGAAAAGAAGCACCTTTCACATGGTTCTCGCCAAATTTAAAATAGGCTCCATCCTTGCGCTCTTTACCATCTGTAAACAGTTGAACGCCTAATTGGAGACAGTCCATACCAGGGTCATTATGATCATTCAGTATTTTACATACACCTAAAGTCGAAGCTTCATAATTGCTTATTTGAGGGATTTCCGATGAACCAATTGACTTTACGCAATATGTAGATGCAACATAGTCTATGAACTGTGAATAAGGAGTTGCTAATAGAGACAGGACATAGTTTTCTACCTCCTCTTCTGGAAAAGAGTAGTTATAGTCAAACATAGCCTCGTTTATTCTACTTTCGTAGCCTTTATCGAAAAAATCATCAATCAGCTTGTTCATCTGCAAACAGTTTACCTAATCTTGTAATTATTTTCTGCATTTCGAATTTAAACTCATCATTATTATCCATCAGATTAACGATGAATTCCTTGTCTTTCAATTGTTCTCTGAACTTCACAGCTGTATTCATAGCATGTTTTATTTTGTCTTGCTCTGAAACTTTTGCAACTGCAGTATCGAGAGATTCCGTTCCTTGTAAATAATCAGAAAGAGCTGCGTTAGCTTCAGCATTATTAGCAGAGGCTAATTTGGCAATTTTTCTCAAGTCTGATGCATTATCAATATTGCCATTTTTTATTTTTTTGCAAAGATTGTCTATCAGGTTTAACTCTGGTATTTTATCATTTTTCTCAGGAATACTTTTATTTTTAAGCATTTCAAAGTAATAACTCCATTTTGATTGCTCTGTATCTTCATTTGAAATCATAGTTTCATAAACCTTTACATACAATCTTGCTTTAGCTGGTGTTAGACCACATTCCTTGCAGATTGCTTCTATTGGTTTTTTTGATTTTTGTAAATGTCTAAAAAGATAACCAGCTTGTTCAAATGGCGTCCACTCTGTAACACCATTCATGTGAATAGAGCCAATAAGTGCAAATACGAGATCATCAGAAAGATCATCAGGAAGTACGTTGCAACGTATTTTTGCCCAAGTCAACTTATCTGTGCGACAGAGTAACCGATATGCTGCAAGGCGGCTGTTCCCCTCAATAACAATATTTTTTCTTACAAATATTGGGTGAGTTAAACCACCATTAGCTTTGATAGAATAGCGTAGTTCCTTTACGTTAGCACACTTTTGAATCATAATGTCTTCTATCTCTTTTTGAGTAGGCTCTTCTCCACCAGTATGCATTCTTAAAATCGAATACACACGAGGGTTTTCAGCCCAAAAAAGGAGATCGTCAACTTTCAATTCTTTTTCTTTGTACTCTATGATTTCATTTTGAATATTTATCTTTCCCATTTACTTTATCTTTTTCTAAATTTAATATTTGTTTTACCATATCGCCAAAACTATAATCTGCTACATCTTGATATTCCTTGAGCGTAATGTCTCCTTGGGCCAAGAATGCTGCATTTTGTTTGGCTTTGAGTAGTTTATCTATCCACACATCAATACTATCAATAATGAGTAAATTGTAGATATTACATTGCTTCTTTTGTGAAATTCTATGAATGCGATCTTGCGCTTGAAGATAATCATCAAGATTAAAACCTCGATCATAGAAAACACAATTGTTTGCTACTGTTAAGGTCAAACCTTCTTTAGCAGATTGTGGTGTTGCAAAAAGAATTTTAGCTTCACCATGTTTAAAGCTATCTACGGATCGACCTCTATCTTCTACTGCCATTTTACCTGTTATTTTAACAGCACCATATTGCTTATATTTACGGCAGAATAGATCTATATTTTCTGTAAAACTAGACCAAACTATGACTTTCTCATTTCTTTGTATGATGTCATGAATTAAGTCATCAAGTATCTGCTCTTTACCAGAAATACTATCATAATGATCATCCAATAGTCGTGGGTTTGATGCAACTTGAACCAGTCTCAATAATCTCTTAAGTGAGTCTTGTGACTCATCAAGTATAGAGAAATCTCCACGATGAATAGTTGTAGTCATTTCTTTTTGCACTTCTTCATACATTCTGCGTTGCTCATCCTCAAAGTCAGAATAGCACGTAACGTATTTTTTTGATGGAAGTGAAATGATTCCACTATTTTTTGTTTCTCGAACAGAAAACGATTTTATTTTCTCAAAGATGTGAGAAACACAATCTTCAAATAGAGTACGTTTTTTATCGTTATGCCCTAGTGAATTAGTAAGATTTGTTTCCAACTTGAATGCACTAAAGTCTGTTCCTAAACTTTCGCCTTTATCTAAGAAGAATATTTGAGCCCAGAGATCATAAGGACGATTGGCAACAGGTGTCCCCGTCATAATGACTCGAATCTTAAATAGAGGAGCTAAGGCAAAAAAGTCTTGAGTCAGTTTTGACTCAGGATTTTTTATCTTAGTTGATTCATCAATAATGATTGCAACATTCCTTGTTTTTAGAAATAGAGCCATTCTTTCATTTTCTCCTGATACAGTTTCGAAGTTGGTTATAACCACCTCAGCACGACTGTTAAAGACAAAGAAATTTGCTCGTTTGTTGTTGTCAAGAACTTTGGGATGCAAATTGGTGTGTATTCCAAATTCTTCAACCCAATTCTTAACTAGAGTTTTCTTTGTAACAATCAATACCGTATCAATCTCACGATTTTGCAACCAATATAGTAAAAGGTCAATGGCAATCTTTGTCTTACCAAGTCCTTGTTCATGAAATATGGCTGCGTAGTCTTTGTCCTTGATCTCATTAAAAGCCTCGTGCTGATAAGGAAAAGCCTCAAGTTTGGCACTATAGTCATAATGAGTTTTTTGTACGAGTTTTTTCATTTTAGCACTTCTCCTTTTTTATATGGATCAACAGTATGAAACGTAATTCCGGGAACATCATTTCGTTTTCTGAAACGGCGTATAAAGTTGCGGATACTAGGGTAGGCTGCCATAGATCCCGACATAACAATGTGTCGCTTTTTATCGTATAATCTTGCCTCTTTAACGTATGATGCAAATTGCGCTAGCGTGTGATTATTGTTAATGTCATTATCTGTTTTTGCTTCCCCAATAATAATCATAGAAGGTGTATTCACATAAATATCTGCCCTAAAGCCGTCGATAGATTTTGGGGGAAGCATAGAAGCATCTCCTAAATCTGCAGCAATTTGGCTATCTGACACACCAAATACCCGTTTGATGTAATCAATTGCATTTTGGACGTATTCTTTATGTGCTTGTGACTCCATGTTAATTCTCGAATCTGCGTATATTATCTATCATTTCTTGGAGCATATCTGACAAGGCCCAAATTGCATCCCGTTTTTTTTGCGCAAGACTGCTCTGTAGCTAGAGCTTTAACTTCGCTAAACTTCATGTCATCAAAGCGGGCGATCAATTCATTGCAAAGTACTTCATAAGGAACCTTATCTAAATCCTTAGGTGCTTGAGCAGTATTCTCAACGGCCAAAACCTTTTCTGCTTCAGTCAGATTCTTCTTTAAGAACATAGCTTTAGCTTTGTCACATTTTAATACATCTGGCAATTTACGAACACTAAGAGCCTTATCGATGTTAGCCTCTGCAACCCATTCTGCATAGTCTACTATAGTATAACCCGCGTTAGCGACAGCATTCTTGATTCTTGGATTCTGATACTCCATGAATTTTGAAAATTCACGTGTTTCAAAATCTAAATCATTACTTTCAATATACTCCTTATAGGCACCTTGCATACATTTATATGCTTCAATGGACTTTGTTATTTCATTACTGTTGCCGCCACAAAGTGAAATAATTTGAGACATTGGAAGATATTCTACTTCGCTTAGCTGAAAGAGATACTTTGCTTTAGAATATGGATCCCAGTCACGTGGACCTACCAAATGCGATTGAAGACGAATAGAGTGTATTTCGTATTCAGTCATTTGTTCATAAAGCAAAGCTGGTATTTTTGCCCATGTTCCATCTGGATTTGATTCATTGAACTCCTTGTAAATCTGCAGACGAGTATTTCCCTCAATAACAACCATTTCATCATTTGAGGTATGATTAACTACAATAGGATGTATGATACCCTTACTCACACGAATAGATTCGCGGAGTGTACGATAAGAGGTAGTTGCATCACCTGTACCTGAGTCTGATAACGCTAGTGATATTTGTTCGCTAGTTGGTTCGCCCACATAGTTCTCTAGGAACTGCTTAATTCTTGGGTTCTGACTATCCAGCTTTACTTGCCCGATGTCAAGAGTTGTAAATTTTGGCGCATTCATAACTTTCTATTTTTGAACGTATCTTTTAAATCCTCAAATCTGAGATCATAATATTTTTTTGCAATTTCAGGATATTCCTCTTCAAACTCAATCATGGCACGATAGCATGCACAGAATGTGGGCTTGGGCGTGAATCCTTTAGGAAATTTCAACCTACTAGGATATTTGCCATTCTTTACAGGTTGTTGTATTCCTTGATGATATTCTTCGTTTCGGATGCAAAATTGCCGGAAACTCATTTTTTTAAAGAAACTAGGTTGATTACACCATCGTGCCAACTGAGTATAGAGTGTTTTATATTGACTCTTTTTATAATCCTCAAAACGCATGATGTATGGTAGGCAACCATATTCCATGAGTATTTTAATACGCCAAAAAGCTCCTTCTATGTCTTGATAATCTAAACCATCAAAGGCAACAAGAACATAAAGCTTCGTTTCCTTTGTGACGTATTTTTTCCAGATTTCTAATCCTCTGATAGTCTGTTCTACTTGTTTCCACTCATGTGCATCGTCTTTGCGGTAGTGATCAAAAGCGAAGATATAATCTCCGTAATACTTAACGCCAGCAAAGAGTTTTGCTTTTTCATCTGTCATTAAGCGAATATCCATGCCCTGCCTAAATTGAAAAGGCTTTCCTGTTGCCTGCAAATCTTCCATTACTTTTTTGAAAACTTTAGCAGGCGCAGCCATAATGTTATCATCCCATAGGTAAATTCTAGGTCGCTTTGGATCCATGAATTCAGATACAGGAGACCAAGGGACTACTTTCTTTAACTCTCGATTCACGCAGAATGCACATTGTCGGATGCAGCCACGAGTCGTGAAACCTATGGAATAGCTAACATAGTCATCGAACCTTCGCTTTATTAATTTAGGATCTCCACCAGTTTGTTTTTGTATGTACTCATCATATAGAGTATAGTCAGGGTGGTGATGTTCAACTTCATGAGGAAGATTGGGCAATTGTTTAACATCATCTTCAAATTCAGCAAGGAATCCCGTTCCTCCGTAAAAAATGAAATGATTTTTTATAAGAAAATCAATCACTTTAGGTCGTTTGGTGAATTTAAATACTTGAGCTAAACAAAGCACGTCGTAATCACAACTATCAGGGAAGAATGGAAGTTGAATATCCAGTTCATTGTAGTCACAAATGAGACGTACCTCATGCCCAAGTGATTTGCAGTATCCTGCTATCTTTTCGAGCGCAAGATTCGGATGGCGTGTTCCATGATCAAGTAGGTCTGCATCTATGATACCCACTTTTAGCCGTTTTCCTAGAGCCTTTAGAACTTTAGGATTGAAACCTTTGTTATCGGCAAGTACACGTAGCATTCGTTTCTGTTGTTTCATTACATTTTTATTTAATGGTCTATATTCTTCACAAAATGATCACTTTAGTAATTCAGATATTGTGTTGTTTCAGACCTTATGTTTAATTTACGCAGTTAATGCGTTTTAAGACTACAAAATTACAAAATAATACCTCAGTTCGGGATAACGAACTCTATCTAAAGGCTTTATAATGTTTTTATA
>OGZU01000460.1_pt1 | contig 11365 bp, 17 predicted proteins | sample 1576871 | NCBI WGS metagenome assembly OGZU01 (sample SAMEA3541580, study PRJEB24748) | human gut metagenome | biome: human gut; feature: human-associated habitat; material: faeces | place: China | collected 2012
CTTCAAATATGAAATGGCCAGAAATGGTTTGGGTTCTTTGTCCAACATGTCATCGATTGATCGACAGGATGCATTACCCGCCTGAGGATATTGGGCTAAAGCTCTAGATCTTGGGCATCATCCGCTTCGTGCGACCTCCGTCTTAACAATGTCGATGGCGCAGCCGGGGATCAGCTCAACGGAAGCGGTGGCGCACTGGTTTCCCCAGTGGCTCCAGCCTGGCGCCGCGCTGCGGCTAAATAGCTCAATGCGTGGTACGTCGCCGTAAAGTAGTTCCAGCCGGTGGCGCACTTCCCACGGCTTTTCACTGTGTGCGCCGAGCGGGCTGTAGACTACCTGCTTAATGCCTGCATGCTTGCGTTCCAGCCCGGCGCCGCGGGTGGCAATCAGCACGTCTTCCGTGTTGGCGCGGGTGTGGTTGCCACCGTTCATGCGCGTCTCGGCATTCAGCAGGTCGAGGAAGTCGTAAAAATTGGCGACGTCTCCCTCTGCCAGAGCCTTGGTAATGCGCAGCTCGGCCAGTTGGTTCAGCTTCACCCAGGTGAATAGCTTCATCGTGCGCACCGTAAAACCCCACGACTCTGCAAGCGCGACCGCCTCCTGGTTATGGGTGCCGGTGTACCACATCGCAAGCACAGCGTTATCCGCGGCGAGCTCCCATACAGGGAGCCGTTTCATATCGAGCAGACTCATGGTGGGGTAGTGATCGACGGCGGCGCCGTTGCTGATCTGGTTCCCGTAAGACCAGGCAGGGTCGGCATAGATAAGTGAGTAGCGGTTCATAGGACTGACTCCATCTCATCGATATAGAGGCCAGATGCGATAAGCCGGCGGCGCCGGGCCGCTTTATCAATGCATTTCTGGCGGTTACCAGAAGCGGCTTGAGCTATAGAGCGTTTAGTGAACAGGCGCGTTTTGCCCTGCGGGGTGATGACCTTTGGCCTTGTGATCAAATCAAAGGTGCGATCGCAGATTCCATCCTCATTGAGCCAGGTTTTCGATGCGGCCAGCTGCGCAATACGGCCTTCTCCCCTGGTTATGCTGTTAGCAACGCGGTTAAATTCGATAAGCGACACGCCAAACTTCTCCGCTATTTCGCTGCCGGTTACAGGGCGGCCGCGCGTCTGAATCATCCAGACCACGCGTTCGCGGAGGCCGGAGAATTTCCCGACTTTGCCGGGCCTGCGGTAAAATGGAGTGCGTTTCATTTCCACTGCTCCCCGAAGGTAAAGCCGATCTCTTCCAACGATTCGTCCATCTTGCTGATGAACTCAGGGACCATTTCGTTGAAGTCAGACATGTATTTGTCGTCTCGCTCAACAACCACGTGATGAATGCCTTCTCGCTTCATGCGAGGGTCATAATTCGCGAAATACCAGGCATCCTTGCCGGTTACCCACATGCTGAATTGCACCTGGGCCATATAGGCGGATTTGATAGCCTCAAAGCCGCCAAGCCGGAATTTCATGAAGTCGCGAGAGGTGAAAGGGCACTTCAGCTCAAGGCCGCGGCCATCACTACACAGGCCGTCAGGTGAGCAGGCGGTACGCATGCCTTCGTCGCGGAACAGGATCGGAGACTCCGTGACTTTCACGTCAGTGGTGAACTCAAAAAGAGTGCGGGCGTCTTCCTCGTACTGCTTACCCCAGGCCAGCGCCTTGGCGTTTATCTCTGGCGCGACGCCGGTGCATACCTCGGCGAGTAGGGTGTGGAAGTAGGACATTTTCATGTCTGTCCACTTATTCCCAGATCTTGGCTTGGCGATGACGTTATGCACTTCGGAGGCAGTGATGACGCCGAGGCGCAGCCTGTGCCACGCCTCATCGCCCTGTTGGATGTTGGTTACGTCAATTCCAGTTCTCTCGAGGATAATTTCTGGTGTCATACTGCCACCTGCGCTTTTTTCTGTAGAAAACTAAAGCCTTTCTGGGCTTCTTCTTCAGTTAGCTGTGATGCCTGGAAAATCTTACGTTTGAAGATGTTGCTGCACAGAGGCAGGAAGTCCTGCTCCCAGTCCTTATTCAGTGACGATAAGAGATCGGTGATTGCCTGCAGCGTTTCATCGCTGGCCACTAGGGGGAGCGCCTCTGTAGTGCTGCGCGGAGTAACGTCACGCACATCCAATTCAAGCGTTTTACCTTCCATCTCTTCAGCTGTAGGCTGCTGCCCAATCTCAGGCCATGCCTTACGCAACGCCTGGGCTTCTGCGCATTTCGCCAGCTGGCCGTATGGGCGCTTTTTCCACATAGCGTTCGGCGCTGTGGTGTCGCGGCCGCCGGTGGCATAGTTTTCAATCCAGTATTCTTTGGCGCTGAATTCGACGATCTCGCCGCTGGGCATGCGCTTGAAAACGGTGTATTTGCACCACTGAGGGAAGGTAACCTCGACACCAGTAAGCGTCTTAGTTACGTCGGGACCGAATTCTGGTTCCCGCGCCCCAGCATAATCGCCGGAACGGTCTGCCTGAATGCGGTAAAGCCCGATTCCCGGCATGACCACGTCGCGCCATTCACTTTTCCCTGTTCTCGAATCTTTGACGCTCATCGGAACGAGGTGGACAGGCTTCAGTAGTGGATCCAGTTGGCGGGCGCGGCAATAATCGAGCGCCATCATCACAGATTCGTCTTTGGCGCCAGGGTAGATGCTGTTCTTCAGCGCGCTCCAAGTAGCGACGTCGATGCCTTTTTCCTGCAGCGCGCTCGCTGTGATTGTTAATTCGTTTGCCATCGTTAATCCCCTCAAAAATTAAAACGGGCAGCCGGTACGGTGTTCCCAGTCGTATTCCGCCTGGGCGTAAGCTACTGCCGAAATGAAATCGTTATATGCCTCTCCGGCGGCATCGCTGCGGAGGCCTTCGTATGGGCTTTTATCCATCGGTACCGAGAAGAGGAACAGACCTGATGGCTCTTTCGGCAGGGCGTCGATAATTTCCTGCGCCCGGTCATCGATCCACTTTTCTTTGTCCTCGGTGAGCTGTTGCTCAACCCAGCGACGATCTTCAATGCGGTCGTAAGTGAGAAATGCGCTCATGACTTCTCCTGAATTTTTGGTGTACGAATCCCGCCTGCTTGTTGCCAGGCAGATCGGTTGAATCGGTTGGTTAGTTGCTTAAGCCGTTTCCGCGTCCATCGAGGTAGATCTCGATAAGCAGGGCTTTGGTGTAGGTACGTTCGCAGCCGCGGTGAAGGTACAGCTTCCCGCGCTTGTGAGCTGATGCCGTCCATGTGCCGTCGCGATGCTTAACCAGCATGCCTGGCTGAACGGCGCCGCGGTTAACGGTCTGGGTACCGTAGTGCTGACTAATCATGGAAGACCTCCATCACAAATAAGGCAATCAGCAGGTATATTGCTATCAAGCCAATGCAGAAGCGGACCATGTATCGCCAGCACCGGCGCGACATACCGCAACGACCATCATCAAATTCATCGTGATTCATATCACCCTCGTTGCCTTATCGCCGGCCAGCGGAACAAGAAAGACTTCTGCGCTTAATCTATGGCGGTGGATGGCCGCCGGTTGTCATAACTAAGCCGCCTCGATGAAGCGACTGAGGTATGAAAGTCGTTTGAATACGCACCATTGCCGCTCTCCCTGAGCCCGCCGGGCGCCCGACGCATGGTTTACTGTCGCGCCGTTCGACTGACCGAATCTCCACTTAACCTCTGGCTAACTTCGCACAGTTGTCGATGTTTCGTTTCGATGGACTTATTAAAAACCATAGTTGTTTTATCGTCAACAACAATAGTTGTTATTGTGGTTGTTTTGGTTTTATGTGGTTGTAGGTAAACGGAATTTATTTTTTGTCTGTGTGATGTGTTCAAAAAAACAACATTAGAAGAGGGCGTGGAACGAGATGAACTTGCAGATGACCGGATGGCCTTCATGGCTGGAGAGGTGGGGGCGTAGTATTCGAGCTGATTTATAATGGTATTGAGATCAACAAAGAGAACATAGATGGATTTCTGGAGGGAAAGCGTAAGGCTGTAGGTAATGTCATCCACAAGGGGTTGTTGCGTGACGCTGCAGAGATGGTGCGGAAAGGGAGGTAGGGCAATAAAAACCCGGCGCGGAGGCCGGGTTTAAAGATCAGTGTGGCTTTGGTAATTCTGGCTTACGAAGTGCTTCAATGATTTTTGGTGCATCAATTTTAGGGAGACTGCCATCGCTAACTTTTTTCAGAAGGTAAGGGGTTAAGCGATTTTGAATGTACTCATTTTGCATCCATCTTCTGAACTCACCCAAAGCATCATCAGGGTATATCCATGCCTCTACTGGGCCTGCTTTGGCCTGAGGGAACCAATCAGGGTAAACATGAGGATGCTTAATTCGAATTCCATATTTGGCATCAAGATTCGATGCTACCCAGTGTTTTGACCAAAGCATACCCACGCTGATATCCGGTATTGCTCCTGGACCAAAATTAAAGTTTTGTCTCACCATCCGTAAAGAAAGATCTGCCATCTCTCTGAACACCGAGAAGAAGCCAAGCGGAATTTGATCATTCATCAGAAGTCTTTCATGGAAGCACTCAAGGGCGCCTCTAAGTGGGTTTTCTGGATCAATTCCTACGCTCAAGAAGATGAAGCGTCGTAGTGTGCTTTCTGCTAAAGCTCGGTAATTTTGAAGCGCTGTTGTGCTATCGAATAATCCATTTTTTGCAGCTTCGAAGGCATAATACTCAAGAATCGCCATGCAGACAGTATCAGGATAAGCATGCGTTTCAGTACCTTGACTAACAACAGTAGTGTAAAGCTTATCTAGAAAAAGCCCTTTTGATTGCAAAATCGCATCGATTTTTTTACCTCTCGGCTTGGATCTTTCTTCTTGCCAATTGGTGGTAAATCTAACCATTGTTGCAGAATCGACACCACACAGCCTCGATAACCCGCGCATAGTTAAGTAAGGGGTGCCGTTATTAAGAACCCCCATTTGAATACCATCGACTTCAATCTCTTTTACCGGGAAAAGGTCTAGATCTTGCTGCTGTCCAATAACCGGGAAATTGACATTATCCATTTGATTTCCTTGTTAAATAAGGTGCTGCTCATAATTTTTTCTTTACTAAATCACTCAAACGTCTCATCAACCCAATGCTCATCGTCACTCAAAGTCATCCCGCTCATCCTTCCGCTTGAAGAAGATCTTATCCAGCCTTAGCACGATCCCAACCAGCCCGATAATCAGTAAAGTAATCAGTATGGGGATAACCAAGTCAGACATGCTTCCTCTGCGTTTCTACGGAGCGACTAGAACACTTATCAGTCCGATCTACCCATGCTTTCTGTATGTTTGCGGCATGCTGCCAATAACTTTGCCGAACACAAAAACACGATTCATCTCGTCTTTTTCGATGGGTTCCCACGGTACATAGGTTTTGTTATCCGATATCACAATAAGCTTATCCTTCATCATTTGAAGGCGCTTAACGTGTGCTGTCTCATCGTAGAGGAATGCATAAATCCCATCCCCATCGAAGCGCTGAACGCTGATATCGACGAAAAGAAGATCTCCAGGCTCGATAGTCCCGCTCATGCTATCGCCACGGACGTTAATTATTCTGATTTGATCAGCCTTGCGTCCATTAAACATCTGGCGGGCATCAGCTTCTGAATATTCGACTGATCGCAGAATTTCTATGAATTCATTGTTTATGATGCCTGGCCCGGCACTTACTGTGAGATCAAGTACGTCAACCCTGAAAGTGTCTGAGGCTGAGTGTCTGGATTGAACTTGGGCCGAGTGTTCTCCGCCGGTATTCATCACGCCTTCACCGGAACTTAGCCATTCTGGTTGAACCCCAAGAGCGTTGGCGATCTCTACCAGCTTGGTCGTTTGATTTGCTTTGCCAGTTTCAATCTTCTGTATAGCCGCTTGGCTTACCCCAACTAACTCCCCGAGAGCCTTTTGAGTAAGGCCTCGTTTAGAGCGCGCTTCTTTGAGTCGTTCTGCGAGTGTCGTTTTCATAGTTCAAATGTACAACCGTGGTTTTATTCCATCAAACGAAAATGGTTGTTGACTAAATACAACCATAGTTTTATTGTTCTTTCATATTCACTACGGAGGTTGTTATGAACCCAGTAATTAAAACCGCGATCAGTATTGTCGGTTCTCAGAAAAAACTGGGCGATGCCTGCGAAGTTTCTCAGCAGGCCGTTTACAAGTGGCTGCATAACAAAGCGAAGGTTTCCCCTGAGCACGTTGGCAGCATTGTTAGCGCCACTGGAGGAGCAATCAAGGCTCACCAGATTCGCCCTGACTTGCCGACATTGTTCCCGAATGCCGAGAAGTCAGTAGCTTAGAGTTTCAGCTTTAAACGCTCTTTAACAATCGGAAATTAAATCTAACGGCTGAATTATCAGCCATTTGGAAACTATTTAACTAAGGGAATGCAAATGCAATCACTTACGTATCAGCACAATACCGGATTCGTTCCGGCAGCGATGATAAATCGCGCTCAAACAAAGCAGGATCACGATCATGACCTGATCCGAGATGCAGTAAGAGCCTGGGCGTCTGCTATCGACAATCAGGACGTGGTATCAGCTCTGATTATCAATGAGTACCGGGAGCAGGGCGGCGATTCAATCAGCTTTCCTGACGATATCAGTCGGGCCCGGCAGAAACTCTTTCGCTTCCTCGATAACCGGTTTGATTCCGATCAGTACCGCGAGAACGTTCGCCAGCTGACACCGGCAATCATGGCCGTTTTACCGCTGGAGTTCCGCACAAAGCTGGCGCCGCAAAACGACACCATGTCGCTGATAGCTTCGGCAATGAAAGAGTGTGCCGAAGCCAAGCAGGCAGTGCTTCTTAACGCGCCTGAGCACCAGAAACTAAAGGAGGTAAGCGAGGGTATCGCTTCGCTATTTCGCCTCATGCCGGAGCAGGTAGGCCCACTGATGACGATGGTGACATCGATGTTGGGGGTTATGTGAAGACGTTAGGAATGGGTGAAGACTGTTGTGCGCCAACACAACCAGCCTTCGATGCAATAACGCGAGTCAATTGCGAGGTCATTATGACAAACGCTAATCAAAAACGCCAGGCGCAGGAGGTTTAACTGTGTCGAACGTAGCTTACGCCAATTTCGCGGCACACTCAGCCGCTAGGAGCAACAGGATGGAGAACCAGAAGTCTGGTTACGTCCCGTTGTACCGGAGCATCAAGAAGAAGTCATGGGCTAAAGACGTGTTCCTGCGCGCATTGTGGGAAAACCTTCTCATTGACGCAGCCAGACAGCCATATACGGCCTTCTTCAAGGGCAAACAATGGCCTCTGCAAACCGGTCAACTGGTCGTCACTGCTGCAGATCTTGGGCTTCAGTTGTGTGACCGTCAGGGTAATCCGACAAGCCGTGACGCAGTGGAGAGAATGCTGTCTGTTTTCGTTCGCGAAGGGATGATCACCATCGAGGGAGAGAAGCGAAAAGGCAGGGTGATCACCATTAAAAACTATGTCGAATATGCTCAAAAAATGGACGATTTACCCGCACATAAAGCCGCACATATAAGCGCACATGACGAAGCCAGTAATGGCGCGGGTTCGGAAGGGGATGCCGCACATAAGGCCGCACAATTCCCCGCACATCATGAACAAGAAGGTAATAACAAGAATATAAATAACTCTTCGTCCGAGAATTCTGACGAATCCTCTGACAAGCCCGGAAAGAAAACTCCTGCTTTGAGACCAGAAGCAGCGATCCAGAGCGGAACAAAATGGGGCAACTCTGAAGACCTCCGCTGTGCTGAATGGCTGTTCACCGTCGTACAGGGCATCGCCCCCTCTGCAAGAAAACCGAACTACGCCACCTGGGCGAATGATATCCGCCTGATGCGAGAGCGTGACAAGCGTACCCACAAGGAAATCGCCTCGCTGTTCAAGTGGGCCTGTGAAGACAAGTTCTGGAAGGGCAATGTCCTGTGCCCATCAACCCTTCGCGAAAAGTGGACTCAGCTCGATATCAAGCGAGGTAAGCAGAGCAACGGAACTGCTTCCGACAAGCCAAAGGTTGACCTGACCAACACTGACTGGATTTACGGAGTGCAGCTATGAAAAGCCTTGCAGAGCAGATGCATAACTTTGACCGCGAACAGATGCGCCGCGTTGCGCACAACCTGCCGGAGCAGTACGACGAGAAACCGCAGCTTGAACAGGTGGCCCAGGTCATCAACAGCGTGTTCAGCCAGTTGCTGGCTGCGTTCCCGGCAACCACTGCTAACCGTGACCAGACCGAGATGAACGAAATCCGGCGCCAGTGGGTTCTGGCATTCAGAGAAAACGGCATCACCACCATGGAGCAGGTTGCGGCTGGCATGCGGGTAGCCCGTCGTCAGGAACGCCCATTCCTTCCGTCACCCGGCCAGTTTGTCGCCTGGTGCAAGGCAGAAGAAGCCGCGGCGGCCGGGTTACCTAACGCCGATCAACTGGTGGACATGATTTACCAGTACTGCCGTACGCGCGGACAGTATCCGGATGCCGAGTCCTACCCCTGGGAGTCCAGCGCGCACTACTGGCTGGTTACATCCCTGTACCAGAACATGCGCGCAAACGGCCTCAGCGATGCTGAGTTGCGCCGTAAGGCATCAGAGGAACTGGCTCGCATGGCTAACCGAATTAACTCAGGAGAGACGATTCCGGAGCCCGTTAAGCAACTTCCTGTCCTTGGTGGTAAGCCGTTATCACGCATGCAGGGACTGGCCAGGCTGGCTGAAATTCGCGAGAAGCACGGACTGAGGGGGCGCAAACAATGACCGGCAAAGACGCAATTCTGCATTACCTCAAGACACACAAAACTTACTTGTAGCAGCTACTTCAAAGATGTTGCAGACTTGGAGCAACATCTATGCACAAAGATTTTCGATGTAAGGCGTAATTTTAGCAAACTTCTTCAAAACAGGTATGCTTATAAGTTAAAGTATAATAAATCCATAATATTGAGTCGGAAGGTTGAATGAAAATTATACAGTTGCAGATGGCTTTTTTTTATGATGCATCAACAGTTATTGACTTTGATGGGATGTCATATTTTATCCGGCAATCATTTAAAAAACATACAGGAGTTGATCTAACTATCAATCAGATGCTCGGAGTTTTACCAGCTGATGCTCCCTCGGAGATTCCTCGGCTTCAGCTAACCTCTTTAGATAATAAATGGAGAGTACAATCATCATTGCTTAGAAGTGATGTTTTTATTGAGCGGAAGGAGACTGAAGATGAGGTCAGCTTAGATTTATTCAAAAAAATCTTTGACGATATGATTGATGTTCATAATAATTTACGGAAAGAAATTATTAGGGTTGGTTTGGTGGCCTTTAAAGCTGAATTAAATGATAATCCCAACAAAGATATTGTTAAGAGCTATCTCAACAACACAATGATTGCTGAGGCTGACGGTTTAGAGGATGTCAGCTTGATGTATAATCAAAAATTTGAATACGAATCTTCAAACTTTAACTGTCATTTTGCAATTATGACTGGTTATGATGTTGTTAGACAACGTCCAATGTTAGTTAAGCAAATAGATGTAAACTCTTTTGAAAACATTAAATTTACTGCAGGGTATTCGCCAGAAAAAATAAAGATGGCCTTCTTAAATAAAATTAATAATATTCAGTAAGGCAGGAGGTTACAGGATGAGCCAAATTGATAAAGGAAAAGACAATAAGGTAAAAGTCGGAAATGAAAAAAATAATACAATGTCAGATTCAGTGGGGAGAGGAAGCGTTGTTTACTCTAGCTCTTCATCGACTAATGGCGTATCAAATGACATAATTTCCAGAACGCAACGATTTGGTAATGTGGAAATACACAATAAAGCAGTAACAACTTCAGAGCAAGAGAGGAAAATATCCGCTGAAAAAGAATTGCCTATAAAAAACACTAAGATAAACTACACTGATAAATTCACAAATGATTTCCATGATACAATTCAATACACAACAAAATTCAGAGCTTGGGGGACTAATGATCCTGCAATAAATGCAAGTCAAACTAATAAATCTTATAATAATTCCACTGCTAGTGATGCCTCAAAAACATATGCGAGAGGTGATGTTGACAAAATTGTATGGGAAAGCATCATCGAAAAAATAAGCAGTTTCTCTCAAGAATTAGAGAAAAACAAAAAAAATATACATGATAGCAAAAAAAATATAGGGAAAATAATGTCTTCCCTAGCTCAACAAACAAAAAAAATAGAAAGGTTTGACGCAACGTTATCTAGTGCAGAAAAAGAAGTTCATGAGAAAGTTAAAGGTTTTGAGTCAGAGGTCATTACGGCGAGAAATTCACTTCTTGGCGTAATAGCCTTATTTGCTTCTTTTTTTACATTTATATCTATTTCAGTAAATGTTTTTTCACGTGATATGTCTCTAAGTACATCAATTTCGGTTTTATTGGTGATTTGGTCGTGCTTAATTAGTTTTATATTCATTTTCATGGCAGGGATTAGTAAAGGCGGAGCCTTTTTCACAAGTTCATCTTTCATAAGGCATGCTATTTTTATGGTCGCTCTTTTTATAGCATCCTTTACTCTTCCTAGAGTTATTTTTTCAGTTTTTTCAATAACATAGTGATTTGTGATGTATCAATGCATTTCATTGAATCTTTATAATGTCCTTGTATTTTAATAATGGCTTAATGTCGTATATAAAGAGTTTCTGGACATGGTAGTATTGATGAACTGGTCGTAAGAGAATAACCAGAACCTCTCAGAGTGTACTTTATGGAGAGGGTCCAGTGCTGCCGCGAGCAAGCCTTCATTGCTATAATAGAAATAGTTAAGCAAAAAGCGAAGAAGTAGCCAACATTGGTGAGTTTTGGATACGGTTGGCGTTCTGCAGGCCGTCTTTTAAGAGGTAGATATCATGTCAAAATCTCTCACTGATGAAGAGCTAAATGTTCTCATTGAAAAAGCACAAGCACATTCAGAGGTGATGTCTGAATTGGGTTCAGAACAGGAAGCAGAGGAGTCTGCACAGATACTAAGCGCACTATCTGAATTGAAGCGGTACAGGGAAGGTGCAGCTTAGCTGAAGGCTGATGATGCCTAAATCCCCAGCAGAACGCAAAGCCGCGCAGCCATCTAGTTGATGTTATATAATCCCCTCATAACGAGAGGGGATTGATTGTGAATACATTGAACATATCAAAAGAAATTAACAAATTAAATAAACAAACAGCTCTTTCGGCGGCCTTCGCTCTAATCGTGCTTGTAGGGTTCTCTGTCAAATTGCATCTAATGGGCGCAGACTTCTATGCCTTTTTAGTTTTCGCTGCAACAGCTATATATGTGTTTTTTTCCGCCAAGCTGTAGTGGCACACTGAATTTGGCCACCTGAACAGAGGTGATATGCTCATCTCAGA
>OGZU01000472.1_pt1 | contig 11087 bp, 8 predicted proteins | sample 1576871 | NCBI WGS metagenome assembly OGZU01 (sample SAMEA3541580, study PRJEB24748) | human gut metagenome | biome: human gut; feature: human-associated habitat; material: faeces | place: China | collected 2012
GTGGGCAGGAAAATCAATGAAGCTAAAGGGAATAACGTCGAGTGAAGGCCGATTGGCGCAGAGGATGAGATAATATGAGAGCGGGTGATGGTTAAATGAGGTAATTGCTTGTAGGTCTAATAATAAAAAAGCCCGCCGGTGAAATACCAACGGGCTTGCCTTTATTTATTCCCCGCGCTTGCCCCGATGCCGGTACAGCCACATCAGCTTATATACCGCCGGAATGATAAACAGCGACAACAGCGGCGCGGTGATCATCCCGCCAATCATCGGCGCGGCGATACGGCTCATCACTTCCGAACCGGCGCCGGTGCCCCATAAAATCGGCAGCAGGCCGGCGATAATCACCGCCACGGTCATCGCCTTTGGCCGCACGCGCAGCACCGCGCCCTGGTAGAGCGCCTCGTCGAGCTTATCGGCGCTGAAGGTCTGCGGGTTCTCCAGCGATGGCTCCGCCTCAATGGCGTGGCGCAGGTACATCAGCATCACCACGCCAAACTCCGCCGCCACCCCGGCCAGGGCGATAAAGCCGGTACCGGTGGCCACCGACAAATGGAACCCCATCCAGTAGAGGAACCAGATCCCGCCGACGAGGGCGAACGGCACGCTGGTGATAATCAGCAACGCCTCGCCGAAGCGGCGGAACGCCAGGTACAGCAGCACGAAGATAATCATTAGCGTCATCGGCACCATCAGCTTCAGCTTCTGATTGGCGCGCTCCAGCAGCTCAAACTGCCCGGAGTAGGAAACGCTGATGCCCGGTTTCAGCTTCACCTCTTTGCCGATGGCCTGCTGCAGATCGCGCACCACCGACACCATGTCGCGGTCGCGAGCGTCGATGTAGATCCAACTGGTCGGGCGGGCGTTCTCGGTCTTCAGCATCGATGGCCCGGTAACGACTTTAACCTCGGCGACGTCGCCGAGCACGATCTGCTGCTTCAGCGGCGTGAGGATCGGCATCTGGCGCAGGGTCTCCGGGCTGTCGCGATAGCTCTGCGGGTAGCGGATGTTGATCGGATAGCGCTCGACGCCCTCTACCGTTTCACCAACCATCGCGCCGCCGATGGCGGACGAGACGAACAGCTGCACGTCGCCGACGGTCATGCCGTAACGGGCCGCCTTCTCACGATGAATATCAATGTTGAGGTAGCGCCCGCCGACCAGCCGCTCGGCTAGTGCCGAAGTGACTCCCGGCACGGTGCGCGCCACCACTTCAATTTGTTCGGCGATGGCGTCGATATCGGCCAGGTTGGTGCCGGAAACTTTAATGCCGATCGGGCTCTTGATGCCGGTGGAGAGCATGTCGATGCGGTTGCGGATCGGCGGCACCCACAGGTTTGCCAGCCCCGGCAAACGCACGGTTTTATCCAGCTCCTCGATGATCTTCTCCATGGTCATCCCCGGTCGCCACTGATCCTGTGGCTTGAGCTGAATCGTGGTCTCTACCATCTCCAGCGGCGCCGAGTCGGTGGCGGTTTCGGCCTTGCCGGTTTTGCCGAACACCCGCGCCACTTCCGGCACCGTCATGATCAGCTTATCGGTTTTCTGCAACATATCCGCCGCCTGCGCAGCGGAGATCCCCGGCAGCGTTGACGGCATATACAGCAGATCGCCCTCGTTGATCTGCGGCAGAAACTCGCCGCCGACCCGGTTAAGCGGCCAGATAACCGTCAGGATCGACAGGAGCGCGATCAGCAGGGTAGTCTTCGGCCAGTGCAGTACCTTCAGCAGCAGCGGGTGATAGATGCGGATCAAAAAGCGATTCAGCGGGTTGCTGTTCTCCGCCGGGATCTTGCCGCGGATCCAGAAGCCCATCAGGATCGGGATCACCACGATCGCCAGCAGCGCCGCCCCGGCCATCGACCAGGTTTTGGTGAAGGCCAGCGGGCCGAACAGTTTGCCCTCCTGGCCTTCGAGGGTGAAAATCGGGATAAACGACAGGGTAATGATCAGCAGGCTGATAAACAGCGCCGGGCCGACCTCCACCGACGCATCGGTAATGATTTTCCAGCGGATGTCGTTGCTTAGCTTCTCTCCCGGATGCTGGTGCTCCCACTCCTCCAGCCGCTTATGGGCGTTCTCAATCATCACGATGGCTGCATCGACCATCGCCCCCACCGCAATGGCGATCCCGCCCAGCGACATGATGTTGGCGTTGAGCCCCTGGAAATGCATCATGATAAAGGCGAAGCACAGGCCGAGCGGCAGCGAAATAATCGCCACCAGCGCCGAGCGCACGTGCCACAGGAACAGGGCGCAGACCAGCGCGACGACGATAAACTCTTCCAGCAGCTTGTAGCTGAGATTGTCAATGGCGCGGTCGATAAGCTGGCTGCGGTCGTAGGTGGTGACTATTTCAACCCCTTCCGGCAGGCTGCTTTGCAGCGACGCCAGCTTCTCTTTGACCGCCGAGATCACCTCGCGGGCGTTCTTGCCGGAGCGAAGGATCACCACGCCGCCGGCCACTTCGCCTTCGCCGTTAAGCTCGGCGATACCGCGGCGCATCTCCGGGCCTATCTGCACCCGCGCGACGTCGCCGAGATAGACCGGCACGCCGTTATCAGCAGTCTTCAGTACGATATTTTTGAAATCGTCGAGCGTCTGCAGGTAGCCGCTGGCGCGCACCATATATTCGGCCTCCGCCAGTTCGACGGAAGAGCCGCCCGCCTCCTGGTTAGAGGCGTCCAGCGCCGATTTCACCTCGCCGAGGCTGATGCCGTACTGGGTCAGCTTCATCGGGTCGACGACAATCTGATACTCCTTGACCACGCCGCCTACCGAAGCCACTTCCGAGACGTTAGGAATGGTTTTCAGCTCATATTTTAAGAACCAGTCTTGCAACGAGCGCAGTTCGGCGAGGTCATGTTTGCCGCTGCGGTCGACCAGCGCGTACTCGAAGACCCAGCCAACGCCGGTGGCGTCAGGGCCCATTTCGGCGCTGACCCCGGCGGGCAGTTTGCCCTGCACCTGATTGAGATACTCCAGCACCCGCGAGCGCGCCCAGTAAGGATCGGTGCCGTCTTCAAATATTACATACACGTAGGAGTCGCCAAACTGCGAGAAGCCGCGCACCGTTTTGGCGCCGGGGACTGACAGCATGGTGGTGGTCAGCGGCCAGGTGACCTGGTTTTCAACGATCTGCGGTGCCTGCCCCGGATAGCTGGTTTTGACGATAACCTGCACGTCGGAGAGGTCCGGCAGGGCGTCTACCGGGGTGTGGACGATATTCCAGGTCCCCCAGATGCTGAGAAACAGCGCCGCCATCATCACCAGGAAGCGGTTGGCCACCGAGCGGCGGATAATCCATTCAATCATTGTTCCGTTCCTCAGTGCGCATGGGCGGCAGGGGTTGTGACATCAGGAGCCTGCGCGCGCATGCGCTCCAGCGCGCCGGAGATATTGGCTTCCGAGTCGATCAGGAACAGGCCGCTGGCGACGACTTTTTCGCCCTCCTGCAGACCGCTGCGAATGGCCGTAACGCCATTGGATTCATGGAATACCTGCACGATTTTCGGCACGAAGCGGCCCTCGTTATCCACGGTAATCACTCGCTGCTCGCTGCCGCTGTCGATCAACGCTTTTGATGGGATCAGCAACATTGGCGCGCTTTCGCTGGTCAGTTTCAGATAGGCGTTCATCCCCGGCTTCAGCGCTTCATCCGGGTTGTTGACCTGCAGGCGTAGCTGCAGCGTACGGGTGGCGCTATCGACGCTGGGGAGAATGGTCCATTTGTTGATACTGAAGGTTTTTCCCGGCCAGGCGGGAACCTGAATGGCGAACTGCGAGGCGTCTTTAATCAGCCAGGCGATGGATTCCGGTACCGCCACGCTGACCCACACCGGGTCCATGCCCTGAATTTTCGCCACCACATTATCTTTGGCGATATTCATTCCGGCGCGCAGATCGAAGGCGGTGATCACCCCGTCGATTGGCGCTTTGAGGGTAAAGCGGGTCTGGATTTTGCGCGTGGTTTTCAGGCGGCGGATATCGTCATCCGGCATTCCGGCGAGGCGTAGACGCTCGAGGATCCCCTCGACCTGCGTAGCGGTGCCCCCGGTTTCCTGCAATAAAAGATATTCGCTCTGCGCTTCCACCCAGTCCGGGATGGTCAGCTCGAGTAAGGGCGTGCCTTGTTTCACTTTGTCGCCGACGGTCAGCGGATAGACTTTATTGATAAAGCCCGCCGCCCGCGCCTGCATAATCACGTACTGGTACTCGTTATAGCTGATGTTGGCCGGGAAGGTCTGGGCGTAGCGCAGCGGCCCGCGGGTGACCGCGGCGGTTTTTACGCCGAGGTTTTGGGTCTGCGTCGGGTCGATACGCACCCCTGGCGCACCGGCGACGGCACTCTCCTCATCAGCGTATTTCGGCACCAGATCCATATCCATAAACGGCGATTTACCAGGTTTATCAAAGCGAGTATTCGGGTACATCGGGTCGTACCAGAACAGCACTTTACGCTGCTGCTCGGCCGCCGGAGCGGCAGCGTGGGTCGGCGTCAGTCGGGCGTACAGCGCCGCGGTAAGCGCGCCGCCAATCACCATGCTGCCAAGGATCAGCGCCGTATTTTTCAGTGTCAGGGATGCCATGTGTCGTCCATTCAGTTGTTGAGGGGGCTACCGTCGCCGGGCCGTTATTGGGCGCGGATATCCTGTAACAACGACAGATTGCCCTGCTGAACGAAGGTGAAATCCACGCTGTCGCCATCCTTCACATTGTTGAGCTGCGTCTGCGGGGTGATGGTGAAGCGCATGGTCATCGGCGGCCAGTTCACCGCCGGGATGGCCTCGTGGGCGATAGTGATTTTTTTGCTATCCATATCAATGGCTTTAATGACGCCTTTGCCAGCGATGCTTTGCGTCTGCGCGGCAGCGGGTTGTTCATGCATCGCCATGCCGGCGTGCGGTTCGGCGGCCTGGGCAGTGAACATCACACCGGATAACAGCGTGAACAGGGCGATTTTAGACAGTGAATTCATAATCAAGACTCCTCGGGTTATTCCATCCAGCCGCCGCCGAGGGCGGTGAACAGGGTGATTTCATTCGCCTGACGGGAATAGTTGAGTTCCAGCAGGGTTTGTCGGGTGGTAAAAATGTCACGCTGGGCGCTCAGGACTTCGATGTAGCTGACCGCGCCGTGGCGATAGAGCGCGGTGGCGCGCTGCAGAGTGATATTTAGTGAAGCGAGATAACGCTGCTGGGCGGCAATTTGATCGGCCAGGCTTTGGCGCAGGGCCAGCGCGTCGGCCACCTCTTTAAAGGCGGACTGGATTTTTTGTTCATAGTTGACTACCTGCTGCTGCTGGCGGATCTCCGCCAGATCGAGGTTGGCCTGATTACGCCCGGCGTTGAAAATCGGCAGTTCAATTTTGGGGATGAAGTTCCACATCGCGCTGCCGGCGTTAAACAGGCTGGAGAGCTCGCTGCTGCTGCCGGAGAGCGAGCTGGTCAGGGTAATTGACGGGAAGAAGGCCGCCCGCGCGGCGCCTATATTGGCGTTTGCCGCCAGCAGGCTATGTTCGGCTTCCAGAATATCCGGCCGCTGCAGCAGGATCTCTGAGGAGAGCGACGGCGGCAGGGTTACGCCTTTCAGGTCCACCGTGCTGCTGGCGCTATCGTCCGGCAGGCGCTGATAGCTGCCGAGCAGCAGTTGCAGGGCGTTATTGGCCTGCGCCAGCTGGCCTTGCCGTTTGGCGATATCAGCGCGGGTGCTTTCGATCATGCCGCGCGCCTGTTCCAGCGCCAGAACGGTGGTGCTGCCGGTCAGCAGCTGTTTTTCAACGAAGGCGTAAGACTGCTGATAGTTCTGTAAGGTGTCGTTCGCCACCTGCAGCTGCGCCGCCGCCAGCCGCTGGTTGAAGTAGCTTTGTGAAACGTTAGCAATCAACAGGATATGCACCGCGCGCCGCGCCTCTTCGCTGGCGAAGAAGTTCTGTCGGTCGGCCTCGCTAAGGTTTTTCAACCGGCCAAAGAAGTCGAGGTCGTAGCTGAGATTCAAGCCGGCGGCATAATCGCTGCTGGTGGTGGTGTCGCCTTTGAGCTTGCCGCCATAGGTGGTGCTGCCGTCGCTGTTAAGCTGCGGGTAGCGGTCGGCGTCGGTCACCCGGTACTGGGCGCGGGCTTCCTGCACTTTCAGCGTCGCCATCCGTAGATCGCGGTTGTTGGTCAGCGCGGTGCTAATCAAGCTTTTCACCTGCGGGTCGACGAAAAAGGTGCGCCAACCGGTCTCCTGGTAGCCCGCCGTCGCGGTAACCAGTTTGTTCTGGCTGAGAGAGAACTGCTGCGGTACCGGCGCGGCGGGGCGCTGGTAGTCCGGAGCAAGTGACAAACAGCCGGTTAAGGCGAATATCACGCTGAGAGTAAGAAGCTTTATTGGGCGCATGGCGACAGACGGTTTTCGGCGATTTATCAATGGCGGATACTTTACGCAGCGGGCTCTGTTCAACGCGTGACAGGAAAATGACAAAGCTGTCATTTTCCTGATATTTCATTGCTATCCGGAGGGGCTCCTCTAAAATTGAATACCCGCACAGAGCGCGCGTGAAGGAGCCAGCCGTGAAGATTTTGATTGTCGAAGATGAGAAGAAAACCGGGGAGTACCTGACCAAAGGGCTTACCGAAGCCGGATTCGTCGTCGACCTGGCCGACAACGGCCTTAACGGTTATCACCTGGCGATGACCAGCGACTACGATCTGCTGATCCTCGATATCATGCTGCCGGACGTCAACGGCTGGGATATCGTGCGCATGCTGCGCGCCGCCAATAAAGGGATGCCGATCCTGCTGCTCACCGCGCTTGGCACTATCGAGCATCGGGTGAAGGGGCTGGAGCTGGGCGCCGACGACTATCTGGTGAAGCCCTTTGCTTTTGCGGAACTGCTGGCGCGGGTGCGCACTCTGCTGCGTCGCGGGGCGGCGGTAATAGTAGAAAGCCAGTTTCAGGCGGCCGATCTCAGCGTTGATTTGGTGAGCCGCAAGGTGACGCGTGGCGCGACTCGTATCACCCTGACCAGCAAAGAGTTTACCCTGCTGGAGTTCTTCTTGCGCCATCAGGGCGAGGTGCTACCCCGTTCGCTGATCGCGTCGCAGGTGTGGGATATGAATTTCGACAGCGACACTAACGCCATCGACGTGGCGGTGAAGCGGCTGCGCGCCAAAATCGATAACGACTTCGAGCCGAAGCTTATCCAGACCGTGCGCGGCGTCGGCTATATGCTTGAGGTGCCGGATGGCCGCTAAGCGCCCCTTTTCGTTGGCCACCCGGCTGACCTTCTTTATTAGCCTCGCCACCATCATTGCTTTCTTTGCCTTCACCTGGATCATGATCCATTCGGTGAAGGCCCACTTTGAAGAGCGCGACGTTCACGATCTCAAGCAGCTCAGCACCACGCTTGAGACGGTGCTCAACCACGCCGACTATCCGCAGGAGCGGCGGCTGGAGATCTTAAAAAACGTGATTGGCGGCTACGCTAACGTCTTTATCTGTCTGGATGATGCCGAGGGCAATATTCTGTTTCAGTCGCCAAACGGCCCGGAACTCAGCCATATTATGAGCACGCCGGGGCTGGCGATGAAGTTGCGCGATGGTAATGTGATTTCATGGACCGACCCGCAGCCGCGGGAAATGGTTCATGATAATCATCAAATGGAGACTCGCTCCTGGCGGCTAATCATGTTGCCGCTGGGCAAGCAGGCAGATGGCAAACCGGCCTGGCATCTGCTGATGGCCTTATCGATCGATTTTCACCTGCACTATATTAATGAACTCAAAGCGAAGCTGATTTCTGCGGCGTCGATAATCAGCCTGCTGATTATCGCCATCGTGCTGTTTGTGGTCTATCAGGGGCATAAGCCGATTCGCCAAATCAGCCGCCAGATCCAGAATATTACCTCGCGGGATCTCGATGTGCGCCTTGACCCGCAGGCGGTGCCCATTGAGCTGGAACGGCTGGCGCTGTCGTTTAACCATATGCTGGAGCGCATAGAGGATGTCTTTACTCGCCAGTCGAACTTTTCCGCCGATATCGCTCATGAAATCCGTACGCCGATTACCAACCTGGTCACGCAAACCGAAATCGCCGTAAGCCAGAGCCGCAGCCAGCAGGAGCTGGAAGAGGTACTCTATTCCAATCTCGAAGAGTTCTCGCGCATGTCGCGGATGGTCAGCGATATGCTGTTCCTTGCCCAGGCGGATAATAACCAACTGATCCCCGAACAACGGGCGCTGGATCTGGCCGAAGAAGTGAATAAGGTGTTTGAGTTCTTTGAAGCGTGGGCGGAAGAAAAAGAGGTGGCGCTGCGTTTTGTCGGTAGCCATTGCCGGGTGATTGGCGACCCGCTGATGCTGCGGCGGGCAATCAGCAACCTGCTGTCGAACGCGATTCGCTATACGCCGGCCGGGCAGGCGGTGACCATTCAGTTGAGCGAAAGCGCCGAGAAGATTCGCCTGGTGGTGGAGAACCCCGGCGCGCCGATTGCCGCCGAGCATCTGCCACGCCTGTTTGATCGTTTCTATCGCGTCGACCCCTCGCGCCAGCGCAAAGGCGAGGGCAGCGGCATCGGTCTGGCGATTGTAAAATCGATTGTCAGCGCCCATCACGGCAGCGTGGCGGTGCAGTCCGATCTGCGCTCCACTCGCTTTATTATCGTGTTGCCGAAATATGCGCAATCCGCTAGTGATAGTTGAGTATGTGGCTTTCTGTCGTTATATTAAATGTACGGAAGATAACCGTACATTAAGTTTGCAACAGGCCGGAGATAACGTATGCCCGCACTCAAAAAGCAGCGTATAGATTTGAGATTAACCGATGATGATAAGAGCATCATCGAGGAAGCTGCGGCAATTTCGAATCAGACGATTACCCAGTTTGTGGTTGCCAGTGCCTCAGAACGTGCTGCGGAAGTGATTGAGCAGCACCGCAGAATGGTCCTCAATGAGCAATCATGGAGCCTGGTGATGGAGGCGATTACTCAACCGCCAGCACCGAATGATCGACTGAAACGTGCAGCGAAGCGTCTACAAACCAGATAAGGTAGAGCTAATGGATCAGCTACTGACGATTGAGATGATTGCCGATGAGTTCCGCTACGACATCACTGGATTTGATTGCGGCGAGGAAGCGCTGAATACGTTTTTAAAAGAACATCTCAAGCGACAGCACGATGGACAGATCTTAAGGGGTTATGCGCTGGTCTCCGGGGATACCGTTCCCAGGCTGCTGGGTTATTACACCTTATCGGGGAGTTGTTTCGAGCGCGGCATGCTGCCGTCTAAAACTCAGCAAAAGAAAATTCCGTATCAAAATGCGCCAAGCGTAACTCTGGGGCGGCTGGCCATTGATAAATCCGTTCAGGGGCAGGGCTGGGGAGAGATGTTGGTCGCCCATGCGATGCGAGTGGTGTGGGGGGCGTCTAAAGCCGTTGGCATCTACGGATTGTTTGTTGAAGCTCTTAATGAGAAGGCTAAAGCATTCTATCTTCGTCTGGGGTTTATACAGCTCGTGGATGAAAATAGTAACTTACTGTTTTATCCGACCAAATCGATTGAACAGCTCTTTACTGATGATGAGTCATAAAAGAAACCGGGCAGCGCCAGGCGGCTGCCCGCAGTATTGCCGTTCTCTTACTCTTCGAAATACCAGTAGCCCTGATTAATCAGGCGCGTCAGTTCGCTAACGAACGCCGGATTTTTCAGGCCGCCGCCGAGCTCTTCTTGACCTAACGAGGTATAGCGACATAGCGCATCGAGCGCGCCGGCATCGGTGGTGTCGAGTTGTTCGCTATGCACGAAGAAGCTGTCGCCGATATGCAGAACGCGCAGGCCGCTCAGGCGAGAAAGCTTTTCCCCGCCCAGCAGCGCATCGACCACTTCCTCTTCTTCATATGCCGGTTCCGCCGGAGCAATATCCAGTTCGTGACGCGGCGTGGTGACGAAACTGCCGAACCACTGCTTGAAGTCTTCGGGTTGGCGAATCATGTCGATCATCATGTTGCGCAGACGGTCGAGTTCATACTCTTCAACCCGGCCCGGATGGTCGCGGCAGGTGAGGTCCGGATCGCTGTAGTGTTCCCCGCCGAGGTCGTTTTCCAGCACATAGTCGGCGAAGCTGCTGATCAGGTCGCGGCCGTTTGGCCCACGGAAGCCGACGGAGTAGTTCAGTGCCGTTTCGTGGGTCACTCCGTCGTGTGGGAATCCAGGCGGAATATAGAGGATGTCGCCCGGCTCCAGATCTTCATCAATAATCGGCGGGAACGGATCAACGTGCAGCAGCGCCGGATGTGGACAGAACTGACGCATCGGCAGCTTGTCACCCACGCGCCAGCGGCGGCTCCCCATGCCCTGAATAATAAAGACGTCATACTGATCGATATGTGGGCCAACGCCGCCGCCTGGAACGGAGAAGGAGATCATCAGATCGTCTAAACGCCAGTCCGGCAGTACGCGGAATGGGCGCACCAGTTCGGCGGCAGGCATATGCCAGTGGTTTACCGCCTGGGCCAGCAAGGACCAGCCGTTTTCACCCAGCCCATCGAAATGTTCAAAAGGACCGTTACTGGCCTGCCACTTACCGTTGACCAGGCTGACCAGCCGGCTATCGACTTCCGGCTCCATGGCTAACCCGGCCAGTTCATCTGGCGTGATGGGGTCGATGAAGTTCGGAAACGCCTTCTTTAATACGACCGGCTGCTTTTGCCAGTACTTCTCTAAGAACTCGGGCCAGTTAATGTTGAGTTGATAAGCCATAGATTATTACCAGTAGGAAGAAACGGCTCTGATTATAGAAAGGAGGGAAAGCGTGGCGCTTTGTCATGGGTCAAGAGTGATGCTTAATTCACCATTAGCGTTATGAGGGCGTCGGCAGAGCGAGAAAAATCACTTTTTCGCAAAAAACGATTTTGACTGTAACTACGCTACAAGCCGCATGAACACTGGGTTTTCGCATTTATATATCAAGAAGGATAAACGTGAAAAGTGTAATTAATGAGCGCTTGATAAGTTTTTTGTATTTTAAGGCTTGCTATATCTCAGCAGCTCCCTATAATGCGCACCCACTGACACGGCAGATGTGAATCACTTCACACAAACAG
>OGZU01000482.1_pt1 | contig 10956 bp, 3 predicted proteins | sample 1576871 | NCBI WGS metagenome assembly OGZU01 (sample SAMEA3541580, study PRJEB24748) | human gut metagenome | biome: human gut; feature: human-associated habitat; material: faeces | place: China | collected 2012
ACGACATCGCAACGTAGCACCAGCAGGGCTCCCCCGGATGGCGGCTGCGCCTTATTCGGTCTTTCCGCCATGCGCGAAAATCTCCGCCAGGCCGCTGCGCCGTTCGGTGCGCGTCACGATGGCTTGCGCCAGTACCTGCTCGTCGGCGTAAAGCGACAGGCGCCGTTTGGCGCGGGTAATCGCGGTATAAACCAGCTCGCGGGTCACCAGCGGTACGCTACGAGAAGGCAAGATCAGCGCCGCATGATCGAACTCCGACCCTTGGGACTTATGCACCGTCATTGCCCAGGCGGTATCATGTTCCGGCAGGCGGCTTGGCTGCACCGATTTAATGCTGCCATCCGGCATCGGGAACCACACGCGAAGTTCGCCGTCCCTTTCCAGCGCAATACCGATATCACCGTTAAACAGCCCCAGCGCGCTATCGTTACGGGAAATCATCACCGGACGACCATCGTACCAGCGTGAATGGCGCGGTAGCGTAATCGCCCGCTTACGATGAAGCATCTGCTCCAGCTGTTCATTCACGCCGCTTACTCCATAAGGCCCTTCACGCAGCGCGCACAGCAGCTGAAATTCGCCGAAGGCGGCAATCATCTGTTCCGGCGCGGCCTGCTCGCGGCGCAGTTGCAGATAACGGCCGTAGCCCTCCTGCGCCGCCATCAGCATCGCTTCATACTCCTCGGTGGTGCTGAGCGGCTGCAGAACGATATCCTCAAACTGCTGGCGTAACGTTGCTTTCACTTCTGCGCGCGCACCGGCATTGACCGCCCGCGCCAGGCTGCCAATACCGGAATGGCTGCCAAAGCGGTAGCTTTTTTGCAACAGGCACAGGCTATCGCGCAACGCCCCGGCGATCTGCCCCTCCCCCGCCGGCACCGTTGCGCCGGTCAGCCTCGACAGCTCTTGCGCTCGCGCCGCGGTATAACCGGATGTCGCCCAGGCGCAGATATCGCCAAGCACCGCCCCGGCTTCCACGGAGGCAAGCTGGTCACGGTCACCGAGAAAAATCACCCGCCCATGTTCCGGCAAAGCATCAATCAGACGCGACATCATCGGTAAGTCGATCATTGAGGCTTCATCGACCACCAGCACATCCAGATGCAGCGGGTTCCCGGCGTGGTAGCGCATGCGTTGGCTGCCGGGCTGCGCCCCCAGCAGGCGATGCAAGGTACTGGCATCGGCGGGCACCAGCGCTTTTTGCTCATCGCTAAGCGGAAGTTTTCTTAACGCCGCCCCAAGGGACTCCGTCAGGCGCGCTGCGGCTTTGCCGGTCGGCGCCGCCAGCCGAATTCGACAGCGCGGCGTGTCGTTGATCTGAATCAGCGCCGCCAGCAGCTTCGCGACGGTAGTGGTCTTGCCGGTGCCGGGACCGCCGGAGATCACCGAAATGCGCCGGGTCAGCGCCACCGCCGCAGCGACTTTTTGCCAATCGATATCGTCGGTCGCAGGAAAGAGTTCATTCAGGGTTGCCGTTAACCGCCCTTCATCAACCTCCAGTACCCGGTTCGTCTCATTAAAAAAGCGGGCGACGGTGAGTTCATTACGCCACATGCGGTTCAGGTACAGCCTGTCGCCACATAAAATCATCGGCGTCGGTTCGTCGCCGCGGCTCACCGCTGACGAAGAAAGCAACAATTGAGGCCAGTCCTGCGGCTCTCCGGCCATCGCCAGCAACTGGTCGCGGATCTCGCCGGCCTTGCCGCTTAGCGCTTCTTCAGCGTTGAGGCGCGACAGCGGCAGACAGACATGACCTTCTCCGGCATCCCGGCTCAGCAGCGCGGCGGCCAGCTTCACTGCCGGAGGGGCATCCTGCGCCACCATCAGCGCAAACTGTACGTCCAGCGGTCGCAGCAAACGCTGCTCGGCGGCGGCCAGCAGCAGTTCATCCATGGTCATGAGTCCACCTCCTGGGCAACACCGGCAAATAGCGCGTCGAGGCCGTCAATCAGCGGCTGCGCCGGGCGGGTGGTGAAGATCCCCTGCCCGCCTTCCTGCCCGTCCATGCCGCGTAAAAAGAGATAAATGACGCCGCCAAAGTGCCGCTCGTAGTGATAATCGGCAATACGGTGACGCAGATAACGGTGCAGCGCCAGGCTATACAGCTGGTACTGCAGATCATAACGATGCAGGCGCATCGCCTGGATCATCGCCTGCTGGGTATAGGCTTCGCGATCTTCGCCCAGCCAGTTAGATTTGTAGTCCAGCAGGTAATAACGACCATCATGACGAAATACCAGATCGATAAACCCTTTCAGCATGCCGCGGACCTGGCGGAAATCGAGCGCCGGGGTATCAGCCGACAGCGGATCATAGCGGCGGATCAGCGCGTCCAGCTGCAGCGGATCCAGCGGTTGTTCAATCGGTAGATAGAAGGCCATTTCCACCTGTTTATCCCGCACGCCCAGCTGATTCAGGGCGATTTCAGCCCCCGGCAGGCGTGTTCGCAGCACGCCGTCCAGCCATTCGCTCAACACCGGCGCCCACTCTTCGCCAAAACCGTGCAACTGTAGTTTTTGCGCCATCCAGTCAACCGGTACCGGCTGACTGAAATCGAGATCCTCAAACAGGCTATGCAGGAAAGTCCCCGGCGACGCGCCGCGTGGGAACTGATGAGGCGTGAGCTGCGGCTCTTCCGCCACCTCGCCAACGCCCGCGGCGTCGATATCGAGACGCGGTAGCAGCTCCTGACCGGCGCTGGAACCATGTTGCTGCAGGCCGGAATAACTGGTTACCCGCCAGTCGTCACTCACCTGGCGTTCAACCGTCCGCGCCGAAAGCGACGGTAGCGCGTTTTCCGGCGCCTGCCACGGTGTCTGGTCCATGGTATCGGGAATACATAGCGCAATATCATCGTGGCATAATGCCTGTAGCCGCGCGGTCAATCCCGCCGCGTCCATCGGCTCGCCGTCCTGCAGCAGACGGCCGAGGGCGCTGTGATGAAAATCGCTGTTGCCAGGTTTATCGCTTCGGCGGGTACTTAACGGCGCAACCCCGAGACTGCAGTGCCACACCGCGCGGGTCAGGGCCACATACAACAGGCGTAAATCCTCCGCCAGACGCTCGGCTTCCGCCAGCTCAAGGCTATTCTCCCCCTCTCCGAGGTCGAGTACCGCAGCAAAGGAATCGCGGTCGTGATAGAACGCCTGATCCTGTTTGCGAAAGCGCGCGATAAAGGGCAGCCAGACCAGCGAATATTCCAGTCCTTTTGATTTGTGGATAGTGACGATTTGCACCAGATGCTTATCGCTCTCCAGACGCATCTGCTGGCTGGAAGCATTGCTGTCCGGTTCGGCGATATGTTGCGTCAGCCAGCGCACCAGCGCGTGCTCGCTCTCCAACTGATTAGCCGCCTCTTGTAACAATTCGCTGATATGCAAAATATCGGTCAAACGGCGTTCGCCGCCGTGGGTCGCCAGCAGGTTTTCGGCAATATGACGCGCGCCCATCAGCGCGCGCAGCATTGGCATCACGCCGCGCTGGCGCCAGATGTGCCGGTATTCACTGAACTCCTCTACCAGCGCATCCCAGGCACGTTCATCCTGATTGAGGTTTTCGATATCCTGCGCATTAAGGCCAAACATCGACGTCGCCAGCGCGCTGCGTAGCGTGTTTTCACGCTCTGGCGCCAGTACCGCCTGTAGAACCCACAGTAATTCCTGCGCTTCCGGGGTTTCAAAAACGCTGTCGCGGTTTGAGAGATAGACCGACGGGATCGACAAAAGCTGCAGCGCATCGCGAATGAGCGCCGCTTCGAGACGGTTACGCACCAGCACGGTGATATCGGAGGCGCGCACCGGCTCGGCTTTTTCGTCGCGCCACAGCAGCGCGCGCCCCTGCTGGCCGGCGCTGAGCCAGTCGCGGATCTGCGTCGCACACAATTGCGCCATAAAAGACTGATAATCGCCAGAACCGACGGCTTCGCCAGGCATTAACCACATGTTCATCGCCGGGATCGGCTTCTCATCAATGGTAAAGCGCAACGTCTGATTTTTAGCGGCTGGCTTCACCGGCAAGAATGGGATCTCGCGGAACATGAATGGATTATCACTCAGGCCGAACAGACGATTTACGCTCTGTACCATGCCTGGCGCCGAACGCCAGTTGGTATCCAGCGTATAGTGGGCAGCGACATCGCCACGCGCTTTCATATAGGTGAAAATATCGGCGCCGCGAAAGGCGTAAATCGCCTGTTTCGGGTCGCCAATCAGCAGCAGGGCCGTATCCGGCTGGCGACGCCAAATGCGGCGGAAGATACGATACTGTTGCGGATCGGTATCCTGGAACTCATCGATCATCGCCACCGGGAAACGCTGACGAATAGCGCTGGCCAACGCTTCGCCGCTGTCGCCGCGCAGCGCGTCGTCAAGGCGGCTGAGCATGTCGTCAAAGCCCAGTTCGCCTCGACGCCGCTTTTCGCGGGCGACCGCTTCACGGATCTCCACCATCGCCCTGGCGATAACCAGATCGTTTAAGGTAAGCGGTGAGGCGAGCAGCGCCTCTACCGCGCTGAATAACGGATGCAACGGTGGTTCGCCGCCGTCTTTGGTGCGCTCAATGAGGAACGGTTGCGAGAATTTTTCCAGCGCATCAGGCAACTGATAACTCAGCGTTTCTTCCTGCGCCCAGGCGCTGACCTTTTCGATCCACTTGCCCTGGTTGCCGCGGTTGAACTTGCGGCGATCGAGCCCTGAGTTTTCCAGCACGTTTTCAATTTCGCTAACCTGCTCCCGCCACTGCTGCTTCAGCGCATTGATACGTTCCAGGATTTGCTGATGGCGGCTTGCCAGCGTCTCTTCCGCGGGCGGCGGCGATTTTAGCTGCGGCGCTTCGCCCTGCAGCCAGCGGTCGATCGCCTTGAGCAGATCGCGTGGTCCTTTCCACTGTTCATGGATCACCGCGGCGATATCGCGCGGCAGCGGATAACAGTGGCGACGCCAGAAGTCGGCGCAGGCCTGATAACGCAGGCGGGATTCGTCTTCGATCAATTGCTGTTCAAACAGCATGCCGGATTCGAAGGCGTTGAGGCTTAGCATCCGCTGACAGAAGCCGTGGATGGTAAAGACTGCCGCCTCGTCCATCTGCCGCTCCGCCAGCATCAACGTTTGCGCCGCCTGGTTTTTATCGGCGATTTCCGCGAGCAGAGAGGCATACAGAGGATTACTGGAACTCTCACGCAAACAGGCGATCCGCAGTTCATGAATATTGCTGCGGATGCGCCCACGCAGCTCTTCCGTCGCCGCTTCGGTAAAGGTAACCACCAGCAGCTCTTCCACGCTGACCGGCCGGGGGAAAGCAGATTCCCCCCCCAGCCCCAGCAGCAGCCGTAGATATAGCGCGGCGATGGTAAAGGTTTTGCCGGTGCCCGCGGAGGCTTCTATCAGCCGCTCGCCCGTCAGGGGCAAGCGGAGTGGGTCAAGAGACTCAGCGGTTTCGGTCATTCATTCTCTCGCATCAGGGGTAAGGATTTTTGCAATGCGCTGACGCTTTCCCATACCTTACCGCCTTCAGGGGCGGCGTATTCCGTCTTGCCGTTCTGGCTGCCGGAAACCTGGGATAACAGTGCCATGCCTTGCGGATCCACCACCGTCTGATGGAAGAAGTCGGCAAGTTTTTGCGGCGTCAGCAGTTTCATCTGAGCCACTACTTTATCACGTGAATCGAAGCGCATATTACCGCGATCGAAATCTTTGCTCAGCTTTGATGCTTCTTCGCTCAACGTTTGCGGCGCCTGCAGCATCTGGCTAATCGCCGCCTGCTGGATCTGGGCAAACTCTTCCGGTTTCATCGCCCGCAGTTTGGCTTCCGCCGTCGGGAAGAAGGCCTGGAAGCGCTGCCAGAGGAAGGCCGGCTGTTTATCGCTGCTCTGTAGCAGGAAGCCCATCCCCCACTGGCGGCCCACATTCATTGAGAAGGCGAATACCGCATAGCCGAGTTGTTCTTCAGTACGTAACTGGTTGTAGAACCAGGGCTGAATAATCTGCCCTAACAGCGAACTGGCGGCCATGCTGCTGTATTCATCGACATTTGGCGGCGCGAAAACCGCCGCCAGCGCGGAGTCGGTGCTGCTGCCTGCTTTCTCAAACATCGCCAGCTGTTTGCTGTCGATCAGCACGTCTTTGTTGCGACACCACTCGTTGCCATCGGCGCCAAGCTGTTTTTGGATCTGGCGGGCTAGATCGGTGGACTGTCTGGCGCTCATGTTACCGATGACCAGCAGCTCCGGCCGCCCTCTTGCTTTCAGGTTATCGCGGTAGTTGATCACCTCTTTCAGAGTGATTGACGGTAGTAAATCGCGACGTGTTTTACGCTCAAAATAGGGTACCTGCGACAGCATCTGAATCGGCATAATCGCCTGGTCATAGGCTTTGCCTTTGTCCGCCGAATCCATCATCTGGGCATACCAGGACTTCGCTTGCTCAAGCTGCTCTTCGGTCGGCGTATAGCTAAAGTAGCCGTCCAGCAGCGCGGTAAAGAGCTGCGGCAGACGCTGGGTATAGCCGTTGGCATTAACCATCAGACCGTTGTTGGCGCCGGTCGAGAAGCTTATCCCGCCTACCGCGGCCTGATTGCTAAGCTGATCGAGGGCGATACCGGCCAGGTAATCATTCAACGCGAACATCACCTGACGGCGCGCGCTGTCCATCGCCTGCGGGTTACGTAGCACCAGCGAGACGTCGGCCTTCGGTTCACTGGCAAAGTACTGGCTTGGCGCGTACACCACGCGCAGCGTCGGCTCATCGACGATAAGCTCCGGATGCGGGTAGGCCTTATCGCTCTTAATCAGCGTGAAATCATCCGGAATATACGGGTTCAGCGTCGGCAGCTGCAGCTTGATGGCCGCAGATTTTTGCTGCCAGTCGGTGAAGGTCCGGGCGCTAATTTTATCGACCTGGTACGGCGCGTTGACGAAATAAGCGGTTTTGTTGTGCGGCTCATTCGGGCTGATGTACCAGATACGCGCATTTTGCGGGGTCATCATCGCCAGACGGTCTTTGATCGCCTGGGCATCATAGCGGTCGGCGATATTAACCACGTCCAGTACGTGCTCTACCGGCACGCGAATCATGGTATCGGCCAACCACTCCACATAATCCATATCGCGGTTAATCGACGGATAACGGAAATCGAGCTCCAGCACGTGGGCTAATTCATCAAAGTAGCGCTTATCAATACCCTGTGTACGCAGCAAATTCAGGTAGCTGAAAATAGCGGCGGTAACTTCATCGCGGTGCGCCAGGCCTTTATCGGTGAGGGTAGCGGAGATCGCCAGCACGCCGCTATTACCGTTGACCGCCGGATCGGAATCCGCGCGAATCCCTTCCGCCAGCCCCTGCTTCTGCAGCCAGTCGGATAAAGTGCCGGGGCTGCGGTTGCCAATCATATAGGTCACCAGCTCATCGGTCTTGCTGCGGAACTGAGCGCTGTTGTTATCGATGCGGAATTCAACGCGCAGCACCTTACGCGGCATCGCCGGCACGTAGTGAATCACAATGCCCTTCTGCGCATCGGTCACGACCGGTACGGTAATCTCCGGCTTGCTGATGTCATGATTAGGCACCCGCCCGTAGGTCGCGGCGGCAATGCTTGCCAACTCAGGCAGCGGCTTATTGCTGTAGATAACTGCCTTCATCAGGTTTGCCGAGTACCAGCGGTCGCGGAAAGCGTGTAGCGCATCAAGCACCGGGCTGCCAGGCTTGTCGCTCAGCGTATCGAGGTTACCGCCGGAGAATTGTGAAGCCGGATGCGCAGGGTTGATGGTTTCGGCGCTCACCTGCGCCATGCGCATCCCGTCCCGGGTACGCGCCATAGTCAATTCGGCGTTGACCGCGTTACGTTCGCGTTCGGCATATTTTTTATCCAGCAGCGGCGCGGCAATGGCATCGGCCAGCCGATCGACAGCGCCGTTGAGAGCATCGTTTTCCACTTCAAGGTAGAACGCGGTGCGATACGGCGCCGTGCTGGCATTATGACTGCCGCCGTGCATTTTGAGGAATTCAGCAAGACTGTCAGGCTGCGGGTACTTCTGCGAGCCCATTAAGGTCATATGCTCGAGATAGTGCGCCAGCCCTTGATGGTCGGCCGGATCCTGTAATGAACCCACCGGCACCACCAGCGCCGACAACGATTTTACCGCCTGCGGATCGGATACCAGCAGCACGACCATGCCGTTTTGCAGGCGAATAGCCTGATAGTGACGGGGATCTTTTTCGCTTTTACGGATGGTTTCCTGAATCGGTTGCCATCCGGTGTCTGCCTGACTTAACGGCGCCCAAAGGGCGACCACTACAACAAGAACTTTGAACCATAAACTGCGGGGCATTCACGGACCTCATCATTAACAAACTTCGCGCTGCATAGCGTCAGCGTGGATACCCATCATCAGGCTCGGGCCATCTTCCGGGTATTTAAAACATCAGTCCGTGATTCGCTGCGCATAATAAATGAACAACCTTCTTTTGCGCAATTTTTATACTATTACAATTTTATTCGGACTGATGGAAACGAAATATCGGCAACAGATAACGCTGCGCCTGCGCGATAATTTCTTCATAGTACGCAGGCTCAAGGGTGCGCCACAGGCGCTGGTACCAGATATCGGCACCTTCGCCGCTCACCACCATATTACCTTCGTAGGCCTGAAGGAACTTGCTACGCGCTTTTTGTTGCGTATCGTCATCCATTAACATGATATCCCTTTCCGCGTCGTAACAGGCTTTTAGCCACGCGCCGCCGCTTTCCGGCAACAGCAGTAGCGGTTTTGACATCCCCTGCAGGTAGCCTTCTACCAGCTGATTCAGATACGTCTGCGCCTGCTCAGCCGCCAGCGGCGGGAAACGCCATTCGCCTTCCTTGCGCACGAACAAGCGACTTTCGCCGAGACCGCCGCTAGCACAATAGACAAGATGTTCCAGCCAAAGTTGCACGCCCTGAGAGACGCTCAGCAGCGACGGACGCCAGCGCAATAGCCCATCCGGCTGTACCTGCTGTAGCCAGCCGGTGAGATTGATACCGTTGCACTGTAGGTCAATCTCCATACTTTGCGCGGGTTGACGACTGGCGATAACCCGCTCAGCCAGGTTCTGCATTTCCTGACGCTGCGCCTCCCACGCCAGTTCGCCAAACGCGCCATAAGGTAGCTCACCCGCCGCACGAAAACGACGATACATCGCTGACGCATCCTGTTGTTCAATCAGCGTATTCAGCAACTGTTGGTTCAACTGGTAACGGCTTAGCCCTTCAAGCACGAAAGGCTCATCTTCGGGGATCTCGCTCTCTTCAGAGCGGAAATTCACCCGCAGACGCTGCTGGAAGAAAGCGCGCACTGGATGCTGCCAAAAGCGTAACAGCTGTTCGAACGGCAGCGTGTCGATATCGAGCGGCGCAAGCGGCTGGATAAATTCACTATGCGCCTCTCCCTGCTGGCTGGCGGCGGCCAGCCACTCTCTTGCATAGCTCTGATCTTCATCCGGCAGGTAATTGGCGGCATCAAAAGGCATGCGCGTATGCAGATGGGTAATGTGCTCTTTAACGCGGCGTTCGCTGGCATCGCAGTCCAGCGCTTCATCGCCTTCAAGGCAGTGGCTCTGACCGATATAGTCCGCCAGTTCCTGTACCAGCACCGAAGGATAACGCTCACTATTATCCTGAATAGAGCGGCCGATATAGCTGATGTATAGCTTCTGTTCGGCCGACATCAGCGCTTCCAGGAACAGATAGCGGTCGTCGTCGCGACGGCTACGGTCGCCGCGCTGCGGTTTTTGGCTCATTAAATCGAAACCCAGCGGCGCGAGGGTGCGTGGGTAGACGCCGTCGTTCATCCCCAGCAGGCAGACAACTTTGAAGGGAATAGAACGCATCGGCATCAGGGTGCAGATATTCACCGGCCCGGCCAGGAAACGCTGGCTGATGCGCTGCTGATCGAGGCGCTGCGCCAGCTCATCGCGCAGCAGCGATAGCGGCACGGCAGCCCCGTACTGCGCATCCAGCCCGCCATCGATGATGGCTTGCCATTGCTGTTCAATCAGCGCCAGCGCCGCTTCGGTTTCACTGTCTGGCAGGAAGAAATCCGTGAGCAGATCGCGGCACACCGGCAGCCACTCTGTCAGCGGGCGATCCTGTGCCAGACCGCGGCGCCACAGATTGAGCTGCATCAGCAGCGAAGCGAGATTCCCCACCAGTTCGGCAATCAGCCCGCTGGATTCATCATAGGGCAGCACCGACTGCCACTCGCCCTGGCTGCTGTCCATCGCATATCCCAGCAGCATACGTGTTAAACCGAAACGCCAGGTGTGCTGACCGGTCGCCGGGAGATCCATTTCGCGCACGTTGTCGTCATCCATACCCCATCGTACGCCGGATTCATTGACCCACTGGCGCAGATAGCGTAGCCCCTCTTCATTGATATTGAAGCGCGCCGCCAGCACTGGCACATCCAGCAGCGCCAGCACATCTTCACTGGCGAAACGGCTATCCGGCAGAGAAAGCAACGTGATAAACGCCTGTAGCGCCGGGTGCGATTCCCGCGCCCGACGGTCGGAAATCGCCCACGGCAGCCAGCGTTCGCCGCGCGCTGCGCCGAATACCGCCTGAATATAGGGACTGTAGCTGTCGATATCGGCGACCATGACGATAATATCGCGCGGCGTCAGCTCCGGGTCTTCTTCCAGCATCGCCAGCAGCCGGTCATGCAGCACTTCCACTTCGCGTTGCGGGCTATGGCAGACGTGGATAGCCAGGCTGCGGTCGTCAGTCGCCAGCGGACGCTTGCTCTTACTGCTGGCGAACTCTTGCGCGGTGCGCCCTGCCACCGCGGCGTTGCGCAGATCCAGAATATCGGCCTGAAGGTTATGCAGCAGGTTATCGGGGGCGATATCGACAAAGGCGTCCAGCTCTTCATAGCGCTCCAGCCCGGCCAGCAGATAGATATAATCGCGCCCGAGCTTGCCCCACGAG
>OGZU01000491.1_pt1 | contig 10818 bp, 10 predicted proteins | sample 1576871 | NCBI WGS metagenome assembly OGZU01 (sample SAMEA3541580, study PRJEB24748) | human gut metagenome | biome: human gut; feature: human-associated habitat; material: faeces | place: China | collected 2012
CCTGCAGAGCTATGAGGAAGTACAACAACAATATCCCGGAATCGTCAAGTAAACAGCAATGGTAGAATATAATGTAACCCTCGAGGGTAAGACCGTCCTCGTCACAGGCGCCGCCGGCTTTATCGGCAGCAACCTCGTCAAGCGCCTTTTTCACGATGTGAAGGACATCAAAGTAATCGGTATTGACTCAATTACTGATTACTACGATGTCAACATCAAGTATGAACGCCTGAAGGAGATAGAATCGCTTCAGCGCGACTGGACCTTCGTCCACGCCTCCATCGCCGATAAGGCCGCTGTGGAGGACATCTTCACGCACAACCGTATAGCCGTAGTCGTCAACCTGGCCGCCCAGGCAGGCGTGCGCTACAGCATCACCAACCCCGACGCCTACATCCAGAGCAACCTCATCGGATTCTACAACATCCTCGAGACGTGCCGCCATCACGAAGTGGAACATCTGATCTACGCCTCATCCTCTTCCGTCTATGGCAGCAACAAGAAAGTGCCATACTCTACCGACGACAAGGTAGACAATCCCGTGAGCCTCTATGCCGCAACGAAGAAGAGCAACGAGCTGATGGCTCATGCTTACTCCAAACTCTACAACATTCCTTCTACAGGTCTTCGCTTCTTCACCGTCTATGGCCCCGCTGGCCGTCCCGACATGGCTTACTTCGGCTTCACCAACAAACTGGTGAAAGGCGAGACCATCAAGATTTTCAACTATGGCAACTGCAAGCGCGATTTCACCTATGTCGACGACATCGTGGAGGGAGTGGTGCGCATCATGCAGCACGCCCCTGAGAAGCGGAACGGCGAGGATGGACTGCCCATCCCACCTTACAAGGTATATAACATCGGCAACAACTCGCCCGAGAACCTCCTCGACTTCGTGACCATCCTTCAAGAAGAGTTGGTCCGTGCCGGCGTGCTTCCCCAGGACTACGACTTCGATGCCCACAAGGAACTCGTGCCCATGCAGCCTGGTGATGTGCCAGTGACCTACGCAGACACAACCCCATTGGAGCAAGACTTTGGTTTCAAGCCCAATACCAGTCTGAGAGAAGGCTTGAGAAGATTTGCTGAGTGGTATGCTGGGTATTATGAGTGATTGGAGAACTATCGCGTATTTACATTCAGAGTAATTATTGTTCTTGACACTTGACATTTCTTTATTTGGATCGATTTGTTGCAAAAAACTCAGAGTACTACCACCGTGATGCATTTGAAATGGTGGCGTGAATTTATTGTCCTATCATTAAATGAATATCTAATGAACAAAGCATTGAAATTGAATTGGTATTGATGTAAGATAGAAGTAAATGGTCTGGATGCCACGGAATGCAAACTATTAAAATACTTAACAAAACATTGATAATTAGGCATGTATTCTTTCTATATACTTTAGCATAATAAGTGGAAAGTGTATGAATAACCTAAAGGATATTTTTCAAAAATCCAGGGCCTTGCAATTATATAAATTGTATTGTAGGGTATATAACAATATATAAATAATTTCTTAAAAATTCTGTAAATATGATTAACGTTGGAATTATTGGATGTGGCTTCGTAGGTGGAGCCCTTAAGGATTGGTTGGAGCACAACAATCCAGAGTGTAAAATTTTCATCAGTGATCCTCCTAAGGGTTACAATGATGATTTAAGCAACATCGACATCGCATTTTTGCAGATTCATGTGCCTACAGAGGATGATGGTACACAGAATTTGACTCTTATGAAAGAGCTTATTTCTAATCTGCCAGATGTACCTGTATTTGTAAGAACAACAATTCTCCCAGGTACAAGCGAGATGCTTTCACGTGAGACAAAGCATCAAGTATGCTATATGCCAGAGTTCTTGACCGAGCGTACTTTCATCGAGGACTTCAAGAAGCAGACAATGGTATTTACTGGCGCACATGAGTTGCTTACAAAGATTTTCGTTGGCAAGAAGTTCACCGTTATGACTCCATTGGAGGCAGAGCTTACTAAGTACATGCACAATGTATTCGGTGCTTATAAGGTAACTTACTTCAATGCTTGTCGTGAGTATTGTGAGAAGATGGGTGCTGATTGGCGTAAGGTACATACTGGTATACTTCTCTCAGGTTATATCAACGATACCCACACTTATGTTCCTGGACCAGACGGTAAGTTCGGTTATGGAGGTAAGTGCTTCCCTAAGGATGTCAATGCATTTGCAAAGATGACAGAAGGTACCCCTCTTGGTGTCCTTTTAGCGCACCTTCATGAACTTAATGTTCATTTTCGTGGAGTAGAAGAACACATCTAATTAAAGGTCAATAGATGGTTAAGCGAGTGTTTAGGTAAATCTTATTGCAAGATTAGGGTTCGATACCCTCACTCGCTTCTATAAAAATAAATAGACAAAAGATTGTATTGGAATGTGGCAACAGCTTTTGGAGTTGGTACTAAATTGAGAGTTAGTAATATCCTTCATTAAAATAAAATTGTTTGCCAAGTATTTCATGTACTTTTTTCGACACTTTAGGCTGCTTATTAGGTGGACCCGATAAAAATTCTCTATTCTACAGGAAACCATCATCTGTTTCCTTTATTTCAATTCAAGAATAAAGGAATCAGTCCAATCAGCAAAATCCGTATTCGTATACAACCCAACCCCGCGTAGCGAAAAAACATATCAATTATGAGTAAACGCAACATAGCCCTAATAACGGGTGTAACATGACAAGATGGATCATACTTAGCAGAATTGCTCCTTGAAAAAGGATAAGATGTATACGGCATCATTCGCCGTTCACTCGTAGACTATCGTGAGCGTATCGCACATCTCGAAGGCAATCCCCATTTCCATTTACACTATGCCGACCTTGGCGACTCCATGTCTATAGTAGGCGTAGTGTTAGAAGTGCGCCCCACAGAAATCTACAACCTCGCAGCACAAAGTCATGTACAAATAAGATTCGATGCACCAGAGTTCACAGCCGATGTAGATGCCGTAGGCGTATTACACATCATAGAAGCCGTACGCAAAGTAGGACTTACCCACAGTTGCAAAATCTACCAAGCATCAACCTTCGAACTCTATGGCAAAGTCGAGGAAGTGCCACAGAGCAAAACGCCCCCTTTCATCCATTCAGCCCCTATGCAGTAGCCAAGCTCTATGGATATTGGATCATCAAAGAATATCGCGATGCCTACAACATGTTCTGCTGCAATGGCATCCTCTTCAATCACGAAAGCGAATGTCGTGGCGAAACCTTTGTAACACGCAACATCACCCTTGCAGCAGCACGTATTGCACAAGGCTTGCAAGACAAACTCTACCTTGGCAACCTCGATTAATTATGCGATTGGGGCTATGCCAAAGACTATGTAGAGTGCATGTGGCTCATCCTTCAAGCCCCAAAACCCGAAGACGTTGTCATCGCAACAGGTGTACAGCATAGCGTACGTGAGTTTGCCCAACTCGCCTTCCATCATGTAGGCATCGAACTCAAATGGGAAGGCAAGGCCGAAAACGAAAAAAGCATCTGCGTAAGCGGCCCCGAACATCTAAAAGGAAAAACATTAGTAGAAGTATCCCCAGACTTCTATCGTCCCACAGATGTAGTAAACCTTTGCAGCATCCTTCCAAGCACAAATCGCCATGTTTCCAGCCATGGTAAATCCTGTAGCCTTTGGCAAACCCTGTCCCGAAGTAAGCGTAGAACCCTACATCCAAAAGTACAGCCAAATGTCAGGACTCTTAGCATGGAAAATGCCTGGAGCAGGTGGCAGTGGCTACTTAGCATTAGTAGTAGAAGATGCCAAGGCTTTTGCTGAAGAGTATAAGGAGGCAATTGAGTTGTGTATAAGAAGAGGGTAATTTCGATTGCGAATTGCCACGAATTAATAATAATGTAGAACTTGTTTATGGCGGATTGTTATAAAACGAGTAATGTGTGTTGTTTTCTAAGTGATAAAATAAGTTTATATAAAAGCGAATAATGTTAGAATTAATCGGTAACGAAAAAACGATAGGATTAGTTTTTACCAATATTATACTAATGTTGATAATATTTTGGTGTTTTAAAGATGCAAAATTATATCCGTATTATATTAAATCAAAAGCAAAGAAAAATTTGGGAGTAATATGTATTTTCCTTTTCTTTCTTTTTGCATTTTGGGGGGCTGATTGGTTCCATATTGCTGTGTTCTATCCCTACTTACGTGCTGGAGAAAGAACACATATGGAAGATATATATCAATGGATAGCTCAAAATGTAGCTCCAAATTATTTAATATTTCGAACTATTGTATGGGGGGCATGTTTACTATTGGTAAAACTAATATTTGATCGTTTAGATGTTCAAAAAGATTTGTTATGGTTCATGTTTGCTGTATTTGGTGTGGTATGGTGTTCTTATGCACGTGTTAGCTTAGCCATGTGTTTAATGTATTATGGTTTTGCGCTTCTCTTTAAGCCCTATAAATATAAGCATTTATCTAATCTTATAGCATTATCTGCCATTTTAGCTTCATATTTTTGTCATAAAACCGCATTATTTGGTATTGCTGTAATAGTATTGGCAACTCTCATTCGAAACTTTAATCGTAGTTCGATTATTTTGTTGGTTTTATCGATTCCTATAGTTTATATGTTATTACAAAATATAATATCTGATTATTTACTTTTTGATGCAACAGGTGATAATGACTCATGGAATAAAAGTGTACTTTCTGCTCAAGGTTATATGGAGAGAGAAACTTCTGTTGTAGGAATAGGTGCAATTTTATTAAAAATAATGGAAAGATCTGCATATATTGTAACGGGTGCTATGGCAGCTTTCATGATAATGAAAGATAAGAGGAATACAAGAAGTTCCATTATAAATGCATTCATTCGATTAGATATAATAATGGTACTAATTTCTTGTCTATTTCTGTTAGATTTAGGTATTAATGTATCAGTTATTGCTGAAAGATTCTTTAGATTCTTGTTTATTCCTACAGGTATTATTATTGCTTATTTTTGGCAAATTCGCTTTTGTATGAAATATACAAAGTTAATTTATATATTGGGTATAGCATATAGTTCATATTCATTGTTGTATTCGTTTTATATGTTTATGTAATGGAAGAAATTAGTAATAAAAAAATTGCTCAAGGAATAGGGTGGACAACTATTTCAACTATTGTCAATGGGTTGACACAAATATTGAGACTATCAATTCTTGCGAGATTTCTTGATAAAAGTGATTTTGGAATAGTTGCGATTTTAACTTTTATTCTTGGATTAACACAGGTCTTTTCAGATTTGGGCTTTTCTGCTGCTATTATGTCTGAAAAAAATCTTAATAGAAGTAGATTCCTAAGTTTATTTTGGCTGCAACTAATGGCATTTGTGGGTATTATGATTATAATGTCCCTAGCTTCTCCTTTAATAGCAAAGTATTACAATAATGAATCACTAATAATTCTTGTTCCTTTAATGTTAAGTGAACTTGCTTTTGCGGGTGTTGGTAAATTATATGACACCGTATTGCAGAAGAATATTCAGTTTAAAACAATTGCAATAAGAAATATTTTTTCATCGTTAATATCTTTAGTCTTAGCCGTTGTCTTAGCTGTTGTAGGATGTGGAGTGTACAGTTTGGTTTTTTCAACACTCTTAAATGCTTTTATTGTAAATCTGTGGAATTTTTTGGCTGGACAAAAAACATATAGAGTGCAATTAATTAGAATTAATTTTCATGAAACAACAGATTTAATAAAAGTCGGTTCTTTTCAAATGGGAACACAAATATTGGATTATTTCTCTTCAAAAATGGACATAATTATTATTAGTTCTTTTTTGGGTATGAGTGATCTTGGTATCTATAATTTGGCAAAGGAGTTAGTGTTGAAATTTGTTCTTGTAATAAATTCTATAGTGAATAAGGTCATGCTCCCAGTGTTGTCGTTTAGTGCAGACAATAGAACTAATTTAAAAAGGATATTCTTATCGTTTGTGAATAAAATTACAATAGTTAATGCTCCTGTAGTAGGTTTCGTATTTCTCTTTTCTCCTTTTATTGTAAAATTTTTCTATGGGAAAGGTTATGAAGATGCTAATGTAATAGTAAGCATAATGGCTATTTGGAGTTTGTTTGTGGTATTAGGGCAACCAAATGCATTAATTGCGATTTCGACGAAACGAACAAATGTGTCATTTGTCTATACTATATTTAGACTTCTAATAATGACATTCTTCTTATATGTATTTGCCAGAATGTCGGTTGTAGTAGCGTCATGTACTATGTTAGTTGTGTATTTTATAATGTTTTTTATCGGATGGTATATACTCTTGTATAAAGGGGTGAAGATAGGTTTAAAGGATTATATAAAAGCTATTTTAAAACCATGTTTCATAGTGTCAATTATAGTAGGGCTTGTTCGTGTCTTACAATTATTCAAGGATAGCCAAGATGATATATTTATGTTATTTTGTATGCTTTTGTATATAATGATTATCTTAATAGTCTTGTTATATTCAGAAAAGCAATTATGTATTCAGTTTATTAATAGATTTATAAAAAAAAATAAATAACAGAATGAAAATATTATTAGTAACATCTTCTTTTCGTGGAGGGGGAATAACCTCTTATGCACATGAAGTTGTTAATTGTTTCTCCAAAGGAAACGATATGAGTGTGATTATTGGTGATGATACTCTATTACCATTTGACCGATCAAAGGTCAATGTTTATAAATTAGAATCAACAGATTTCTCTGAAACTAATGCGAAAGAGCTTGTTCGCTTGATAAATCATGAAATATGTCCAGATGTTGTTCTAAATAGTAATAGTGCACTTATGTCTCTTGTTACACCATATATTAATGATGATATCCGTATAATTTCAGTAAGTCATTCATTAAGATATAATGAAGCCGATACAGCTGGATTGAATAGTGAATATGCGGATGGGTTAATTGCTCTATCGTCATATAATAAAGATTACTTGTGTAGACAGTTTAGGATTGAGGACAGAAACAAAGTGAGCGTGATTTATAACTTTGTAGAAGAATTGAGTAATGCAAAAGACGTACGTGAAGAAAAAAAGAAAAACAAAAAACTAAAGATTGTCTTTGCTGGTGGAACTTCAGCGGCAAAATCCCCAGAACTTGTATATAATGTGATGCAAGGTTTACTCAAGACATCTGTAGATTTTGAGTTTTATTTTATGGGGGCTAATTCTCCCACGTTGCAGACAGTTCAAAGATATAAATCTTTGCAAGAATTATTTAAACCAGATTCAAGAATTATTTTCACAGACCGTATTCCAAGAAAGCAAGCAGAATCATTAATTGGTTCAGCTAATATTTTTTTGGTTCCTTCGCGTCGTGAAGGCTGTCCAATGGCAATGATTGAAGCTATGAGGGTCGGTTGCATTATTATAACTTCAGATTTTAAAAATGCTTGTCAGGAAATGGTTGAAGATAGTGTCAATGGCTATATTATACCTCATAATAATGTGCAAGCTTTTGTAGATAGAATTACAGATATAATAAAGCATCATGATAAATATCTTTCAATGTATGATGCTTGTTACACTAATTATTGTGAAAAATTTTCCTTCTCTCCATGGCAAAAGCAGATGACGGATGTGATAGGGGCTAATGTATTGAATCATAAAAAAAGAACGTCAGAATTGATTGTAAAAAAATATAACAAAGATTTGAAATGGCTGATTCGTCGTCAGAAATATAATAAAGTACATATGCTGATTTTTGAAACGTTGAAATCTGCGATACCATTCTATATTTATAATTTAAAGAGATAACTATGAATTTAAGAACTAAAATAATTCTTTTTCTGAATAAAAGTTTTTTGTGGCGTAAGATGGCCTATTACTATCAAAGATGGAGTGTAAATAGGAATCCGATGAAAGAAATCCGACGAAATTATGTGTGTAGGTTTGGAAAGAATCCTAATCTTGAAAAGCCTCGTAACTTGATAGAAAAAATCTATTGGATGCAAATGCATTGCGATACTTCTGTGTGGACATTATGTGCAGACAAATATCGTATGCGTGAATATGTAAAAAGCAGAGGCTGTGCGGACTATTTGCCAAAGTTATGTGGTGTTTGGAACAGTGCTGCAGAGATAGAATGGAAATCATTACCTCAGCAATTTGTTATCAAAACTAATAATGGCTGTGCTTCTGTTCTTGTAGTAAACAATAAAGATGATTTTAGTGAATATAAGGTAAAGAAACAAATGAAACATTGGCTTGATATACCTTATGGTTATAGAGGCTATCAGCCTCATTATTTGGGTATAAAACCTTGTATTTTAGCAGAAGAATTACTACATCAGGATGAAAATCTAAATGCGATTTCAAGTTCCATGGTAGACTTTAAGGTATGGTGTTTCAATGGTAAAGCTGAAAGTATTTTTGTAGCGTATAATAGAAGTAAAAATCTTCTTAATATAGATTTGTATGATACTAATTGGAATAGACTATCAAACAATATAAAAAGTAATGGAGTTGATAAGGTTAATAATAAAGTTATTTTTCCTAAACCAGATTGTTTGGAACTAATGCTGTCAATAGCAAGTAGACTTTCGGTTGGACATCCACAAATGCGTGTTGATTTTTATGTTGTCGATAATAAGCCTGTAATAGGCGAACTTACAATGGCAACAGGATATGGCTATTTTACCGAAGAGTATTATAATCATTTAGGAGACTTGACAGATGTTAGTTTGATAAAAAGAATAAAATAGTATGACTCTCCTATACTTAACAGAAGATTATTTTCACAGCAAGGTTCATAACAACTTATTGATGCGTATGCTGGAGCAAGATGTAGATTTAAAAATCTATGTCTTTGCCCCAACACGTCCACGAGTGGGTGAGATATTAACAAACAGCTTCGTACACCATGATCGTCTGATTGAAGTGACAGCTCCAATAGACATCCCGCTCAGTCTTTACCGTCTTGATTTTTGGGCTAAAATACGTTGTAAGGTGCGACTGATAGAAAAGCATATTCCTATCAGTGAGATAGATGCCATACATGCTGCCACACTCTTTACGGAAGGATGTGTAGCAAGGGCAATACAGAAAAAGTATAGCATTCCTTTCTTAGTATCTATGCGTGGAACTGATTCTGATTTTTATGCGCAAAAGATGTTTCATCTATGGACGATGAGTCGAAGCGTGATAAAGAATGCAAATGCCATGGCTTATGTAACTCCTACGATTAAGCGCAAGATGATGGAACGATGGCAGTATCGTGATCTCATAGAAAAAATGAATGCAGGTTATATTATCAATAATGGTATTGACTCTATATGGATAGACAATTTGCATGTAGAGCAAAAGGTTATTGGTAACCCTGTGCGTGTGCTTTATATTGGTCGTTTTGACTCAAATAAGAATGTAGTGCGACTCATTGAGGCTGTGAAGGAGATACATAAGTCACAGTCTATTCGTCTTACTTTAATTGGTGGAGATGGTGAAGAACAATCACTTGTTGAGCGTGAAGTGAAACAACATCCTAATTTCATAGAGTATCTCGGCAAGATTTACGATAAGCAGAAATTGATGGAAATTGTGCGTGAATGTGACTGTTTCGCAATGGTCAGCCATGGTGAAACGTTTGGTTTGGTTTATGCCGAATGCCTCAGTCAAGGGCTTCCCATAATATATACGCTTAGAACTGGTTTTGATGGCATGTATCCGCAAGGGAAAGTAGGTTATGGGGTTGATAGTCATTCGGTGGATAGTATAAAGGATGGTTTGTTGAATGTCATAGAACACTATGACGAGCTTAGAAGTAACATATCTTTAGTTGATTTCAAGCGTTTCTCTTGGTCTGAAATAGCTAAATCGTATAATGACATATATATGTCGATAAGAGCACATAAAACACAAAAGAAAGGTTTTCGCGGATATATAAAGTCTGTTTATTATTATATGCGGAACTTGATGCGAAAACCGATAGACAAGTTAAACCATTGTATAATTGATTCCACTTGCAAATTGGCTTCGGGATCTTCTTTTAAGTATTGTAAAATAGGGAAATATAATTATATAGCTCGTCGCAATTCACTATATAATGTGGAGGTAGGCAACTATTGTTGTTTTGGACCAGATGTCCATATAGGCGGTATGCAACATTCTTATTGGTGGTATAGTATGTCTCCCATACTCAGTGATGAGTGTAAGTTTCCCGAACGTACTGTTATTGGCAATGATGTGTGGATTGGAGCGCAAGCTATTATTAAGCAAGGGGTTAGAATTGGTAATGGAGCTGTCATTGGTGCCAATTCTTTTGTCAATAAGGATGTGGAGGCATATTCAATAGTTGTTGGGTCTCCAGCCAAACATATTAAATATAGGTTTGAAGAAAATGTGATAGAAGAAATAGCAAAAAGTAAATATTGGGAAAAGAATCCACAAGAAGCAAAACAAATGTTGAATACGCTTAGATCATTACGTAAAATTTAAAATAAGGAATGAAAATTGTTAATATAATGGGAGGCTTGGGCAATCAGATGTTTGAGTATGCCTTTGCCTTATCTCTTCAGGATAGGTTTCCTGATGAGGAGGTACTAATAGACACCTCGCACTATGGTCATATATTTTTCAAATGTTATAAGGGAGCTAACTTACATAATGGTTTTGAAATACATAGGGTATTTCCAAATGCAAAGTTGAAAATAGCTACACCATGGCAACTGATGAGGGTTACTTGGTATATGCCGAATTATGTACTTAGTCGCATTGTGAGACGTTTGTTGCCTGTAAGGAAAAATGAGATAATTCAGACAGAAAATGATTTCTTTACTCATCATGAGGAG
>OGZU01000493.1_pt1 | contig 10812 bp, 5 predicted proteins | sample 1576871 | NCBI WGS metagenome assembly OGZU01 (sample SAMEA3541580, study PRJEB24748) | human gut metagenome | biome: human gut; feature: human-associated habitat; material: faeces | place: China | collected 2012
GGACAAATGGTACCATCCCGGCGGGCGGCTGAGCAGGTAGGAGTGAAATCTCTGGTCCGGTCTGTGTTTAAAACAGCCACAACGATGCAAGGAGGTAAGTTTGAGGTTTTAGAAGAAGAGAAGAAACGCGTAAAACCAACCACGGAATGAAAGAAGGAATCTCCATCCAATAGATAAAGAACCGGATAAGCCTTTCCTTTTTCACCAGCTTTGGTCTCAGGTACATAAATCCAATATTTTCTTTCTTCATTCAGTATTTCAGAAAACAATGTATGACGCGTTCCGATATAAATGGAATCTTGTTTTTGTGCGGAGAGGGGAAATATCCATCCTATTTGTATGAACAGTATTATATAAAGTATCTTCATTTGTTCGTTTTTTGGGGTTGCAAAGTTCGATGAAAATATGGATATGGACAATCCCTATTTTTAGGTATTTCAGAATATCTCCAATGGAATTTCCTCTATGTCTTATGATTTTGTGGAGGTGGCACCGGATGCATCGGAAGGAATTGATTGAACCGGATTTTTAAGTAACTTCTTAGGGGAATTCATTAAAATATCCTATCACTTCTAACATTTCCCGATTAATTTTGTATTTTTACAGACATACAAAGATTAACTGTAACAAGATATGATTATTTCTGTCGTCTTCGTATCTATGATGGTGGTTTTCGTAACAGTTTATTATTTTGTTGCAAAGCCGAAAAAGCAGCAAGAAAAGATTTATTCGGCGATGACCACCGATGAACTTATCAGGTTCGTGCAGTCCATGCACTGTGAACTAGTGAAGAGAATTGATGCTGATGCCATTATCATCGGTTTTCAAGGAGGTTATTTTCATTTGTTAAGAGAAAAAACAGGTCAGAATATTCAGTTATATTATAAAGATTTTTACGCATGTAGCTATGAACAGTCTAAAAAAATAGTTTTTGACATTAACAACATTAACTGCCGATACACAGCTTGGACTTGCTATTTGCGTAAAAGTCATGAGGATGGAGAAAGTGAGACACCTTTTACGGCTTGTCTGTCTGCCTGTCTGTTCTTGTCGGGCAGTGAAACTCAGTTAAAACAACATTTGCGGGTATTGCTTGAGTCATCTTTTATGATAGCCCGTAGTTTTAAAGAGTTGGCAGAACAATCTGCTTCAATACAAGACATGTTGGTGAAAAAAGAATTCGAAAATCGCTTGGCTTTGTTGAGACGAAAATTGGAGATTGGACATGGTAAGCTGTTGGAACCTGTCGATGTTTCCCGGCAAGATATGGATCAGATAGAGGATATTCTTTCTCTTTTTGGTACAGTGAAACAGGAAGATATAAAGGGAATGACACTGGTTTGCAATGGGCGGATAGAGAGGCGTACCGAATTATTGTCTATTCTTTCTTTTCGGTTGAAAGATGCTGTGATGGATGAAAAAGGACAGGCGGGAAAAGATGCTCTGATCTGTATTACACTTGCCGAAGGGCAGTTGGTGATTGCGTTGGAGAAAGCTGAAGGCAGTAATGAACGATCTCTTTATTATAAGTTGTCGGCTATGCGGACGGACAGGGTAGATGCTTTTTTCGATGAAACCCAAAAAGGCAGAGTATTCAGTAGTATGATTGAGGTAAGATTGACAACGGATCATGATGATTATTGGGAGTTGAAATATATGTTGGACGATGCTAAAGAAAAAGCGGCAAACAAACAGTTTGACGAACTGACGGAGGAACAACAGGCGTTGCTGGCTTATACCGAGCCTACCTTGCAGACTACTATTTATTGGGGGAAGAAATTTTTCAGGCAGCAATGTTATCTTCAGGCGTTGGGGTGTTATCTTTCTATTTTTCGGTATTATCAAGTCCACTGGACAGAATTGCCGGAGCGTGGCAAGGAAGAATATTATGTGATTTGTTATCATATCGGTTTTGTTTATCTCACATTAGGGCATTTTGAAAAGGCTTATTATTATTTGACTAATGCTAAAAGAAATTCATCCATTCATGCGATTCGTGATTTTACCAACTGTCTCGTCGAAATGAAGGATACAGGAGCTCTTGAGTATATTTATTCTATGGTGAGTTTGGTTGGCAGTCAGATAAAGATGTATGGTGATGAAAAGAATACCTTGTTTCCACTTTATCATTTTCTTCGGCGCAGGGCAGCACAAGTATTAGTAAACTTGAAATATTATTCGCAAGCTAGGGAACTGCTCTATCAAATGCTGGGAGAGGAGGAGAATCGTGAGTTTGCGGAACGGGAATTGCAGTATCTTGAGAGTATGGGTGCAGGTGATGATGCGAAGCGGAACGAGTGAGAAGAATGTGAGGAGGTTGAATGAAAGTTTCATGGAATTTCATAATGGGATGTTGCTAGGAGTAAAGCAGAAATGTGGAAAATGTTCTGTAACATGGACTGCTCTTCATTGAACTCTGTGAATAAAGTGTAATCCCTATACCGTCCTTCTGAGCTTTTGATTTGATGGTATCTTGCCAAGTATCCTTGGATGAGTAAAGGTCGTTGATGTTTATTTTTCTCATCTCTGAAAGAAAAGGTATAGGAGTAGAGCTGGCCGTTGGAAAAAGTGTAATAAATCAGATTTATTCGTTTGGAAAAATGTAACTTCCTCCGTTTGTCCACTATGGAAAATGTTTGTATGCTCTAACAGGAACAATTATATTCAGGCAAGAACTATTATATCTTATCGGGTATAATTCTGTTTGTTATACCAATATTATACCTGAAATGGTATAAATCAATAGATTTGACTGAACTCCATAATGTCGAGCATTTAATATAGTATTCCGTCAATGGCAGAATGCCAACTTTGATGAAAATGACCATAGTACCAATGGCTTATCGGATGGTTGTCGGTTTTGAGATGGTGCAGAAGCATATCCATCGTTTCCCGTCCAAATTGTATATCCTCAATCAATGAAGGATCGTTTATAGTCCATTGGCTAAGGTTGTTTTTGGAGAATAGTTCACAATGTGAAGGTGCGGTATGTGTGTGACAACTGTATCAATCAGGAAGCTAGCAGGGATGGCATTCATCTTATTTGGATCATAAACAGGAACTTCGTTCTGCCAATATAAATTGCGAGAAATATCATTTTCTTGCGACTCATTTGAATGAACACGGTATTTGTTTCTATTCCATTCATTTATGCGATAGATACGGTCAATAGAGATAGCTCCACCTACACAAAGGATGGTATGATTACAAACTTGTAGAATGGAATAATCGGGAACAGCAACGAAGCGTTTGAAGTTGAGCATTGCGCCATCGAAATAAGCAGGATTATCATGATTGCCTCGCACAAACACAATCCAATTGTTGTCTTGGTTCATTCGCTTGGCGTTTCGTCTAACTATCTGCTCATAGTACTCTTTCTTTTCGAAGCCGAAGCCACAATCCCCGGCTACAATTAGCAAAGTGTCTGTAAGCTGATATTGGATACAGAGTTTGAACACCAACTGATTAAAGTTTCCATGAATATCACCAGAAACAATAATTGTCTTGGCTTCGGGAAAAGATAGTGAGAATATGCCGTTGTGATTCATCTTTTTTTAATAGACTAATTCCATTGTTTTTTTAATTGTACAATTCGATAGTTAATGTTGCTTCTTTTTATAGTTCGTCAATCAATCGCCTAACTTCGTCCATTGAAATTTCTCCTTCTATATGTTTACGAACTATGTTGTGCATATTCTTATCATCTTTTTGATTTTCACGCCATAAGTTGGGGATTCATATAGCTACAAAAGTACAATAATAATCCAGATATTGAATATAATTCACTACATTTGCATTATAAAATCGTACCAAACAGTGAAGCTAAATAGAATAAAGGCGGTTCTTTTGGAAAAAGGTATCTCTCAGACGTGGTTGGCGAAACAGCTTGATAAGAGTTTCAGCATGGTAAATGCCTATGCTTGTAATCGGATTCAGCCTAATTTGGATATTCTACAACAGATTGCAGAGATATTGCAGGTAGATTTGAAGGACTTAATAATTGATAAAAAAGATAGGTAATAATATACAAGCCTTTCTGATGTTATTATTGAGTTTAATTGATTAGAATATAAAAATAAGCAATAAGATGGCAAACTTAAATATTGAACAGAAAAAGGTGAAAAGCCTTTTTCAAGAATCGAAATACAACTTCCTTATACCTGATTACCAACGCCCATATGCGTGGGGTGAGATGGAGTGTAAAACTTTATGGGACGATTTGTTTTCGTTCTCTTTCCCAAATGATGACTGTGACCAATTTATTGACGATGAAGAGTATTTCCTTGGTCCTATAGTAACATTTAAGAATAGAAACCAAATGGAGGTAATTGATGGGCAGCAACGTTTAACGACACTTATGCTTTTGTTAAGGGCTTTTTATAATAAACTAGGTAGTATGAAAGACTCTCGCTCAAAACGGATGAAGGAGGATATTGAAAAATGTATTTGGAGAGCTAATGAATTTGGGGAGTTTGAAACATCTGCTCTGAAAATCAATTCACAGGTTGCTACGGATGAAGATAAAGAAGAGTTTATTGCAATATTGAAAGATGGACAAGGAATTGGCAAAAAAAGTCGTTACGCAAAGAATTTCAATTTTTTCGTTGAAAAGATAGATGCTTTTCTAAGTAATTATCCATCTTATTTTGCATATTTCCCGGCTCGTGTGTTGAATAACTGTGTCCTTTTACCAATAGAGGCAGAATCACAAAATACGGCGTTAAGAATTTTCTCAACCTTGAATGATAGAGGGAAACCTCTCTCTGATGCAGATATTTTTAAGGCGCAACTTTATAAATATTATTCATCATTTGGCAAAAAAGATGAATTTATAGAAACGTGGAAAAATCTAGATAAGATTACTAGCGAAGTGTTTCATCCAATTTATGGTACACCATTAGATGAATTGTTTACAAGATATATGTATTATGAACGAGCACTTGCAGAGATAAAATCATCAACAACAGAAGCTTTGCGCAAGTTTTATGAAGGAGATGGCAGTTATCCTCTTTTGCATCAGCCAAAGACATTGAGTAATCTTGTAAGCCTTGCCAAATTTTGGCAAGATGTTAACAATCAAGAAACAGAACGTTTCTCAGATAAAGTTCTAAAGCGTTTGTTCGTACTTAGTTATGCTCCTAATGGAATGTGGACGTATATCACTTCTGTGTATTTTATGTACCATCGTGATGAAAATGATGAAATAGAAGAAAATGCTTTTTGTCGTTTCTTGGACTGTATAACAGCTTTCATATGGGCGTATGCTATAACTAATCCAGGTGTTAATTCTTTGCGTACCCCTGTGTATGCGGAAATGGTTAAAATAATCAAAGGCGAAGAAGTAACATTCTCAGATTTCAAATTTTCAGAAGAACGTTATCGTGCGCAAATAACAAATTATGTATTCAATAATAGTCGTGCGATTACAAAATCAATGATTACTTGGTGGGCTTTTCAACATGATAATCAATCATTATTGTCATTGGAAACTAGATTCGATATAGAACATATATATGCACGAAACAGACGGGATAAAGAAAAAAGCTTATCAAATCCTCAGAATGTAGAAATACTTGGAAATAAGGTTCTTCTTGAAAAAAGATTGAATATCAGAGCTTCCGACTATCGCTTTGTAGATAAAGTAAAATATTATAAAGGTTTTACCACTGCTAATGGTCAGGAAAAGAATGGCTCTCAAATTGTAGAATTGGCAGAGATAAGTAATTCATATAGTGATTTTACTGAAACTGATATTATTAATCGTAATTCTAAAATTATTGATTCGTTTGTGAATTTCCTTAGAGTGAATCAATTATTGAAAGAGTAAAGTTATAGCTTTGAATATCAATTTGTTTTTTGACATAAGCTTCCGATAATTTACAATATCAAGAACATGACTCCTGAAGAAAAAGCAAGAATAAAGATAGACCAGTGGTTTGCCGATGCTGGTTGGAAAGTAGTCAACAGGGAGGATTATGAACCTACTTGTACGGCTGTAGCCATAAGAGAAGGTTTATTGAAAGGAAATCTTGAGGCAGATTATTTCCTTTTCATTAATGGAAAAGCAGTAGGGGTACTTGAAGCTAAGCGTGAAGAAACGGATGCTTTTGCTTCAGAGGTATGCGAGCAAGCAGCCTTATATGCAAGAAGTGTTCCGAATATCTATCAGGCATATCAAAAGCCATTGCCTTTTATCTTCACTTCGAATGGTAAGGAACTATATTGCTGTGATTTTCGTGAACAAGATTCTTGTTTCAGGCAGATCATGAATATCCCTACACCACATGAATTGGTAAAGAGGCTGGGAATTGAAGATGCATTTGCCGGACTCCCTACATTGAAAAAGAAAGGGCTGCGTGATTGCCAATATGAGGCAGTGACAGAACTTGAAAAGAGTTTCCGTGCCGGGCAAAATCGGGCGTTGATGGTTCTTGCCACCGGTGTGGGTAAAACATATACTGCTTGTCTTGCTGCCTACCGGATGCTTTCTTATACACCAATGCGTAGAGTGTTGTTTCTTGTTGACCGAAATAATCTTGGAAAACAAGCAGAAGGAGAATTTGGAACTTTCCGTCTGACAGAGAACGGGGAGGCTTTCAATACTATCTTTACGGTCAATCGCCTTCGCTCGTCTTCTATTCCTTCTGATAGCAATGTCGTTATTTCTACAATACAACGTCTATTCTCATTCTTGAAAGGAGAAACTATTGAGGATAATGATGATGACGAGAATGAACCTATAGAGGAAGTAACCTTGCCTCCTAATCCCAACTTACCGCACGACTACTTTGATATGATTATCATAGACGAGTGCCATCGCTCCATTTATGGGAACTGGCGCAAGGTGCTGGAGTATTTCGATACGGCAAGATTGGTTGGTCTGACCGCAACTCCTATCCCTGAAACAATGGCATTCTTCAATAATAACTGCATTGTTAACTACACATTGGAAAAGAGTATTGTTGATGGCGTGAATGTGGATTGTCGGGTATATAGAATAAAAACGCAAGTCACAGAAACGGGTGGGGCTATATTAGAGGGTGAGAAATTTAAAGAAGAAACAAGATATACAGGTGAGGTTAAGATTGTAAGTAGTAAGGAAACCAAAATCTATACAAATAAAGAACTTAATCGGAGTATTATCAATCCGGCACAGATAAAGTTAGTCCTTTCGACCTATCGGGATGTGGTTTATACGGAATTGTTTAATGACCCGCAACGTGAACCAAATATGGACTTTTTGCCCAAAACATTGATTTTTGCTCTCAATGAAGCTCATGCTACAAATATCGTACAAATAGCTAAAGAGGTGTTTGGACGGACTGATGACCGCTTTGTTCAGAAAATTACCTATTCGGCAGGCGACAGTAACGAACTGATACGCCAATTCCGTAACGACAAGGATTTCCGTATTGCTGTCACCTGTACGTTGGTTGCCACCGGAACAGATGTAAAGCCGCTGGAAGTAGTGATGTTCATGCGTGATGTGGAGTCATTGCCTTTGTATATTCAGATGAAAGGGCGTGGAGTACGTACTATTGGTGATGAGCAACTTCGCAATGTTACCCCGAACGCATTCAGCAAGGATTGTTTTTATTTGGTTGATGCGGTAGGCGTGACGGAACATGCGCAAACAGTGGCACCTATAGATGATGCTCCTACAACAAAGACGATTACTCTAAAGGAGCTATTAGAACGTATTAGTCATGGCTATATTCCTGACGAGTATCTCAAACGGCTTGCTGCAACGCTTGCCCGAATATACAACAAGGCGGATGATCCGCAACGGAAAGAGTTTGTCCGTTTGTCTCATGATGACATGAAGGAACTTTCTGCCAGAATATACGATGCACTGGAGAAAGGCATTCTTCCACCGTTTGTAAGCACTGATGAGCCTAACAATGAACGTAAGGGGCTAGTCGCTCCGCTTGCCAATCATGCAGCTGCTCGGAAATACCTTCTTATACTTGCAGCCGGATTCGTCAATACATTGATGCCGGGTGAAGATACGCTTATCTCCAAAGGGTTTTCCATTGAGGAAGCAAAAAATACGACAGAGGCTTTTGAAGATTTTTGTAAAAAGTACTATGACGAAATAGAGGCACTGCGCATCATTTACAACAATGAGGGAGAGCCTATAACCTATTCGATGCTAAAGGATTTGGAGAACAGACTCAAAATGGCAAACAATCATTTTACATCCAAACAACTCTGGAACTCTTATGCCATAGTTAACCCTAAAGTGGTAAGGCGTTCCATTACCAAAGAAGAAAGCGATGCATTGACCAATATCATACAACTTGTGCGCTTTGCTTTCCACCAAATCGAACGATTGGATAGCGTAGTTACTACCTCTAAACAGTTTTTCAATCTTTGGTTAGGGCAAAACCAGCGTGAAATAACTGACAAACAGCGAGAGGTTATCAGTTGTATTGTGGATTATATTGCTTCTAATGGAGCTTGTACGGTCAGGGATATTCGTGAAGATGATGCTACCCATGCAGCCCAAATGATTAGAGCGTTTGGCAATATGCAGAAGGCAGACGAGGCACTTCATTCACTTTACACATTTGTAGTTTTAAGAAAAGCAGCATAAAGAAATGGCAACAAATAATACAACAGAGCAATCGCTCACCAAAAAAGTATGGAATCTGGCAACCACTCTTGCCGGACAAGGAATTGGATTTACTGATTATATTACCCAACTGACCTATCTTTTATTCTTGAAGATGGATGCCGAAAATGTAGAAATGTTTGGAGAAGAGTCGGCTATTCCAACTGGTTATCAGTGGGCAGATTTGATAGTACTTGATGGCTTGGATTTGGTAAAACAATATGAAGAGACCCTTAAATTGCTTAGTGAGCAGGATAATCTGATAGGTACGATTTATACGAAGGCGCAAAACAAGATAGACAAGCCTGTTTATCTGAAAAAGGTCATCACCATGATTGATGAGGAGCAATGGCTCATTATGGACGGTGATGTGAAAGGTGCTATCTACGAAAGTATTCTTGAAAAGAATGGGCAAGACAAGAAAAGCGGTGCAGGACAGTATTTTACTCCTCGTCCACTTATTCAGGCAATGGTAGATTGTATCAATCCGCAAATGGGGGAAACGGTTTGTGACCCGGCTTGTGGAACGGGTGGATTCTTGCTTACAGCTTACGATTATATGAAAGGTCAGTCAGCAAGTAAAGAAAAACGTGATTTCTTGCGTGACAAAGCTTTGCATGGTGTGGATAATACGCCTTTAGTGGTGACGCTCGCTTCCATGAATCTTTATTTGCATGGTATCGGTACAGACCGTAGTCCGATTGTTTGTGAGGATTCTTTGGAAAAAGAACCGTCAACTCTTGTAGATGTGATTCTTGCCAATCCTCCTTTTGGAACTCGTCCGGCTGGATCGGTGGATATTAACCGCCCGGATTTTTATGTAGAGACCAAGAATAACCAGTTAAATTTCCTCCAGCACATGATGCTTATGCTCAAAACGGGAGGACGTGCAGCAGTTGTACTTCCTGATAATGTTCTCTTTGAGGCTGGAGCAGGTGAGACTATTCGTAAACGCTTATTGCAGGATTTTAATTTGCATACTATCTTGCGTTTACCTACAGGTATTTTCTATGCCCAAGGCGTAAAAGCCAACGTGTTGTTTTTCAGCAAAGGACAACCGACCAAGGAAATATGGTTTTACGACTACCGTACAGATATAAAGCATACGCTTGCCACCAATAAACTGGAACGGCATCATTTGGATGATTTTGTTTCTTGCTATAATAATCGAGTAGAGACATACGATGCAGAAAATACTCCGCAAGGTCGTTGGCGTAAATACCCTGTAGATGAAATTATTGCCAGAGACAAAACAAGTCTTGACATTACTTGGATAAAACAAGGTGGTGAGGTGGACGACCGTTCATTGGCAGAACTGATGGCAGACATCAAGGATAAGAGCCAGACCATCAGTAGAGCGGTGACTGAACTTGAAAAACTGCTTGCAAATATTGAAGAAAATTGAGCTATGCGAAAAGATATTAGCACAAATGATAAAGATATAAACGATCTGTTCTTAAAGGTTGTTGACCTTGTCACGCAGGCAAGGGAACGTGTGGCAACAGCCGTCAATATAGCTGAGGTTTATACTAAGTTCCATATCGGACAATATATAGTAGAATATGAGCAAAAGGGAGAGACAAGAGCCGAATACGGAAAGGCTGTACTGAAAGAACTCTCTAAACGTCTGACTGATAGTCTGGGAGATGGATGGTCGTATTCAACGCTTAAGAATATACGGCAGTTTTATATTGTTTTTTCTAAAGGGCTAACCAGTGGTTGTCCAAAGCCGAGTCAAAAGGCTAACCAGTGGTTAGCCGATTATCCGAAGTCAGAGGAATGTATCTCTGAGCCGACATTCGCTCTCTCATGGTCTCATTATCTTATACTGATGAGGGTGGAAAATCCGGATGCCCGCAGTTTCTATGAAATAGAATGTACTCAACAACAATGGTCTAAAAGACAACTCAGCCGTCAAGTAGGAAGCTGTCTTTATGAGAGATTGGCTTTGAGCCGTAACAAAGATGAAGTAATGCGGTTGGCTAAGGAAGGACAATCTATTGGGAAACCATCAGACATTATCAAGAATCCCATCACATTAGAGTTTCTTGGTCTAAAACCCGATGCAGTTTATTCAGAGTCTAAATTAGAGAATGCCATTATCAACAAGATGCAGCAATTCCTATTAGAACTTGGCAAAGGATTTCTATTTGAAGCAAGGCAGAAAAGGTTCACATTTGATGAGCAGCATTTCTTTG
>OGZU01000501.1_pt1 | contig 10643 bp, 8 predicted proteins | sample 1576871 | NCBI WGS metagenome assembly OGZU01 (sample SAMEA3541580, study PRJEB24748) | human gut metagenome | biome: human gut; feature: human-associated habitat; material: faeces | place: China | collected 2012
ATATGCCCTCAAAACAGTGATAAACAGCAGAAAATCAAGGTTTTCGGACGGTCTGGGGGGTAAAATCCCTCAATGAGCGCTTCGACCATTTTTGCCGCGAAGGGCTCAAACATTATTATAGATTCATGGACAATATCTTCATCATGCATGAAGATAAGGTCTTCTTACGCCTCATGGCGGAGCTTGCAGTCATGCACTTGGCTAGAGACTGGAAGCTGAGCATCAATAAAAGTTGGAATATTCATCGTACATGTGACGGCATAGACTTCTGTGGACAGAAGATCTTTGCCGACCATGCCCTTTTGCGCAAGCGCACCAAGCAGGCACTCTGTGCCCAGGTGGCAAGATTGCGCAAACGTGGACTTAACGATGAACAGATCCAGCGCAAGGCAGCATCCAGGCTTGGCCTAGCCAAACACGCAGATACAAAAAACTTATTAAATAAAATCGGTATGAAAAAGTATGGTCAGATTGTGAAGGCTCGCAAGGGAGAGATACCCTTCGAGGGCATGAGCATGGCACAGAAGAAGCATCCAGGCGATATCCTGTGCCACAACATTGAGGACTATGACAAGTTCCTCATCCTCATAGAGGATTACAAGATTGATAAGTCGAGAGTCGACTTCAAAATGGAGCAGGTCGAAGAAGTTGACGACCAGGGCGTCAAGCACATAGTCACCAAGAAGGTGCCTAAGGACCGCCTCGCCATCCGCTTCCGTTTCATCGATCACGTCCGGAAGACAGGACAACTCGATGAACATGGCGATGAGATTGAGGAGCCGGTTTGGCAACCTGAGTCGTGGTGGCTCTTTACTGGCTCAGATATTTTGGTTGACCAGGCACGCAAGGAGTGGGAACTGATGGACAAGGGCTTCTACACCGTTGCAGCCGAGCTAACCAACAAGTTTGGCAAGAAATTTTATAAGTTTATCTAGATGCACAAGAAATTTTATCTTTGCCGCATGTCATACTTGAGATATGACAGCAAGCATTTTCTCCTGTTCCTAAGTGAGCAGAGAGTTGAAAACTATCACCCAGACACCACCATGTCGGAGACTGATGGCGATAGTCAGACAGTGACAGCCTACAGCTATGAGGGGACAGAGATTGACGGCTCCACTAAGATTGAGGCTGAGTCGGCAAGCTATCGCGAGTTCGTGAATGGTCTGGTTCGTACTAAGTACAGCCAGAGCGATGTCGAAGCCATCCTGTGCAACCATGGTGATGGCAACAGGGAGCACGAGACAGAGTACCAGGTATTCCAGGAGTGGCGAGAGCAGGCTAAGCAGATGGCCAGAGAGTTACTCGACCGGGATATCTCATAGTTATCAGATACGGCAGGAGGGGAATAGTTCTTCCTGCCGTATTTTTATATATCTTATATTATATGTACCTTTGTGCCAGATAAAATCAGGTACAGATATGCAGAGAAATACCAAGGATTGGATACACTACAGCTCTGCTGGCATAGTCCTGCTTGCTGGCATTGTGCTCGTGTACATCAGCTTTTTTATGTCCCACGACGTCACGTCTAACGTCTTGTGGTACTTTGGGCAGAGTCTGGTTTACGTGGCAACCGTCTTTGGTTTCGCACTGACTTTTGACACCAGAGTTAAAGACATTATCAATAAATATTTTAACAATAAAAATGGCACGCAAGATTAAGAAAATTTTCGTTCATTGTACAGCAAGCCGACAGTCATGGTCTGTCGATGCCTTGCTCAAGGAGTTCAGAGACAAAGGCTGGCATTATCCAGGCTACCACTGGGTCGTTACCGCAGATGGAAAGCGCACGCAGCTCATGACAGAAGACCTGCCGTCCAACGGAGTCAAGGGGCACAATTTCGATTCAGTCAACGTGGCATACATGGGTGGAATATCCCGCACTGGCAAGGCTATCGACAACCGCACGGAGGCACAGAAACAAGGTTTGCGTGAGTTGCTCAAGGAATTGAGAAACCGCTACCCTGAAGCCAAGATCATGGGACATCGTGACATCTCGCCTGACAAGAACCACAATGGGGTGGTCGATCCATGGGAGCGCATCAAGGAGTGTCCTTGCTTCGACGCAATTCCGGAATATGCCGACATTTAACATCAAGGATTATGCAGAAACATCTCAAGTCAATCATCATGGCCATATCGGTGATATTGGTCATCATCGCCTGTTTCTGGGTTTTTGACCATCGACAGCAGCGAGCGGAGCAGGAACTGAGAGAACAGCTCAATGGGCTGAAACTTCAGTATGCTCCAGCCGAGCGAGACACCATCCGAGACTCGCTCACGGTCATCACGCAGCAGGTGCTGCAGATGCCGGCTGAGGAGTACAAAATTCAGGCCTACGACCGCCAACTGCTCCATGACCTGGACATTCGTCTTGGCCAGGTCTTGGCAGACCAGCGCACGAGTCTGAGTACTGCTGATACGGTCAAGACTGACCGCAGCGACTCGGTCTATACCTACAGCGACCGATGGCTCAGTTTCCGTCTCAATACGGCGGACTCCATCTTGACATACAAGGCGAGAGACAGCCTCCAGACCATCGTCTACAGGCAGTACAAGCACAGATTCCTCTGGTGGCGGTGGGGCACCAAAGGCTATGATGTCAAGGTCATCAACTTCAATCCCCATTCCAACATATTATATAACAGCTATATACAAGTCACCCGATAATGGCAAGACAAGAGGTATATACAACAGTCATCAAGCTCAACTCAGAGGAGGCAAAGAACCGACTCAAAGAGTTGGAGGACAGAGTCGCTCGTCTGAAGAAGGCTAAACAGGAAGCCTTCTCGGCGGGCGATTCCCGTTTAGGCGCATCCCTCGCCAAGGATCTGAAGGCCGCAGAGCGAGAGATGAAGCAATTCAAGAACTCAACCATGAGCGTCAAGGAGACACTCGACAACCTGTCTAGTGCAAGCCTCGGACAGCTGGAGAAGGCAGCAAGACATCTGAAGGGGCAGATGAAGGCAGCATCTGACCCTTCAGACTTCGCCAAGCTGGATGCACAACTCTCAAAGGTCAAGGAGCAGATGCTTGCCCTGAAGGGCGCAACACGCAAGGCTGATGAGGAAGCGAGACGCATGACCGCAACGGTGTCAAACCTGAAACATGCTTCACTCAATGACCTCAACTTCACAGCTTCCAAGCTACGTAGTCAGATGGCTGACTACGACCCGACATCTACCATGTACGCCTCCAGAGCTTCGCAGCTGAAACTTGTGGAGGCAGAGCTGGAACGCATCCGACAGAGCGAGCAGAAGGTGGTCACCCTCATGCAGCAGTATGACAAGGAAATTGACCGCACAAATGTGGATATCAAGGAGACCAAGAGGCAGATGCAGCTCGTCAACAACACCATGGCCAACCTCAAAACCTCATCCATCCGTGACCTGGAGTACTCCATCAAGGCACTGAACCAGCAGATGCATGGCATGGAGCGTGGTACCGAGCAGTTCAAGCAGATGGAGCTGAAGGCGAAGCAGCTGAAGGCTGAACTGCAGGCAGTCAGAGCCGAGGGCGTTGCCCAGGAGTCCTGGATCAAACGCTCGGCTGACTGGTTCAACCGTATGCAGGGACTAGCTCTCGGTGCAGTCGCTGCCATCTCCGGCATCACCTTCACAGTCAAGAAGTGTGTGGAGGAGTATGCCAAGATGGATGATGAAATGACCAACGTCCGCAAGTACACTGGGCAGGCAGCCGAAGAAGTCGAGCGCATGAACGAAGATTTCAAGAAGATGGATACCCGCACACCTCGCCAGAAACTCAACCAACTGGCAGAGGATGCCGGCAGACTAGGCATCACATCGACTGCTGCAGTTGAGGAGTTCGTAGATGGAGCCGATAAAATCAATGTCGCCCTCGGGGATGACCTCGGAGATAAAGCAGTCTCTCAAATCGGTAAACTCGCACAGATGTTCGGCGAAGACAAGACCAAAGGTCTGCGAGGTGCCATGTTGGCAACAGGTTCTGCAGTCAATGAGTTGGCGCAGAATTCTTCTGCCTCTGCCGGTTATCTCGTTGATTTCACCGCCCGTGTGGCAGGTGTCGGCAAGCAGGCGGGATTCACGCAAGCGCAGATAATGGGTCTCGCTTCTGTCCTTGACCAGAACATGCAGCAGGATGAGACGGCTGCTACTGCAGTACAGAACCTCCTGGCAAAAATGTTCCAGGACTCAGCCAAGTTCGCTCAGATTGCAGGACTCAATGTAAAGGACTTCGCCAAGACCCTGAAGGAGGATGCCAACGGCGCACTTCTCCAGTTTTTGGCCGCCATGAGAGCCAAGGGCGGTTTTGCCGACCTTGCACCAATGTTCGAGGAAATGAAGATGGATGGATCCAGGGCTACTGGTGTCCTCACCGTCCTCGCAGATAAACTCGATGACATCAAGACTGCCCAGAACCTGGCAAGCGAAGCATATTCCGAAGGCACATCCGTCCTCAATGAGTTCGAGACACAGAACGAGAGTGTACAGGCTCAACTTGACAAGGCGAGCAAGAAGTTCCTGGATCTCTCCATCGAGCTGGGCCAGAAACTCTATCCTGCAGCACGATATTGCATATCTGCAGCCAGTCTCGGAGTTCGAGCACTCTCAACACTCGTTGACTTCGTCAAGGATTATTGGCGCATATTAATTGTGCTGACAGCTGCCATCGTCACCTATACTGCAGTATCTAAGGCAAAGTTGATAGCAGACAAGGCGCAGATGGCATGGCTCAACATCATGATTCTACGCGAAAAGGCGCATCTCGTCCTTGTAGGTCTTAAGACATCTGCTCTCAAGACCATGGAAATCGTTCAGATGGCGTTGACACGAGAAATAAAACTGACCACTGCAGCGCAGATGTTGTGGAACAAAGTGTTGTTGGCCAACCCGATCACTGCTGTGATTGCTGTTGTTGCCGGTCTGACAGCCGCAATCGTCACACTGTCTAAAGAGACGAGCACAGCTGAGCAGGCTCAGCGTGACTACAATGATGCCGTGACCGATGCCAACAAACAGGCATCAGAAGAGGAGGCATCCATCATGCGCCTCATTTCTGCCATCCAGTCCAACACCACAGCTGAGTCTGACCGCAAGGCAGCACTGGAGGAGCTCAACGGCAAGCTGATGCGTGAGCATTTGGGCAACATTACTGAAGAGGCAGTTCGTACAGGTCAGGCTACAAGACAGATACAGTCCTACATCGACATGATGAAAAAGAAGATCGTCATTGATGGCCTTCAGAAGAGACTGGCTGAGTCTATAGCTAAGCAGGCAGAGGACGAAGACCTGTTAGGTGAGACAGACAACGACAATCGAGGCTACTGGAAGCGCTTTTGGGACAGACTCAACCCACTTGCAGGTGGCAGAACTCAGAAGCTGAATTTTGCTGCCGACCACAAAGATCAACTTCTTCAGAGTGTTGAGAGAGAGAAACAGTATCAGCAGAAGCTCATCGATAAGATTAATCAGCTCGAAGCACAACACTTCGAGGTGAATGATCCGGAGCCGTGGCGCAACAATGGCTACAATGGCAAGGGCAATGATGGTACCAACATTAAGCAGCAGAGTACAGCCGGCACTCATCAGGTTTCAGAAAAAAAGCGCAAGGCTCGTGTCAAGGCAGAGAAGGCTGCTGCAGCAGAAGCACGCAAGCGTGAGGCAGAAGCCAAACGCAAGCAGAAGCAGGCAGCCGATAGCATCAAGGCTGAGACCAACGAAATGATGGCAGACAACGCCAAAGCCTATGCAGAAGGCAAGAAAACCTATCAGCAGTTCATCGATGACAGACAGAGCATCCAAATTAAGGGCTTTGCTAAGCTGAAGCAACTCTATGGAGTAGAGAGCAATGAGTATAAGCAGTTACTTGATAACCAGGTCACTGTCGTCAAGCAGCATGATGCTGCCATACTGAAGATGAGTGAGCAGAGCATTGAGCGTGAGCGCCTACAGAAGGAGGCTAGCATCAAGGCTCAATACAATGATGCCAACTCAGCTATCTATCAGAATGACATAGCTCTCGATGAAGCCATCTATCAGAAAGATGCAGATGCCATGCAAAAGCGCCTGGCACTCTACAATGAGGGCAGCGAGGAATGGCTGGATCTGAAGGCTGAGATGGAGCAGGCATCACTTGACCACCAGCTGCAGATGCAGGAGGCATACCAGAACCAGCTGAAGGAATTGCGTCAGCAGTTCGGTAAGCAAGACTTGCAAGCACAGGAGACCATGTACCTCAATGGCCTTGACAATCTATACAAGCATGGTTTGATCAAGGAGGAGGAATATCAGCGCATGAAGTTGGAGATAACCAAACAGTTCGCTGCTCAGAGAGCGCAGATTAATGCGGAAGATCATGGAGCAGGTAGCGCTCAAATAAAAATTAATGATAAGTCATCTGAGATGGTCAACAGTGCCAGGGCTGCTGCAGGTGAGTCCCAGTCGACCGGCAATGCAACTTTGGGTGGATACTTCTCCTCACAGATTCAGAACTACCAGAACACCATGGAAAAATTGAAGGAGTTGTATGGCAACGACAAGCAGAACCATGCTGCATACATGCAGGCAAAGGCGCAAGTCACCTCAGATTACCTCAATGACCTGGTTGAAAAGACAGCTGTTGTTTATAATGGTATCAACGGTATTCTATCTGCGTCATCGTCATATGCTCAGGCATGCTCTGACCTTGAGCAGGCGAAAATCTCCAAGAACTACGAGAAGCAGATTGCTGCAGCTGGCAACAATTCGAAGAAAAAGAAAAAGTTGGAGGAGAAGAGAGACAAAGAACTGGCTGCAGCGAAGTCAAAGGCTAACAAAAAAGCCATGAAGATAGAAATTGCGCAGGCGATAGCATCTACAGCAATGTCTGCTATCAATGCCTATGCATCTGCTGCAGCTATACCAACAATAGGTTGGACATTAGCTCCTATAGCAGCAGGTATGGCCACAGCTGCAGGTATGATACAGCTTGCGGCTATCAAGAAGCAGCACCAGGCAGAGGCTGCAGGTTACTACGAGGGTGGTTACACCGGTGGCAACCGCTACAGAAAGGAAGCAGGTGTCGTACATGAAGGCGAGTTCGTGGCTAATCACAATGCCGTCAACAACTCATCCATCCGTCCAGCTCTTGATCTCATCGATAGGGCACAGCGCTCCAATACTGTCGGCTCGCTGACCGCTGATGATATCACACGTTCTCTGGGACAGAGTAGCAGTACCGTGGTGGCTCCTGTTGTCAATGTTAACAATGACAACACCGAGGTACGCCAGTCCCTCGATGGTGTCAATGCAGCCGTCAGCCGTCTGACACAGACGCTTGACGATGGCATTGAGGTCGAGGTTCCGATATCTGGCCGTAGAGGTCTGCACCGCAGACTGCAGGATTATCAGCGCATTTTAAACAATAAGTAGTGGAATATGATAACATGCATCATCAATGGCCATAAGGCCTATCCCATTTCTACATCATCCATCAAGGTGACATACGCAAACCAGTATGTCACCGATGATGGTGAGTACACCTATGACATCACCTTCCCCATGAATATCCTGGAGAACCGTGTCATATTTAAGAATGTCTCGCGACTGGAGGTCAAGAAGAACATCGCCAAATACGATGACTGCAAACTGTTCTGTAACAGCCAGCTCATCATGAGTGGTGTCGGTACCATACTCTCCGTGAATGAGAGAGAAATCAAACTGCAGATAGTCGGAGGCAAGTCCCGCATCAAGTTCAACGACCGCATGACCAAGCACTACATCGATGAGATTCCGTTTGGCACAGCTGACAAGCCCGGTTATACAGTTGATAAGGGCTATTCTCAAGGATGGAAAGGTTTTCCGAAGATTAATGACATCTATAGATTGGATGATGATAAATCGAAGTTCCTGGGAGTAGAGGGTAAATGGTGTTTTGTTCCTGTACGGGACGAAACAAATGATATGATTGCCAATTTTGTTGGAGTAGATAAAACGAAAGCATTTATTGGCTACAATGCACCATTTATCATGAACCTGGCTGTTCAGCCAAACTTAATGTATATCTTCCGTAAAGTGGTAGAATATGAGGGATATACGCTCAAGCGCAACGACTTCGACTGCAAGCCGTGGAACCTCCTGTATATCGCATCGGCCTACAAGACTCGTGAGCTGCGAAGGGCACTTCCTCATTGGTCGAGCTATACTTTTATAGAGGAATTTCGAAAGCTTTTCAATGCCACAATTGTTTTTGATGATATTCAAAAAACTTGTTCTGTTATCAAAAAATCAGAGCTGACAACCGCAGATTCCGTAGCGATTGAAACTCTGGACGAATACACAACGGACTACGACGAAGACGGATCCTTCTCCACGTCATCTACAGCAAATCTGGAGTATAATCTGGGTGATTCTGCAAACAGAGATAACTATGAAGTTATCTCAAAAAAAGTCTTCGAGAATTTTGAAATAGTCCATAGTACAGCTACCTGGGACCCGCAAAATCAGTTCCAAGGAACAACACAGTCATGGTCTGAAAAACAAAAAAGACAGACCATCATTGAGTGTAATGGTAGTTACTACATATATGTAGAGAATGAGGGCGGTTCAAAAACATGGCAGCTGGCAGGCGTTTGGTCACCATTAATCAGAGACAGTTCATCGGATGATTATGTCGATCTGAACATATCTCCTGCAGCACAAGTTGTAGAAGATATCAACTTCAAGACAGGATTCCTAGAAGATAATTACTACGAGAAGCGTTGCCTGCTGTCAATACCTAATAACAAGGAAGCGGATTCAAAGGAGTGCGATGTTGATGATGACGGATTCAGCTACACATCCGTGCAGGATGCGATAGATGATGAGTCAACACTCGACAAGTCCGAAGATGATCAGGAATGCATGAATATATTCTTCATTATTCCAGGAGAAGTACAAGTTGACAACAAATTTAGTTGGGTTAGAGCGAAGTCTAGGTGGCCAAAATTCAAAACCGACTACCGAATAAATAAAGAATATTGTGGTAGTACCGAAGGAGGATTTGGTGGGAACGGAGGAGGAACATTTAAAGAAAAGTATCCTTACTCTCTGTCGATTTGTACGAAATCTACTAATGATGTTGTTACTCTGGGCTGCTTACATGATAATGGTCTAAGATTAGACAATAAAAACTGCATGGAGGCCAAGTTTAAGTCAGATGACATACCGGATCCATCCAAGATATACATCATCCGCAACAAGAAATATGTGTGCGAGAAGATAGAGATGGAAGTCAAGGACGATGCCATCGAGCCAGTTTACACGGGATATTTTTATATGCTATCATAATATATATAATAAGGTGGGGAGCAGTTAGCTCTCCACCTTATTATATTATAGGATACCCTGATAGTTCTTGATATACTCATTCGCCTTCTGTATATCCTTAGGCGTATAGATGTCTGTGATGAGTATAGATGAGTGTCTCGCCTGGTCTCTGACCGACAAGACGTCGGCATTGGCCCGCAGCATATTGGTGATGCCTGTGTCTTTTAAGCTGTAGAACTTGAAGCGAGGTGAGAGCTTCAGTTCCTTCCTCAGGACCCGAGTCCAGTAGTCTCTGAACATTTTCTCATTCTTTCTTTCAGATCCAGGCATGAACCCGTCAGAAAAGAGGTAGTCCTGCCCTGGGTGTGAGAAGATGTTGAGTTCCAGCATCAGCTTGATGACATGAGTCGGCAACGTAATCACGGCATCATTGCCATTCTTAGTGTTCTCGCCATGCAGAGTGAGTGTCTGAGTCTTGATATGAATATCACAGATTCTGAGATAGGACATCTCTCGAGGGCGGATGAAGAGGTTGTGAATGATTTCACACGCCAGCAGATAGTGCCTGTTATGCTCCATCAGATAATCTCTGATGAGCTGCATGGTGCAGTCCGGTATGACATCTCTGCTTTTCTTCTGCCTGTTCTTGATACGTTCCAAACCTTCTGTTGGGTTCTTGGGTATATAGCCTCGAGCCAACAGATAAGCTGAGAAGCTCTTTGTCCAGGCAAGATAGTTGTTGCGTGTCAGGACTGTATTATTGCGGTCGATGAAAATGTAGTCCAGGAACTTGCTAACATTACCTCTGTCCCATTGGTATGAGTAGTTGAGCGTTATTCTTTTCTCTTGCTTCCATTTTTCCAGGATGCGGAGACGACTGCTATAGTCGACATAAGTCTCCTCACGCATACTACCCTCGTTGCACATTTTGGCCAGATAAGACTTATACCTGTCGAGCACGTCATCCCATTTAGTATATTCCAGGGGCTGCAGCTCCTCAATCCAAGGATTCCATCCAGCCATAAGTTTCTCGGTGAGATTCTTAATAACCTGGTCGGCATAGGCACGTTGGTTCCGCTTGCCCTTGATATGGTCAAGCATAATTTTTTTCTTTCTCATGCGGTTGACTCCTGGATCAAACGCCAAGAAGGAGATATAACATTCTGATTTCTGATGCAAAACTGGAGGTTTCCAGCCAATGACACTGCTAAGAATTGTGTCATTCGAATTTGGAGCATAATTTTTTTTAGCCATATCTTAATTTTTTTCAGATACAGCCTATTATTTATAATTTGTATAGGAATGATACCGAAATTGTACCGACCATTTTGACCACGACCAAGGCAAATCCTCAGTGTTTACGGCACATCTGAC
>OGZU01000503.1_pt1 | contig 10521 bp, 10 predicted proteins | sample 1576871 | NCBI WGS metagenome assembly OGZU01 (sample SAMEA3541580, study PRJEB24748) | human gut metagenome | biome: human gut; feature: human-associated habitat; material: faeces | place: China | collected 2012
TGGTTGATTATCCAGCTCAGCACCACCATGCCGATAAAGGCGGCGAGCAGGATGAAGATTTTGGTCCAGGTGATTTGCACCACGCCATCTCCTACCGTAAGCCGCAGTACGCCGTGCATCAACGTCGGGATCCCCTGTTGATTGGGGCCCTGACTCAGTTGCACGTAGTTTTGTAAAATCAGCGACATGCCAATAGCCGAAATCAGCGGCGCCAGACGCGTTGAGTTACGTAGCGGCCGATAAGCAATGCGTTCGATGGCCCAGCCGTACACCCCGGTGACGATAATCGTAAACACCAGCGTGCCGAAAATAAGCAGCGGGAAAGAGTGAATACCGAAGTAGGCCAGCAGCGCCAGCCCGATAGCGCACAGGTAGGCTGAGACCATATATACCTCGCCGTGGGCGAAGTTAATCATGCCGATAATGCCGTACACCATCGTATAGCCGATGGCGATCAGCGCATAGGTACTGCCCAGCGTGACGCCGTTAAACATCTGCTGCAGAAAATAGAGAAACTGCTCGGACATAAGGTAACCTTTTTCATGCCGCCCGCGCGGTGCGGGCGGTGGGATAACGCGTCTTACTTAGCGACGGTGGATGAACCATCCGCGTGCCACTGGAAGACACCAAATTCAAATCCCTTCAGATCGCCTTTTTCATCCCAATTCAGCGGCCCAATCACGGTCTTCGCGCCGTGAGCTTTCAAATCTTTAATTAAATCCAGCGGCTGCTGGCTGCCGGTTCTGTCCATTGCTTGCGCCAGCGACTGAACGGCGGCATAGGTGATCCAGACGTACGGACCACTCGGATCTTTTTTATCCGCTTTCAGCGCATCAACAATAGCGCTGTTGGACGGATCCTGGTCATAGCGTTTTGGCATCGTCACCAGCATACCTTCCGCCGCCGCGCCGGCGATGTTGGACAGCGAGGCGTTACCGACGCCTTCCGGCCCCATAAACTGCGTTTTCAGGCCGACGGAGCGCGCCTGGCGCAGCATCTGCCCCATTTCCGGGTAGTAGCCACCGTAGTAGACGAAGTCGATATTCTCTTTCTTCAGGCGCGCCAGCAGCGCGGAGAAATCTTTCTCACCGGCGGTAATACCGTCAAAAAAGACGATATTGGCGCCGGCTTTCTTCAGGTTGTCCTGCACGGAACGCGCCAGTCCTTCACCGTACTGCTGTTTGTCATGAATAATCGCAATACGCTGCGGCTTCACGTGTTCGAGGATATATTTCGCGGCGGTCGGCCCCTGGGAAGAGTCAAGACCTGCGGTACGCATAATGTACTGGTAGCCACGCTGGGTGAGTTCCGGGTTGGTCGCCCCGGGGGAGATCATCAGGATGCCTTCATCTTCATAGATGTCAGACGCCGGCTGGGTGGAGGAGGAACAGAGGTGGCCAATAACGTACTGAATGCCATCATTGACGATTTTGTTGGCGACCGCGACCGCTTGTTTCGGATCGCAGGCGTCGTCATATTCGACGCCAACCAGTTTGTCGCCTTTAATGCCGCCGCTGGCGTTAATGTCTTTAATCGCCTGGCGCGCGCCGTTGAATTCCATATCGCCCCACTGGGCAACCGGGCCAGACATCGCGCCGACGACGGCGACTTTAATATCCTTTGCCAACGCCGCGTGGGAAATCGCTAATGCAACGACTCCCGCGACGATCGTTTTCGCGTTCCTTTTCATGCTTCAGAACCCCGTTCGTGATGTGATGTAAATGTTTTGTATTTTTATGGTTAAAAAGCATTCTGTGCTTTTATTAAACAACGCCATTTTTACCATGAACTTTAATGGTTTAGCGCAGTTTTTTACCTGAATTATGATTAAAATCTCTATTTTTCAGGTGATTAAGAAAAGATAATATTCTGGTTTAAGGCGAAGATAAACAAAAAAAAGTCCAGTTTACAGCATAAAATAACGGCATATAAGGCGGAATAAAACGCTACATATCAGGTTAAAATTCTGCTTATTTTTCGATCCATAATGTATTGCGCTACCCCCACGCAACCAGGAAAACGAATCCCCTAATGAATGAGTTGAAAACAGCGCCCCGCCGAACGAGAAATTTGAGTACACTGTCGCATCTGTTTTGACTGGAACTGCCGCGTATGAAGCTCACCATTATCCGTTTACAGCACTTCAGCGATCAGGATCGCATTGATTTAGGCAAAATCTGGCCGTCGCAGGATCCTGCGGCGCTGATGCTGGACGATAACCATCGTATTTACGCCGCCCGCTTTAACGAACGTCTGCTCGGCGCCGTACGCGTTACCCTGCGCGGCGTCGAAGGCGAGCTCAGCGATCTGTGCGTGCGTGAAGTCACCCGCCGCCGCGGCGTGGGGCAATATTTAGTGGAAGAGACGTTAAGCGATAACCCGAATATCAATAGCTGGCGCGTTGCCGATAGCGGGGTGGAAGACCGCGGCGTGATGGCGGCATTTATGCAGGCGCTGGGTTTCAGCGCCCAGCAGAATGGTTGGGAGAAGCATTAAACCGTAGCCCCAATAAACGCAGCGTGACCAGGGAAGAACCCGGCGGCGCTTCGCTTAGCCGGGCTACCTGGAAATTGTAGCCCCGGTAAGCGCAGCGCAACCGGGGTCAGACAACACATCCGCGGCATGAAAGGCTCCGCAGGCAACGCATCCGCGGCGTGAAAGGCGCCCTCACATTTAACCCAGCATTTCGCGTTGCAGCAAGGCGTCAAGACCCGAAATCCCCGGGAGCTTACATCAGTAAGTGACCGGGGTTGAGGGCCGCAGACAACGCATCTGCGGCGTGAAAGGCGCAGGTTAAATTATTTGGCGTCGGTTGCCGTACCGTTCGCATGCCAGGTAAACACGCCGAACTCGAACCCTTTCAGGTCGCCTTTCTCATCCCACGACAGCGGCCCCATGACGGTATCCACCTTCGCCCCTTTCAGGTATTTCGCGATTTCCGCCGGATCTTCAGACTGATTTAACCCCGCCTGCAGCGACTGCAGCGCTGCATAGGTGGTCCACACGAAGGCGCCGCTCGGATCCTGTTTCTTCGCTTTGATAGCATCCACAATCGGTTTGTTTGCCGGAACCTGATCGTAGTTCTTCGGTTTGGTGACCAGCAGGCCTTCTGCCGACTCGCCGGCGATGTTAGACAGGGAAACGTTAGCCACGCCTTCCGGGCCCATAAACTGGGTTTTCAGACCGGCTGCGCGCGCCTGGCGCAGGATCTGCCCCATTTCCGGGTGATAACCGCCGTAGTAGACGAAGTCGATATTTTCTTTCTTCAGGCGCGCCACGAGGGTAGAGAAATCTTTCTCACCGGCGGTGATCCCGTCAAAGAACACCACGTTGGCGCCGCCTTTCTTCAGGTTTTCCTGAACTGAGCGCGCCAGCCCTTCGCCATATTGCTGTTTGTCATGAACCACAGCGATGCGCTGCGGCTTCACCGTGCCGAGAATATATTTAGCCGCCGTCGGTCCCTGATCGGAGTCGAGACCGGTGGTGCGCAGAATCAGCTTATAGCCGCGCGCCGTCAGCTCCGGCGCGGTTGCCGCCGGGGTAATCATCAGGATGCCTTCGTCTTCATAGATGTCAGATGCCGGCTGGGTGGATGAGGAACACAGGTGACCGATAACGTATTTAATGCCGTCATTCACCACTTTGTTCGCGACCGCCACCGCTTGTTTCGGGTCGCAGGCATCGTCATATTTTACGATCTGCAATTTATTGCCTTTGATACCGCCCTTGGCGTTGATATCAGCTACCGCCTGCTCCGCGCCGGTAAACTCCTGGTCGCCATACTGGGCAACCGGGCCGGACATCGCTCCCACGACGGCAATTTTAATGTCTTCCGCCAGCGCGGAGCCGCTCATAATTAAAGCAATACATCCTGCCAGTAACGCTTTACCCTTCATATTCATCCTGAGGCTCCCCATTATTATGGTTTTTGCATTTGTTGTGATGTTGTTTGTCAGCGCATTATTCTGATTTTTTAGTCATAATAAGTGTAGTATGACTGCACTTGGGTCTGCCGCCTGCGCTTTTGCAGCACACTATGCCAAAACATACCCCATTTTTCAGAATTTGAAACAACAATTTGCAAGAGATGTAAAAGTTATGTGACTGAAGCTAAAGGTCGCGGCAAATCGCGCGGAGAGGGGAAACGGGTATGACGGGGATATAAAACAAAAAGCCCCCGCTGAAACAGCAGAGGCTTAATTCACTACGGCGCAGAAAGTCGAAGATTAAGCTTCGATAGCGGCGCGCAGTTTTTTCATCGCGTTCTTTTCCAGCTGACGAACACGTTCAGCCGAGACGCCATAACGATCCGCCAGCTCCTGCAGCGTGGACTTGTTGTCCTCGTCCAGCCAGCGAGCGCGGATGATGTCCTGGCTACGCTCGTCCAGGCCCTGCATCGCATCAGTCAGTTTATTAGCAGCCTGCTCTTCCCAGTTATCGTCTTCGATACCGTCGGCAAAGTTAGACGTTTTGTCCTGCAGATAGAGCACCGGCGCCATCGGCTGGCTATCGGATTCGTCATCGGACGACATATCAAAGGTCATGTCCTGCGCTGCCATACGTGATTCCATCTCACGTACGTCTTTGCTCGACACACCCAGCTCGCGGGCAACCATCTCTACTTCGTCCTGGTTAAACCAGCCCAGACGCTGCTTGGTTTTACGCAGGTTGAAGAACAGCTTACGCTGCGCTTTGGTGGTTGCGACTTTAACGATACGCCAGTTACGCAGCACGTATTCGTGGATTTCCGCTTTAATCCAGTGCACGGCGAAGGAAACCAGTCGCACACCCACTTCCGGGTTGAAACGACGTACGGCTTTCATCAGACCGATGTTACCTTCCTGAATCAGGTCCGCCTGCGGCAGGCCATAGCCCGAGTAGTTACGAGCAATATGAACAACAAAGCGCAGGTGAGACAGAATCAGCTTTTTCGCTGCTTCCAGATCGCCCTGGTAATGCAGCTTTTCAGCAAGCTCCCGCTCTTCATCAGCCGATAACATCGGCCAAGTGTTAGCAGCCCGGATGTACGATTCCAGGTTACCAACGGGGGCTAAAGCTAAAGTTTGCATTTCTTTGGTCATTCAAATCCTCTCAATCGATAGTGTCTGACATGATCTTGTCCCCATCAGGCAACAAACATGCCAGCATTTATGAGCAACGAGAATATCACCCACAGTAGTATCAGACAGTGATTTTATCCACAAGTTCCATGCAACGTTGTGAGTAAATTACGCACAAAATGTGACATGGAGATGAAAGATTAGGGAAGAGGCGAACAGGGACTCTTTCCCTGCAGAGAGATATTCAGTGCAGGGAAAGATTATACCAGAAAATTTTTAGTCGGGGGTAAAGTGACGTAAATGTTGCACCGTCGCCAGCCAGGCCGCGACCCAGCCAATCATCGAGCAGACGATTAGCATCAGCAGGCATTCATCGAAGCCTAAGCCGCTGAGTTCAAATTTAGTACCAAACACTTTCGCCACTTCGGTCACCGCCGAGGAGAGGCGCATCACCAGAATCTCCGACAGAATCAGCGACAAAAACGCCCCGGCGAAGCCCAGCAGCGCGCCGCCATAGAGGAACGGACGCAGGATGAAACCGTCGGTAGCACCGATCAGCTTCTGGACGTTAATGGTATCGCGACGGGCGAAGATGCTCAGGCGCACGCTGTTGCCAATCACCAGGAACACCGCGGCGATCATCAGCACGCCGATCATCGCCGACACCCGGCCGACCAGCCCGGTCAGCGACGCCAGGCGCGCAAACCAGCTATCGTCCATGCGCACTTCGTCTACCCCCTGAATACGGGAGACGCGATCGCGCAGGGTGTTAAGCGAATCGGTATTCTGGAAATCGAGCTTCGGCACCACAATCGCTACCGCCGGCAACGGGTTCTCTTCCAGCATATCCAGCGCGCCGCCAAACCCGGACCAGTTGCGGAACTCGCCCAGCGCCTCATCGCGCGACAGGTAATTTACTTTCTCAACGCCCTGCTCCGCCTGCAGTTGGCCAACCACCCGCGCCGCCGCATCGTCATCCAGCGTTTTTTCCAGATAGACGGTGATCTGCGGCGACGGATAATACTGCGACGCCGCGCTGTTGACGTTTTTGTAGACCATATAGCAGACGCTCGGCAGCGTCAGCGAAATAGCGATCACCATAATGGTGAGAAAGGTCGCCAGCGGCGTGCTTTTTAAATCCTGTAACGCGCCATGCCAGGCGTAGCGCACCTGCTCGTTAAAGACGTTACTCTTCCGCGATGCCGGGTTCGGCGCCGCTTTTGGCCGTTTTGGCGCATTGCGCCCGCCGTTGCCGCCGCCGGTGGCGTTACGGAGACGATCGAACTTGCTGCCGAACTGGCGAATCTGGTTCACTGCGTCGCGCTTATTCACCCCGATGGCCTCCATGCATATGACCGTCGCTTAGCGTCAGGACACGGTACGGACGGCTGGAAATAAGCCCCAGGTCGTGCGTCGCCATCAGTACCGTCACCCCTACGCGGTTAAACTCTTCAAACAGACGTAAAATCCCTTCCGAGAGCGCCTCATCGAGGTTACCGGTCGGTTCATCCGCCAGCAGCACCGCCGGCTTGTTGACCACCGCGCGGGCAATGCCCACACGCTGTTGCTCACCGCCGGAGAGTTGGATGGGGAAATTTTTCGCTTTGTCCAGCAGCCCGACTTTATCCAGCGCTGCGGATACGCGGCGGCGAATATCATCGCCGCTGGCGCCGGCGATAATCAGCGGGATCGCCACATTATCGAACACGGTGCGATCCATCAGCAGGTGGTGGTCCTGGAAAATCATGCCGATTTGGCGGCGCAGGAACGGCACCTCGCGGCTCTTCAGGCGGCTGATATCATGGCCGCTGAACAGAATTTTCCCGGCGCTCGGCCGTTCGATACCACAGATAAGCTTCAGCAGGGTACTTTTCCCCGCGCCGGAATGGCCGGTCAGGAACGCCATCTCGCCCTGCTGCAGGTGGAACGTCACCCCCTGCAGCGCTTGTCTCCCACCGAGATAGGCTTTGCTGACTTGTTCAAAGCGAATCATTCTTAATCCTCTCGGGCAAAAAGTGCCTCAATAAAGTCGCCCGCATTAAACGGACGCAGATCTTCAATACGTTCGCCGACGCCAATATAGCGAATCGGAATACTGAACTGGTCAGCCACTGAGAAGATAACCCCGCCCTTCGCGGTTCCGTCAAGCTTAGTCAACGTAATGCCGGTCAGCCCCACGGCTTCGTGGAACAGTTTGGCCTGGCTAATCGCGTTCTGCCCGGTGCTGGCGTCGATGGTTAGCATGACTTCATGCGGCGCGTCGACATCCAGTTTCTTCATTACGCGGACAATCTTCTTCAGTTCTTCCATCAGATGCGATTTATTCTGCAGACGCCCCGCGGTATCGGCAATCAGCACATCAATATTGCGCGCTTTCGCCGCCTGAATGGCGTCAAAAATAACCGAGGCTGAATCAGCGCCGGTATGCTGGGCAATCACCGGGATCTCGTTACGCTGGCCCCAGACCTGCAGCTGTTCCACCGCCGCCGCACGGAAAGTATCCCCCGCCGCCAGCATCACGGATTTACCCTGCTGCTCAAACTGACGCGCCAGCTTACCGATGGTGGTGGTTTTACCCACGCCGTTAACGCCGACCATCAGAATAACAAATGGCGTTTTCCCTTCAACATTCAGCGGTTCCTCAACTTTCGTCAGGATCTCGCTCATCTCTTCTTTCAGCAGACCGTATAACGCTTCGGCATCACGCAGCTGCTTACGGCTGGCCCCCTCGGTAAGATTGGTAATAATCTTACGCGTGGTTTCCACCCCAACGTCGGCAATCAGCAGCTGTTCTTCCAGCTCTTCAAACAGATCGTCGTCGATTTTTTTGCCGCGGAACAGGCTGATAAATCCGGAACCCAGATTCTGTTTGGTTTTCACCAGGCTGCGTTTTAAGCGGGCGAAGAAACCTTCTTTGGTCGGTTTTTCCTGCTCCTGCGGCGCCGCTTCCTGAGTTTCCGCTTCTTCTTCTGGCGTCTCTTCTACGCCTTGCGCCGCCAGAGCTTGTGCTTCGAGCTCTTCATCGCTTAATTCGGCTTCGGGCTCTTGCGGGAGGAGCTCATCTTCGATGACCTCAGGCTCCGCGACGATAACCTCTTCCGGCGTCTGTTCAGCGACCGCTTCGGCGATAACCGGCTCGGCTATCACCTCTTCAACCAGCGGTTCAGCGACTTTTTCTTCTACCGCAGGAACAACCGGCGCTTCTTCAACAACGATTTCCGACGCCGCGGTCTCTTCCGCCACCGGATGCGGCAGTTCGCTTTCAACAACCTGTTCGGTGACTTCTACGACCTCAGCGGCAAAGGCCTCCGGATCTTCTTTTACCGTTTCCGCCGCGGGTACGGCTTCCGCAGGCGTTTCCGCCGCCGGAGCCTGTTCCGCAACCTCTTGTTGTTCTTCTACTTTTTGTTCTGTTTCGCTTTCCTGAGCCTGTTCTTTTTGCCCAAAGCCCAGCCAGGAAAAGAAGCCACGTTTTTTCTCTTTTGCCATTTGCGACCACACTCCTCGCTGTTTATTCATGGCGCAGCTTCGACACAACCGCTTCAGAAGCTGAAAAAATGATGAAATTAGTTGGATAGTCTATCACTTAACTTAACTCGCATCACCGCCCCCGGATTAAGGTTTCGTCAATGGTCTTCGATCGTTAGAATAGCAGGCTGGAAGTTGAGACTTGAGCAAAGAGATGAAGAAACCAAATCACGCAGGCAGCGGCCAGATCCGCATTATCGGCGGACAGTGGCGGGGCCGTAAATTACCGGTGCCGGAGAGCCCGGGTCTGCGCCCGACCACCGACCGGGTTCGGGAAACGCTATTTAACTGGCTGGCGCCGTCGATGGTCGACGCCCACTGCCTTGACTGCTTCGCCGGCAGCGGCGCGCTGGGGCTGGAAGCGCTGTCACGCTATGCCGCCAGCACCACGCTACTGGAGATGGAGCGCGGCGTCGCGCAGCAGCTACAAAAAAATCTCGCGACGCTGAAAGCCAACAACGGCAAGGTGGTCAACACCAACACGCTGGCGTTTCTCAGCCAGCCGGGTACGCCGCACCATATTGTCTTCGTCGATCCTCCCTTCCGCAAAGGGCTGCTGGAAGAAACGCTCAGCCTGCTGGAAAAAAACCACTGGCTCGCTGATGAAGCGCTGATTTATGTCGAGAGCGAAGTAGAAAACGGACTACCGCCGGTTCCGGCAAACTGGCAGCTGTATCGCGAAAAAGTCGCCGGACAGGTCGCCTACCGCCTGTATCAACGCGAGGCACAAGGAGAAAACCATGCTGATTAATTTAGGCCGCCTGCTGATGCTATGCGTTTGGGCGTTTTTGCTGTTGAACCTGTTTCAACCTTTCCCAAAACCGCTGAATATCTTCGTTAACGTGGCGCTGATTTTTATGATTCTGATGCATGGCCTGCAGCTGACGCTGTTGAAAGCGACGCAAACGAAAGATGCGCCGCCGCTGAGCCGTTTTGAGCAGATTCGTATTTTCATCTTCGGCGTATTTGAACTGGTGGCCTGGCAGAAAAAGCTGAAGGCCACGCTGAAGAAGAAGTAACGGTTAATCGAGGGCTCAGTTATCGGCAACAAAGTCGACGAATTTTGAGCCCTTATAGCTCAGCATTCCCCGGTCGCCGACGCTCAGCGCGTGATATTGCGGGGCATCAAGGCGGAACACCACTTCCAGGCCGCCATTTTCCGGGCGGAAGCTCGCTTCATAACGCATCTCGCTGCCGGCTGGCGTCACCGTCTGCTGGCGCGAGCGGCGATCGTTAATCACCTTTTCCCGCTTATTGCTGACCACCACCCGCTTCTGCAGCAGCGGCGCGGCGTCGTTATCCATTTTCTCCCGGCGCTGCTGCACGTAGCGAAACGAGGCCGCCACCACAATCACCGCGACCACCAGCACAAAAAATAGCGGAACTTTACTCATTTGCGTACCCATAAGAATTATCAGGAATAAGGATAACGCGCATTGAATAACGTTGTCATCTTCTGGCCCAAACCACTACACTGAGATCCGGTACCGTAAGCGTAATCGCTTATTTAATGATAACAGATACAGGGACTTACTATGCTTTGGTCGTTTATTGCTGTCTGTTTCTCCGCATGGCTTTACGTCGATGCGTCCTATCGTGGGCCGGCCTGGCAGCGCTGGGTCTTTAAACCGGTCACCCTGCTTCTGTTGCTGCTGTTAGCCTGGCAGGCGCCGATGTTCAACGCCATTAGCTACCTGGTGCTGGCGGGCCTGTGCGCTTCGCTGCTCGGCGATGCGTTAACCCTGCTGCCGCGCCAGCGGGTGATGTACGCGGTTGGCGCATTCTTCCTCTCTCATCTGCTGTATACGATCTGGTTCGCCAGCCAGATGACGCTTTCGTTCTTCTGGCCGCTGCCGCTGGTACTGCTGGTGCTCGGCGCGCTGCTGCTGGCGATTATCTGGACCCGGCTGGAAGAGATGCGCATGCCGGTGCT
>OGZU01000512.1_pt1 | contig 10426 bp, 9 predicted proteins | sample 1576871 | NCBI WGS metagenome assembly OGZU01 (sample SAMEA3541580, study PRJEB24748) | human gut metagenome | biome: human gut; feature: human-associated habitat; material: faeces | place: China | collected 2012
CAAACAGATGAAATTGTTCGGCGTCCGGCGCGGGCGGCTCGTCGGTGGGCCAAACGTCTACCGCGTGCCCGGCGGACACCTGCACGTTTTTCAGCACCACCTCGTGACTGCCGGTGGCCCGCATGCCGAGGTGATCCCAGCGTTTCACTACGCTGATGCCCTCGCTGTCGGCAGGAACCAGCCAGCTACCGACCAGCGGCGGGGTGTCGTCGCTGCGCGCCCACAGCGCCAGCCAGCTCAATCCTTCGATACCGGTGGTATAAATTTTGTGGCCGTTAATCAGCCAGCCCCGGCTGTTACGGCTGGCTATCGTTTGCGGCAGGCCGCCGCGCGCCGGAGAGCCCAGATCCGGTTCGACGCGCAGGCTATTCATCAACCCGCCGTTTGTGAGCGCATCATCAAATACGCGCTGGCGTAGCGGCTCTGCCCAGTGCGTATTTTCCGCCAGCCGCAGATGATGCAGATACTGCATGCAGACAATCAGCGCGGTTGCCGGTTCGCCCCAGGCGATGGCGGCGATAGCCTGTTGCAGCTCGGCTAAACTGGCACCAGGTCCGCCGTACTGCTGCGGTACGGCAAGGCTTAAAAATCCGCGTCGGCGCAGAACGTCAATATTGCGATGGGGAAAATCGCCGCTGGCATCAAGGCTGGCCGCCTCCTCCGCCATCAGTTGGCGGATCTCGGCAAGCTGCCGTGGCCAATCTGCGATTGGGCGATGACTCACGATGCACGCTCCGCCACGGCGCGCAGCGCGGCTTTTTCGCGGGTAATCGGCAGCAGCGCTTTGCCATACTCCTGCGCATCGTTCAGCGGATCGAATCCGCGGATCAGGAAGTTACGTACGCCGAGGTCGTAGTAGTCGATCAGCGCATCGGCAACCTGCTCCGGCGTACCGACCAGCGCGGTGGAGTTGTGGCCGCCGCCCACCAGCTGCGCGATGCCGGTCCACAGGCGTTTATCCACCACCTTGCCCTGCGCCGCCGTAGCCCGCAGACGCTGCGCGCCAACGCTATCGGGCTTGGCTTTAAAGCCCCCTTCACTCTGCGCCGCCCGCTCGGTGGCGACATGCAAAATATGCTCGGCCTTCTCCCAGGCTTCCGCTTCGCTATCGGCGATAATCGGCCGGAACGATACGCTGAAACCGATCTCGCGCTGATGTTTTGCCGCTTCGGCACGTACCCGCTGGATAGTTTCCGCAGTCTGCGCCAGCGACTCCCCCCATAGCGCGAAGACGTTAGCGTGTTTACCGGCAACCGTAATTGCCGCCTCCGACGAGCCACCGAAATAGAGGGGAATATGCGGTTTCTGCAGCGGGCGAATCGCCGACCAGGCCTGTTGCGCCTGATAAAAATCATTGTCGATGTCCACCGGCTGTTCGGCGGTCCAGACTTTGCGGATGGTATCGAGGAAGGCGTCGGTGCGCGCATAGCGCTGGTCGTGGTCGAGATAATCGCCGTCACGGCGCTGCTCGGCGTCATTGCCGCCGCTGATGATATGTACCGCCAGCCGGCCGCCGAGCAGATGTTCGAGGGTGGCGAATTTACGCGCGGCGAGAGTTGGCGAGACAAAACCGGGGCGGTGCGCCAGCAGGAAAGCTATCTTTTGTGTCGACAACCCCGCCAGCGCGGTCACCAAAAAGCCGTCGGGTTGATCGGACCAATGCCCCACCAGCAGACGGTCAAACCCCGCGGCTTCATGTGTTTGCGCGAAGCGCACAATATAATCACGGTCAAAAATCGGCCCTACCGGGGCGATGGTTTCTGACGACAGGCGGTGGCCGATCATGCCGAGAAACTGAATGCTCATACAGAACTCCTGGTAGCAAGGTAATGAATGGGCCGCGGCGGCGGCGCGTTTTCATTACCCTATACACAGGCACTTAATGATCGAAATGCATTTTTATCATAACTTAATATGCAGAATAAGCATTTAAAAATTTATAGATATTTTTCAGTCAGATGCGTTAAGTTGCTGCACAATTTTTCCGGCAAAAAAAGTCAGCGGCTGGCTCAGATTAGCCAGATTCTGCGCGTTTACCAGCCACAGATGCACTTGCGGCTGAAAATCCGCGAGCGCAAGCGTGGCCACTTCGTCGCGCCACGGGCTGGCGGCCAGCGCGGCGCGAGGCACCAGGCCAAGCCCCAGCCCCTGCGCCACCAGGCTGATTTGCAGCTGGGCGCCAGCGGTCTCGACGTTCAGCGCAAGCCGCAACCCCTGCGAGTGCAGTTCGCGGATTAGCCCGGCCCGCAGGCCGCAGCCGTCGGGATTCAGTACCCAGCCTCGCTGCGCACAGTCGCGCAGCGCCCCGGCGTGCAGTCGCCAGCTTTTCGCCGCGATGACCACGATATCCAGCGGACACAGCAGCCTTCCGCTGTAGCCGTCAGCAAAGCGCTGCTGTTGTGGTCCCATCGCCAACACGCCATCCAGTTCGACGCTCTCCAGCCGTTTTTGCAGCAGCCCGCTCCAGCCGCAGGTCACCTGCGGCTCCAGGGCCGGGAACTGCTGGCGTAGCGCGCTCAGCGCCGGCTGGAGGGCGATTTCCGCCACGCTCTGCGGCACGCCGAGTCGCAGAACGCCCTGTGGTTCCGCCTCCGGGTCAAGCAGACCGTACAGCTTTTTGGTTTCCCGCTTAATGCTCAGGCACTGCTCATACACCCGATGTCCGGCGGCGGTGAGCGTCAGGGGCCGGGTCTGGCGCTCCAGCAGCGTCACATTGAGGGTTTGCTCCAGACGCTGAAGCCGACGGGTAATGGCCGATTGGGTAATGCCGAGATATTCCGCAGCCTGGTTAAGAGAGGAAAACTGCACGGTAGCCAGCAGGGCATCAATGTCATCGATACGCATATAATCCTTAATGTGATTTTTGCATATTAATATATGCGGAAATTGCATTTTAATTATATTAACGCCTTTGCTAGCGTAATGACCAGTCCCGACAACAGGAAACCACCATGACCGCACCGCGAGTGGAAAAATTACGCCAGTTCATTCAAGACCTTGATGCCCTGCATCGCCAGTTTACCGATGAGGCCACCCTGCTCGACGCCGTCGCCGTGCGCCTGGCTTCGCTGGTGCAAAAAGACGACTGGTTGCCGGAAGAGTACACGCTGCCGCATCCCCATCACTATCAGCAGTATTTGCTGCATGCCGATTCCGGCCAACGTTTTTCGATTGTCAGCTTCGTCTGGGGGCCGGGGCAATCGACGCCGATTCATGACCATCGGGTATGGGGAGCCATCGGTATGTTGCGCGGCGCGGAGGAGAACCAGCGCTACCGACTCGACGAACGCGGTTTGCCGATCGCCACTGGCCCTGCTGAACGGCTTTCACCCGGCAAGGTGGAAAAAGTCTCATCCCGCGATGGCGATATTCATCGGGTGAGTAACGCGCTCGCTGACCACGTCTCAATCAGTATTCACGTCTACGGCGCTAACATCGGCAGCGTCCGGCGTGCTGTTTATACCGCGGATGGGATCGCCAAACCTTTCGTCTCCGGTTACTCCAACCGTCACTTGCCCAATATCTGGGATCTCTCAAAGGATAATGAATATGCCTGACTACAATTATCGCCAGCCAGCCGAGGTACGCCAGGCGCTAATCGATGGCGCAGAAGTGGCGCTCATCGATGTTCGCGAAGAGGCCGTATTTGCCACTCACCATCCGCTGTTTGCCGCTAATTTGCCGCTCAGCAAGCTGGAGCTGGAGATTTTTCGCCGCGTGCCGCGCCTGACGACGCCGATTACCCTCTACGATAACGGCGAAGGTCTCGCGGAGCAGGCCCTTGAACGGCTGCAACGCTGGGGCTATCAGGATGTCGCGCTACTGGCAGGCGGACTGACGGGCTGGCAGCGCAGCGGCGGCGAGCTTTTTCAGGACGTTAACTCACCGAGCAAAGCGTTCGGCGAGCTGGTCGAGAGCGAGCGCCAGACGCCCTCGTTGAGCGCCGAGGAAGTGAAGGCGCTAATCGAGGGTCCACAGCCGGTCGTGGTGGTCGATGCGCGGCGTTTTGATGAATATCAAACGATGAATATTCCCGGCAGCATCAGCGTGCCCGGCGGAGAGCTGGCGTTACGCATCGAAGGCCTGCTGTCATCGCAGCAAACGCCGGTTATCGTTAATTGCGCCGGCCGTACCCGCAGCATTATCGGCAGCCAATCGCTACGTAATGCCGGATTAGCCAATCCGGTTTACGCGCTGCGCAACGGCACCATCGGCTGGACCTTAGCCGGACTGGAGCTCGAGCACGGCCAGCAGCGGCGCTACGACGCCGATTTCCGCGCCTCAGCGCAACGCGTGGCTGCAGTGACGCAGTTGGCCGAGCGCGCTGGCGTGGCCTTCATTGATGCCCCGACTTTAGCCCGCTGGCAACAGCAGCCGAGCCGCACCACCTATCTGTTTGATGTTCGCAGCCCCGAGGAGTATGCCGCAGGCCATCTGCCGCACAGCGTGAATGCGCCCGGCGGCCAGCTGGTGCAGGAAACCGATCATTACGCCAGCGTACGCGGAGCGCGGATTGTGCTGGTCGCCGATGATGAGATACGCGCGCCGATAGCAGCGTCCTGGTTAGCGCAGATGGGCTGGGAAGTGGCGGTTTTACGCGATGTCCGCGTGGAGCAATTGAGCGAACGCGGCGTTCCGCCCGCCAGCGTACCGCCGGCGCCGCAGGCTGAGGAGATAACCCCAGCGCAGTTAGCGGAACAATTGCGTGAACCCGGCACCGTGGTACTGGATTTCACCACCAGCGCTAACTATGTCGCACGGCATATCCCCGGCGCCTGGTGGCTGGCGCGTTCACAGCTGCGTCAGGCGCTTGAGCGCATCCCTCCCGCAAAACGTTACGTTGTCACCTGCGGCAGCAGCCTGCTGGCCCGCTATGCCGTGCCTGAAGTCGCGGCATTGACCGGTAAGCCGGTACAACTATTAAGCGGCGGGACGCTGGCGTGGATTGATGCCGGGCTGGCGCTGGAACAGGGCGAGACGCATCTGGCAACGCCGCGCGGCGATCGCTATCGACGGCCTTATGAAGGAACCGATAACTCCGCTGAGGCAATGCAGGCTTATCTCGACTGGGAGTATGGCCTGGTGGAACAGTTAGCGCGCGATGGTACCCACGGCTTTAAGGTATTGTAAGTCACAAACCCGGTGGCGACACGGCCACCGGGAATAGCTTACCTTTATTGGAAATTAAATTTCCGGGGTGGTTTTAAAGCCAACCAGCATCAGGATCGGCTGCTTCTGCGCCGCTGCGGCGTCAAACTGATAGTGGTTGCCCTGACGGTCGCCGCCGATGTACCAGGAGATCTCGGTTTTCCCTTCCGCCAGCGCCTTACGCACCGCTTTATCGATATCCACCATCCGATACTCACGAGATGAATTGAGATACAGTTGAGCATCAGAGTTGTAGCTGCAGGCCGGGCGATGCTTCCAGGTCACGCTCGCCGCGCTCCAGTCATTACTGGCCGGGTAGAAGAAGATCTGGTCCGCGCCGTTAGTTTCCACTTTGCCGCCGTACAGACGCAGACGATATTTAAACAGCGACGCATCCTGATCTTTCGGCAGCGCCGGGATTTTAAACTTCACCAGGGTCAGGGTTTCCGGGTTGCTGGTACGGCCACCGTTCTTCCAGTTATCGGAAATCTGCAGCGCTCCAGGCGCCCCGAAGTTAACATTCGGCTGCGCGCTCTCGACCACCGCGTTTTCTTCCGCCAGCGAGAAGCTATAAGGCACGTTGGTCCCGCAATCCATGCCTTCATTCATACAGTGTTCGGTCATGAAGTGCGCGCCCTCGCCCGTCCAGCCGTTCATGAAATCAGCATGGGCAGTATAGATGCCGCCCCACTTCTCTTCACGTTTATCGCCCTTCATAACCGGGTCCATCGACAGCTCAATTTTCGCCGTGTCCAGTGATTTAATCTGCGGCAGCACGTAGGCGATATTCATATTAACCGTCGGGATTTTTACCGGATAGTCGGCCGGGCAGGCGCCGTTGACATCATAGGCGGCGTTTCTGTGACCGTGGCTCGGCTTCAGGTTGACGCCATCCCAGCAGTTGGGGAACTGAATACCGATATTAAACTGCACCGCGTCGCCCGCTTTACGTAGGCCGCAAACCTCACCTGCCTTGTTGCTATAGCCTTTACCGTTGGCGCACAGGAAGGTTATCCGTGAGCTCGGCGCGGAGCCGTGGTGGTCGCCAGCCAGCAGCTCTAACCCCGACGGGAAAGGATGCAGCGGATACTGTTCGACTTTGGTCGCCTGGTAATAGGTTTTCTGATAAGCCGGAGTGACAATTTGTCCATCCGGCAACTTCATTGACGGCGCCCAATAGGCGGAACTATCGGCCTTGTTATCACAGGTGGTTTCCGGCTGCGCGCGCAGGGTTTGATAAGTTGATACCGCGTCGGTGTGGGTATTGCCGAAGAAATCATGCCACATCGCCTGGTTTGGCATACCGAACATCATAATCGCGTCGTCGCCAAGAGTGTGGCTGTAACCGCATACCGCCTGGGCTTGCGGTCCTGCATGGGCGGAAAAAGCGCTGGCGGCCAGCAGCGGGGTCAGGGCCAGTACAACTGAGTTAGCTTTCATTTTACGATCCTCCTTGTTTGAAGGACCGTAGAGATAGCAAGCGTGCGCCAATGTTACACATCAGCAAACATCATTTTATCTCATTCGCGCATAATCCATGAATACTGGAAGGTTTTCGCCGCCGGAAAATGGGTGCGCCGACGGTACGAGCCGAGCGCCTGCGGCGTGCAGTAGGTACAGCTTCCCAGCCATTCGGTATTTTCCGCCGCCACCCCGGCCTGTTGCAGCACCCGCTGCGCCAGCGCGCGGAGATCGAACCACAGATTATCGTTCCCGGTCGCCTGCGCTTGCCCGGTTTCTGGCGGGGCGAGGCGCTGATGAAACAGCTCGTCATTGTACCGTTTTGCCAGCTTGCCCGCCGGCATGGTCAACAGCAACTGATAAAACTCGGCCGAAACCTCATAGCAGCAGGCGTGAATATGCGGCCCGCAGACCACCACAACGTCTTCTATTGCCACATGATGCTGGCGAAATAGCGCCAGGCTGTTTTCGATAATGCCGCTGGCCGCTCCTCGCCAGCCGGCATGCACGCTGCAAACATAGCGCCCATCCCGCGAGGCCATTAATAGCGGTAAACAGTCGGCGGTGACGACGCCGACCTTTTGCCCACGCAGAGCAGTAAATACCGCATCGGCATGCGGCCGCTCTGCCTGCGGCCCCTGATAATGATGAACAACATTGCCGTGCACCAGCTTAACCGGCGCCATTTCGCTGTACGGAAAAGCGGCGGTTTCGTGCACATCGAGAAAAGCGTAACGAATACCGGGGATATCACTTAATAAGCGGGATGGATAAGACATAACGGCGCATGAATGGATTGGTGGTGGATTTACCGTAGGTCAAAGCCGCTCGATACGCAAGATGTGGATGCTTTGTTCCCGGTATCGCTATATAATTTAATATATATCGCTTATTCTTATCCAATCGGGTTAATCCATGTCACCACACCGTTTACTTTTGGCGCTAACGTTGTTCAGCGCCAGCCTGTTCACCAGCCAGGCCTTTGCCGACCGCACCGTCACCGACCAACTGGGCCGCCAGGTTACGCTGCCGGACCACATCACCCGCGCGGTCGTCCTGCAGCACCAGACGCTAAATCTCCTGGTCCAGTTGAATGCCGGCGACGATATCGTCGGCGTGTTAAGCAGCTGGAAAAAACAGCTCGGGCCGCAGTTTGTCCGCTTTATGCCCGCTATTGAAAATCTGCCGACGCCGGGCGATTTAACTCAGGTCAATATCGAAAGCCTGCTGGCGCTGCATCCGCAGGTGGTGTTCGTCGCCAATTACGCGCCGCAGGCGATGATCCAGCAGATCCAAAACGCCGGGGTTCCGGTCGTCGCGATATCCCTGCGTCAGGACGCGGCGGGCGAGAAAAACAAAATGAACCCGACAATGGCCAATGAAGAGCAGGCCTATAACGACGGGCTTAAACAGGGGATCCGCCTGATTGGCGAAGTCGTCGAACGCCAAAACCAGGCCGAAGCGCTGATTGATTACACCTTTGCGGCGCGGGCAGAAGCTAACGCTCCGGTCGCCGGTATCCCTGACAGCCAGCGGGTGCGCGTGTACATGGCCAATCCAGATCTCAACACTTACGGCTCCGGCAAATATACCGGTCTGATGATGAAGCATGCCGGGGCGCTGAACGTTGCGGCCGCGACGGTTAAGGGTGCCCGTCAGGTCTCGCTGGAACAGGTTCTGCAGTGGAACCCTGAGGTGATCTTCGTCCAGGACCGCTATCCGCAGGTGGTCAAACAGATTGAAAACGACCCGCAATGGCAAGCGATAGACGCGGTGAAAAACCACCGGGTATGGCTGATGCCGGAATACGCCAAGGCCTGGGGCTACCCAATGCCGGAAGCGCTGGCGATAGGCGAACTGTGGATGGCGAAAAAGCTCTATCCTTCCCGCTACCGGAACGTCGATGTCGATGCGAAAGCGCAGGATTACTATCAACGCTTCTACCGCGTGAAATGGACGCCGAATGCGCAGTAACCTTCAGTGGGCCCTGCTGCACGGCGGGCTAACGGCGGCGACGTTGTTTATCGCTATCGCTTCGCTATGCCTGGGGCAGTACCACCTCAGCCTGAATGAGGTCTTTCATGAGCTTACGCATGGCGCGCCCGATAGCGGCATCGCCGGGCAGATAGTCTGGTCAGTCAGACTTCCCAGGGTAGCGATGGCGCTGCTGGCCGGCGGCTCGCTGGGGCTATGCGGCGCGACTTTACAAGGCGTATTCCACAACCCGCTGGTCGACCCGCATATCATCGGCGTGACCTCCGGCTCCGCCTTCGGCGGCACGCTGGCGATCCTGCTGGGTTTTGACATCATATCGATGATGGGGTGTACCTTCTTCTTCGGCCTCGCCGCGCTGGTGTTGGTTTATCTGATTGCCAGGCTGCAAGGGCGTGAAAACACGCTAGCGCTGATCCTTTCCGGCATTATTCTCAGCGGTTTCTTTGCCGCGCTGGTCAGCCTGATGCAGTACCTTGCCGACACGGAAGAAACCCTGCCGAATATCGTTTTCTGGCTGCTCGGCAGCTTTGCCACCGCTAACTGGCATAAAGTGCTGTCCATGGCGCTGCCGGTCGCCGTCGCCGCCGCTATCCTGCTAAAGCTGCGCTGGCGTATCAACCTGCTGGCGCTGGATGATAAAGATGCGCGCGGTCTTGGCGTTTCGGTGACCACATTGCGCCGCGGAGTGTTGGTTTGCTGCGCGGTGCTGGTCGCCGCCCAGGTCGCGGTCAGCGGCAGCATCGCCTGGGTTGGGCTGGTGATTCCGCATCTGGCGCGCCTGCTGGTTGGCGCCGATCACCGCCGCCTGCTGCCAACGGCATTCTGGCTCGGCGGCGCGTTTATGGTGGTGGTGGACGACCTGGCGCGCACCTTAACCCAGGCGGAGATTCCGATTGGCATTATTACCGCCCTGCTCGGCGCGCCGCTGTTTACCCTTTTACTCATTCGGTCCCAACGCCGCGGAGTGGCCCAATGAACATTTCATTATCACTGGACACCCTGCGCTATGGCCATCGTCAGCCGCTCTTCTCCCCACTATCAATGCAGTGCCGTCACGGGCAAATCTGGGCGATACTGGGCGCCAATGGTCGCGGCAAAAGCACGCTACTGGATACCCTGACCGGCGTTCTGCCGCCGCTCGGCGGAAAGTTTAGCGTAGAAGGCGGCATCGCCATCGTGCCGCAGTCGTTTCGTCCGGCATTCGGCTGGCAGGTACGCGATGTAGTACTGATGGGGCGCGCCCGCCACGTCGATCTGTTCGCGCAGCCGGGGCCGGAAGATGAACTGGAGGTTCAACAGGCGCTGGTGCAGTTGGGGATCGCCGCGCTGGCCAATCGGCTTTTTCGCGCCCTGTCCGGCGGACAGCAGCAGCGCCTTTGTATCGCACGCGCAATGGCTGTATCGCCTTCGGTGCTGTTGATGGACGAACCGGCTTCGGCGCTCGACCCTATTTCGACGGCAAAGGTGGAAGAGTTGATACACGAGTTGAAAGAACGGTATACCATTGTGATTGTGACGCACAATATGCAGCAGGCTGCACGTGTCAGTGATAAGACGGCGTTTTTCTATATGGGGCAGATGGTGGAGTTTGGCGACACGAAGAAGATCTTTACGAACCCGGAGAAGGAAGCGACACAAAACTATATAACCGGACGTTTCGGATGACATACGATTGATCGGCATGCAGCTCGATGTATCATTTAATATTGTATATTTGCTTAATAATAAATTTAATAGAATATGGTGAAGTTTATAGAATCAGAACTTGTTCTGCTGAAAAAGGAAATAGACGAGATGTGGACATTGGTTTACAATCAGCTGG
>OGZU01000514.1_pt1 | contig 10403 bp, 8 predicted proteins | sample 1576871 | NCBI WGS metagenome assembly OGZU01 (sample SAMEA3541580, study PRJEB24748) | human gut metagenome | biome: human gut; feature: human-associated habitat; material: faeces | place: China | collected 2012
TTTTTTCCCTAAAACCTTGGAAGTTACGAGGAAAAGTCGTATCTTTGCAGAAGAATAGCAATATTGCGTCCACGACCTTATAAAGCGTAAGCAGATGGCAAGATTTATAGACCCACGTGTCGATTGGGCTTTCAAGAGGATATTTGGAAGCGAAGACACGAAAGAATGTCTGATCACATTCCTCAACGGACTGTTTGAAGACGAGTTGGTAATCAAGGACGTGACGTTTGCCAAGACCGAAAAACTTGGCTTGCGCCCCGATGACCGCGGTGTGGTCTTCGATGTCTATTGCATCACAAACGAGGGCAAGCATGTCATCGTAGAGATGCAGAAGAAAGAACAGGAATACTTTGCCGACAGGGCATTGTATTACACGGCACGTGCCATTGTGCAGCAAGGCATCCGTGGAATTTGGGACTATCACTTGGCTCCTGTCTATACTGTATGTTTCATGGATTTCGTGTCGAATAGTCCAATGCTAAAGGAGTTTCGTACCGACTTGGTGCTTACCGATTTGCAGACACGCCAGCGAGTGTCCGACAGGATGCGTATTGTGTACCTCCAGTTGCCATTGTTCGACAAGCATACGGAGGCAGAGTGTATGGATATATTTGATTGTTGGATTTATATAGTGAAGAATATGAACATGTTTGAACAGATGCCATTCAGCGAGAAGTATCCAGTCTTCCGCAAGTTGGCAGAAATAGGCGACCTCCGCAAGCTTTCCCGAGAGGAACTCGAGCTGTATGACGAGGACATCAAGAATATGCGTGATATATATGCCACCAGAAAGTTTGATGAAAAGAAAGGTATGGAAAAAGAAAAGCTAGCCACAGCTCGCCGCCTTCTGTCAATGGGCCTTTCTGATGAGCAAGTATCAACAGCCACCGAACTTCCACTGGAGGAAATCCAGAAATTGAAGGAATAAGTAGAGGCTAGCTGGACTTTCGCAAGTTTTGCCCCACACGCCCTGAAGGGGCAGAAGCCCCTAGCCCAGGGCATCGCCCTGGGTAATCATGGACGCAAACCTGTCGCCCTGTAAGGGCAAAAGCTTCAAAGAATCAAATATTTACGAAGCTTTTGCCCTTACAGGGCGCCTTGCTGTTTGCTATTATACCCAGGGTGATGCCCTGGGCTAGGAGCTTTTGGGCCTTCAGCCCGTTCTTGAACCGCATGCTAAAGTTCAGTCAACTTATAGTTGAAAATTCAGTAACATCAACCGCCTCATTCAAGTACTTCATTCTGCAACATCAAGTGCTTCATTCAGCCAACGCAGTCGAATCTTTAACCCAACGAAGTCGTATCTTCCACCCAACGAAGTCGTATCTTTAACCCAGCGCAGTCGTATCCTTAACCCAGCGCAGTCGTATCCGTAGACTCAATGAAACGTATGAACTTGCGCAATGACGTACATGATGCGAAAGAGGCTCACTTGATGATTACCAGGATGCTTCTGAAATTACGTCCCGACGTATCTGTTACTGCGTCGGGACGCATTTTTTGCTGCATCGGGACGTAGCAAATGCTGCATCGGGACGCAATTTTCATTTCCTCAGTTGGCTATGATTCCTCCTCTTTCCAGCCATTTTGCAAAGAAGCGGTCGCAGAAATACTCTGCGCCCTTATAGCCATATACCACAAAAGGATTGTTCAATCTTGCCATATCTTGTTATCATTCATTATACAAACGTTCTTTGCGCTTTTTACGCAACGCAAATTACGCAATAAAAAACGAGACCGCCAAATGTTTTCTAGTTTTTTAATCATAATTATCTCCTAAAGCTACATATACCTTAAATTATATATAGAAGAAAAGCGCACCGGAATGCAAACGTTTGCACAATTTATTCGCTTGATTTGCATCAATTTTTGAACAAGCTAATGAAATAAATCGTAACTTTGCCAACGTATAACAATACAACTTGCAATTAAACATAAAATAATAATCAAAAAATACAAAGATAATTATGAAGAAGATATACTTTACACTCCTTGCCACAATGGCACTCACACTTGGAGCATGCTCTAGCAGCAATGACCCTGATCTTCCAGATCCTGAGCCAACGCCAGCGCCTACCCCAAGTCCAGAACCTGAGCCTGAACCAGGTCTCAATTCGCAAGGCTGGGCTAGCGATTATAGCGGCGTTATGCTGCAAGGATTCTCTTGGGATTCTTATAATGAATCACAATGGAAGGTCTTAGAGAGGCAGGCTAATGAACTGAAAGGTTATATCGACCTTGTTTGGCTTCCACAAAGCGGAAAATGTATGGAGACCACTCAGGTGATGGGTTATATGCCATATTACTATTTTAATCAGAACTCTTCTTTCGGATCTGAGGCTGAGCTCAGAAGTCTGATTACTAAGTTTAAAGCCGCTGGTATAGGTGCTATTGCTGATGTAGTCATCAACCACCGCAATACGGAGGGCTGGTATACATTCCCTGCTGAAACATACAAGGGAGTGACCTACCAGATGCAATCTACAGACATCTGCAAGAATGATGATGGCGGAACTACAGCAACCCAGGCTGCCACAGACGGGGTAAGCCTCAGCCAGAACAATGATGAGGGAACCGACTTTGGAGGTTGCCGTGACATCGACCACAAGAGCGAAAATGTGCAGAAGGTGATCAAAGCGTATCTGAAATATCTGAAGGATGATTTGGGTTACACCGGTTTCCGCTATGATATGGTGAAAGGTTTCGATGGTAGCCATGTTGCCGACTATAATGATGCCACAGGTGTAGAATACTCTGTAGGTGAATACTGGGATGGTAACGACAAAATAGAAAGTTGGATAAACAGAACTAACAAGAAGAGTGCTGCCTTCGACTTCCAGTTCCGTTATAACGTACGCGATGCCGTAAACGGAGCGGCTAACGGAAAGGTAACAACATATTCAGACTGGTCAAAGCTCAACAGTAACGACAATCTTATGCACGATGCCAATTATCGTCGTTATGCGGTTACTTTTGTAGAAAATCATGATACACAGAAACGCTCTGAATCAGAACAGAACGACCCTCTGCGCAAAGATACCATAGCAGCCAATGCCTATATGCTCGCCATGCCAGGCACACCATGTATCTTCCAGCCACACTGGAATGCTTATAAGTCTGAGATAAAGGAGATGATTGCAGCCCGCAAATATGCAGGCATCACTAATATGAGCAATTATGCCAACAAGCAGAGCAAGAAAACTCTTTATGTGAACGAGGTTACTGGTACTAAGCACAAACTTCTTGTGGCTGTAGGTAATGATGCAGCAGGATATGCAGGAGAAACAGGCTATACGAAGATTCTCTCCGGTTATCACTATGCCTATTTCCTCTCTAATGATGCAGAAACCTCTTGGACAAGCATGCCTTCTGGCTCATACGAGGAAGGTTTCAAGACCACACTTACTGCAGTCAGCCAGACAGAGGGAGCCAAATTGGTTTATACCTTGGATGGTTCAAATCCTACTTCGAAGAGCACAACAGTAGAAAGTGGTAAGGAAATCAGCATCAATGGTACTTGTACCTTGAAGGTTGGATTGCTTGTGAATGGTGAAGTTAGAAATATCGCCACTCATCAATATACGATTGAGAAGTTCAAGGCATATAAATTTATGGTTTATGTGAATGCCGATGCTGTGAAATGGAACCCATTATACTGCTATACATGGAAGAAAGCAGCATCTGTTGAGTGGCCTGGTGAAAAGATGACAGAAACAAAGACCATCGGTGGTAAGACATGGTACTACAAGGAAGTCAGCATTGATAATGCAACCGAGTTGGTAAATGTCATATTCAATAATGGCAAAAATAAGCCGCAGACTGTAGATATAACAGGTCTCACCAGTACGGCTTACTTCGAAATCGAAACATCCAAAGAAGGTAAGAACTATAAAGTGAAGGATGTTACTGCAGAATACAACAAATAAGTTCAAAGAATAGTTTCAGTTTTTAGTTTAAGTTTTTCAGTTTTAAGTTTTTAGGTTTATTAAGGTTTATGTTTTTAGGTTTAGTTTTGTGTGAACAAAATTATTAGTTAGTTGTTTTAGGTTAGGAAAAAGAGGTATACCCAAGAGTCATCTTCGGGATATACCTCTTTTCTTATTTTAATTATCTTTCTTATTCTACTTATCTTTCGCGCTGGTCAGCACCCCACATCAGTTTCTCTCTCAGGGTAGAGAAATAACGCTGGTTGCGCTGCTTCACAATCTTGATGCTATGAGGAGCCTTTCGGATGATGAGGCGGGTTTCCTCCGTCATACGCTCACTGCGTCCATCGATGGCTACCAGATAGTTGTGGCTGCGACTCTCGATATCGAGCGTGATGACTGCCGTATCGTTGATGACGATAGGACGGATGTTCAGACTGTGAGGAGCCACCGGAGTAAGACAGATGCTGCCACTCTGCGGAATGATGATAGGTCCGCCATTAGATAGATTGTATGCCGTAGAACCTGTTGGCGTAGTAACAATCAGACCATCTGCCTGATAAGTGACGAGGAATTCGCCATCTACCTGCGTACGGATGGAAATCATCGAAGCATCATCACGCTTCAGCACGGCAATATCGTTGAGTGCGAACGGATTGCCAGCCAGAACGCCTCCTTCAGCCTCAACCTGAATCACCGCATGCTCCTCTATCAGACATTCACCAGCATAAAGACTGTCCAGCGCCGACTCTATCTCGCTAGGCAGCACATCGGCAAGGAAGCCCAATCTGCCCATATTCACACCGATGATAGGCGTACCCTTGGCTCCCACCCGGCTCGCCGCCTTCAGGAAGGTACCGTCACCACCCATAGAGATGACATAATCCACATCAAAGTTGTAATCCTCGAACACCCCAGCCGCCTTCACATCGAGTTGCTGGTCGCGGGTAAGAAACTCATAATAAGCATTCTCCACATAAACTTCAGCCTCCTTCTTTTCAAGATAAAGAAGGATTTTCTCTATCGAAGCCGACTTCTTAGCCTGGTATTCATTACCAAATATTGCGAATTTTAAATGTTGCTGTGCCATTTATTTTGTTATTTCAATTATTATTCTTACTTTTGCAAAGGTAATAATATAATTCGAATAACGAAACAAAAAACGAATAAATTATGGCAAAGGTATATGAATTTCTTGCCAATGGCTTCGAGGAAATCGAAGGATTGGCTCCGGTTGACATCCTCCGCAGAGGTGGTGTAGACATCAAGACTGTAAGTGTAACGGGTACTGAATGGGTAGAAACATCGCATGGTGTTACCATCAAGGCTGACCTGAAGTTTGAGGATATTGCCAGCTTTGAAGATGCTGACATGCTGATGATTCCAGGCGGAATGCCAGGCAGTACAAACCTCAACGAGCACGAAGGTGTGCGCCAGGCGCTCATCGCACAGCACAAGGCTGGCAAGCGAATCGGTGCCATCTGCGCAGCCCCAATGGTTCTGGCAAGCACAGGCATCCTCGAAGGAAAAAAGGCTACCTGTTATCCTGGTTTCGAGCAGTATTTCGGCGAGAACACCGAATATACCGCCACCCTCTTCCAGGAAGACGGCAACGTGATTACAGGCGAAGGTCCTGCCGCAACCCTCCCATACGCTTATAAAATATTGAATTACTTCGTAAGCAAGGAAACTGTGGCTGCCCTGCAGGATGGCATGATGTATGATCATCTCATGAAAAGCAAGTAAGCCCTATAAACTATAAATTATAAACTATTAATTAGTAACAAAGTGGATTACGTAATCATCGTAGCCGGAGGCAAGGGCCTCCGCATGGGAAGTGAAATTCCCAAACAGTTCTTGCCGGTAGCGGGCAAGCCTATCCTGATGCGCACCATAGAGCGTTTTCATGAATACGACCCTGCATTGAACATCATCCTGGTTCTGCCGGAGAGTCAGCAGGCATACTGGCACCAGCTCTGCGAGGAGCACCATTTTGATATCAAACACCAGATAGCCAATGGTGGCGATACCCGTTTCCAGTCATCCAAAAACGGACTGGCACTCATTCCTGATGATGAAGATGGCGTAGTGGGCATTCACGATGGTGTGCGCCCATTCGTATCTAAGGAAGTGATCGAAGAATGCTTCGAGACGGCTCGCGAAGAATATGCAGCCATCCCTGTATATGCCGTAACCGACACCTTGCGCTATATTGACCAGCACGGAGGCGGAAAGAACGTGCTGCGCAGCGATTACCGCGTGGTGCAGACTCCCCAGACCTTCGACATCGGTCTGGCAAAGCAGGCTTTCAACCAGGAATACAAGGAACAGTTTACCGATGATGCTTCGGTGGTAGAAAGTCTCGGCTGCCAGGTTGCAATGGTTGAGGGTAATCGTGAGAACATCAAGATTACTACCCCATTCGACATCAAGGTAGCGGAAGCTTTGCTGGGGTAAAGCGAAACAACAAGGCATAAAAAAACAAGCAGGAGATTCCTCACGGAGTCCCCTGCCTTTTTTTTATAACTATAATAAACCTATTTTAAATTATCATTAACCTAAAGTGCAAATCTCTATTTCGGGTCTACCAATAACATCAGTCAAACTCCTTTCTCCTTCAGAAGAGTTTATACTGCTACGGCTGCACGTAACTTCAACATGCCACGATGTACCAGGTTGCGTACACTATGATAGTTCATCTGCATGATGTCGCAGATGTCCTCATATTTGCGCTGCTCCATATAATATAAGGTGAACACCTGGCGCTGGCGTGGTGTCAGCTCATCCATCAGGATCTGTACCTTACGAACATTATTGAGCGAACTTTCATCAAGGATATAAGAGTTTTCCACATCTTCTACAGTTGTAGAGATACGGATATCCTCCACCGCAGTCTCCGTCATATAGTTCTTGCGGCGAAACTCATCCAGCAATCTGTTGCGGAGAGAAATGAGCAGGTAAGAGGTTACCTTTGCAACTTGTAAATCCTGGCTTTTAGAGATGAGTTTGATAAACACATCTTGTACACAATCTTTTACAAGTTCTTTGTCTGATGTAATACACAGACCATAATTGAGCAACATTTCCGCGTACATATCATATAAAGACATGAAAGCGTTCTGGTCGCCTTGGCGATAGGCAGCGAGCAACGTCTGTGCTGCTTCCTCTCTTTCTCTAATGTTATTGTAGTTTGTTTTCATCTTAGGTGTACTTTTGTTTGTTGATGGTGCAAAAGTAGCCTAAATACGGCAAACTCTAAGGAAAAATCAGGTAAATGAATGGGAAAAATTGGTATTCAGTGTATTTTCCCTCCCATTTTAAGGGTACAAATGGCTTTTTATGCGATTTTTCAGTTCTTCTATGTCAGTTTCAGACAACAAGTCCGAAATCTCGTTAAGATCAAGAAGAACATATTTTGCCTGCTCTATTTCGGCAGGAAGATACATTTTCTCAAACTTTCGAGAAGATGCCGACCTCCCAGAGTAGGCATCCGGTTCTACAATAGAAGAACCGAATACCGACTCCAGAAAGTCGGAATCCAATAAAAGATTTCTTACAGATTCTGTTATTATCATTCTTTTCATCTTCTCTACTTTTATTACATATTACTTCACATTCGGACAGGAGCCGCCAGCATCCATCACCGCCTTGCCATTCTCGGGTGCCGAAGCCCCACTGTAAATGACAGCCTTCTCAGGATAAGCCTGACGATACTCGCTCACACTCTTGAAGACATCATCATAAGTAACCTTGCCCGGACGAAGGCGACGCTGATACTGGCGAGGTGCCAGATTTTTGCCACCTTCAGGAGCATAAAGTCCCTTCTGGGTATAATACCACTGTTCAATATGAATGATGTCAACCACCTTTCTCAACTCCGGATCCTGGAGGATGGCATCCTGCACATCCTTGTTGCACGACAAAGCCACCCAGACATGCTTGCCCGTCTTAGCCTCCCATTCGGCAACGGTCTGCAACCAGAACTTCGTAAAATGATAAGGACCCGTATATTCCTCGCCAATCGACTGAATCACGTTCGGCTCATCAGCAAAGGCATCCAGCATCTTCATGATATACTGCTTATGCAGCTGGCGCATCACCGGATTATCTATATTATAGAAGTATTCAGCCATCCATACACGCTTATCACCAGCAAAAGGAACAGGTTCAGGGAATACCGTACCATTGATATTGTTGACCGGGCGCCATGGACAATCTACCCAATGGGCACCTGCCTCCAGGATATTATGCTGGAAATAGTGCTGGTTGATAACCAGCAAACCATTTTTGGCTCCCTTTTCTGCCAATTCCTTAATACGGCTGATGTACCACGGATTCAACTTTGTAAGGTCATACTTACTCAGTCCGTCCCAAGCCGTGCCCTGTCCGCTTCTGGCAAAAGGCTGTTCATAGAACGGAGCCCAGACATCTCCATCACGGCGGCGCACACGTTCGTGGTCATCACGGCGGCGGTCATACCACAAGCCGTAGTTCTGGTTGAAGAGCACCACATGCTTATCACGAAGATGAGCCACCACACTATCCACACGGGTAGTAGTGCCCTGTCCCTCCATTCCCGGCACAAAACGGGTCACGGCATCGGCAATCTTAGGGAAAGCCGAGTAACGTACACGTCCGTTCCACCAAGGGGTATTCATTCTTGCACCCTTCAACAGCGTATCAGCCACCATGATCTTACCCTCCTTTATCGCGAAGACAGGCTTCCCGGCATGGGCAAGATCCGCCTTTTTCTTAGAACGTTCCTTGATTTTATCCACATCCATAGCCTTGACAGGAGAAACAGAAGCCATGAACCGGGCGTTGTCTGCTATCCACATCTGCATGGTGATGCGAGGTTTGCGCGCCTCCTCTACCATCTTCTGTGCCACATCATAGGTAGGATTGTTGCTCACATTGTTGCGTTCTCTCTCCAGCACACGACATTGGGCAGAGACATCCCTACCCAGTCGTTTCTCCAGAAGAGAGGCAAAGCGGCTCCATGGTTTGGCATGATTGTTACATTGCAGGAAATCGCCAGAACCGTTAAACTGCGCCCAACAGGCAAACACATGGTTGTTGCTGCCATCAGGAATGCTGTCTGCAAAGATTCCGGCAGCCGTACATTGGTAAGCGAGGCTGTTGGCTGTATTCCATCCGATGCCGTAGCCTTCGAGACCGAGATTGCAGAACTTGATGTCGTTGCCATCGATATTCACATTATCGAAGAGCAATCCTGTACACCAAGGTCCCACTGCACCACTATAACCCAGCGATTCATAACCATCGCATTGTACGAAGGCATTAGGACCCGCTGCACAGAGACCAGCCACAAAATCGTGCATGCCCTGTTCAGAATAGCAACGCTGGAACAGACATTGTTCACCCATACAGAGGAAGGTGCGACGACGGTAGCCACCGATTTCAGAGACAGGAGCCTGAGAAATGCAATCCTCTACCGTGATACGGGAAGCATCACGCTGGGTTACTACAGCCGAACCAGCCAGATGGCGGAAATTCACCATTCTCACCCAACCATCTTTCACCTTATTAATATATACACCCTCCCAGGCATGGTTTTCATCCTTCGGATTGGTAGTATCATATTCAGAATCTATCGTGAGATTTTCTACACCCACATTCTTCAAGCGCCAGTCATTACCGGCGATGCGCTGAACGAAGCATTCCGCATCATCCTGACCGAGCGACATGGATAAAGGAGCATCCAACTGCAATCCTCCCTTTCCATCAGAAACCACACTACGGGTCCAGCGCACATCGATTTCTCCCGGATGCCAGCCCCAATAGCCCATATCCTTGCCTGCACCAAAGTCAGCACAGCCCATCTTCTGAATCCATTCCTTGGTAGAAGGTCGGACAATCAGGATCTCATCGCCCATCTTGCAGCCGGCAGGCAGTGTCACCTTCCGCTCTCCCAACTTCCAGGGAGCAGACAGTTTCATTGGTTCGCCCAGCATCTGCATCTGCTTTTCGCTTTCCAGATACACCACCGCTCCACGGTCTACACCTTTTTTATATAGTACCGTCTGGTTGCGGTCAGTACCTCTGAGCACCACGCCCGAAGTCTGGATGCGAAGTGGCTGTGAGAGTTCGAATACGCCCTTGTCGAGCAAGACAGCCCCTCGTAGTCCCGTCTTCTTATCCATTTTGCGGGCAGAAACAAAGTCGATGGCTTTCTGGATGCGAGCGCTCTGGTCGCCATCTTGCCATTTTACGAAGACCACAACGTCCGCATCCGGAATTCCCTTTTCGCTCTGCTGGTAGCCCACGTAGCTAAAATCAAACGCGAAGGGTTGCGCAAAGATTTGCACAACCCCTACTAACGTAAATATCCATATAGAAAATAATCTTTTCATACCTCTTGTTTCATCAGAGTTTTTATAACTGTTCAAAAGAGTTTACCTTTCTCAGCCAAAGTATCGTGGTTGTTCTTCATGTCAGTCCAATCCACCTTTTCCT
>OGZU01000516.1_pt1 | contig 10357 bp, 7 predicted proteins | sample 1576871 | NCBI WGS metagenome assembly OGZU01 (sample SAMEA3541580, study PRJEB24748) | human gut metagenome | biome: human gut; feature: human-associated habitat; material: faeces | place: China | collected 2012
TTCTTCTTTTTTAGGTCTTTATTTTTAATATGCTTTCACTGATTTTGCTTTAGAATATGTTCCATATACTTTCTGATTTGTTGAATCATAGTAGTAATAGCGAACCTGTACATAGTATTTCTTGCCTTTTTTCAGACCTGTTTTTGTATAAACATTTTTCACTAAACCTGTTGTCTTGTATTTTGCAGATTTCATCTTTTTGCTTGTGGAATAACGGAATCTAAATCCTCGTTTTTCTCCATATTTATTTGTGTATTTGATAGATTTGGCTACAAATCCTGTTCCTTTTCCAGACTTACCTTTCAAAGATGATAGTTTCGCTGTTTCTACTTTGATTTTAACAAATTTTGCTGTTAATACAATATTTTTATCTGAAGCAGGTACTTTATTAACAACTTTTCCTTGATAAGTCCATCCCGCAAATACATAACCTTTCTTACCAGCAGCTTTATATTTTGTTTTATTCCATCCTGGTAATTTAGTTCCAGCTTTTGTTTTATTTATTGTTGTAACAGTTTTTCCACCATTACCTTTTAATGTTACTGAAATTGTTTTTGGTGTTTCTGATGGTTTTGTTGGCTCTGATGGTTTTGTTGGCTCTGATGGTTTTGTTGGCTCTGATGGTTTTGTTTCTTCTTTTTTATCTACATATAAATTCTTGAAACTTACTGCACCATCCCATAAACCAAGTCCCATATATCCAGTTTTGATATCAAAGAAATCTTTGTCTGACTCTTTATTTGCATCAAAAGTATAATTTAAGCATTCCTTATCATCTACATATACTTTCACTGCATTTGCTTCTTTTTCAATCTTCACATGATGATATGCTCCATCACTAATGCTAGAAGACATCTCTCCTACTGCAATATCACCATCTTTATACATTCTGAACAAGCGCACTCTGTTACTACCTGGAACAAACTGAAGACAATATGCTCCATTTGGATCCGTTGATTTTGATGCAAAAATTAAATTAACTAATCCTTTTTCAAAGGACATATCCGCTTCTATTGTTGATTTTTCATTAACTACCGCATCTTCAGACATATAAAAATCATTTGCAGACTGGTTGGAATCTGATAACACTTCTCCATCAATTGTCCAATTACCACTTACATTTACAAATTTCTTAATGTTTGTTTTGAAGTTATTTTCTTTTACATTAATCGTAAATATCTTTTTCTTTGATGGATCTGATTTACTCGATGCAGTAACTGTTGCTTTTCCTGATTTTAATGCTGTTACAACTGCTTTTCCATCTGACTCTTTGATACTTACAACATCTTTTCCTTCTGTAACATCCCATGTTATCGTCTGATCCATAGAAATTGGAAATACATATGCACTTAATTCTACACTATCACCAGCATATAATATCTGGTTCTCATTCTGCATAGATCCAACAGATTCCACATCTGTCAATTCTTCCTTATCTGTCCAAATTGACTTCATTGGATAAATATCAATATCTGCTTTTACAGGATCACCTTCTACTAGAACAGATGCTCCTAAACTTGTTGGTGTTGGGAATATCTGGTTCGCTCCTGCTGCTGTATTATTACTGCTAAATACTTCGACACTGGCTTTGTCTACATAAATATGTAATTCTACAGAACCATCTTCATTCTTTTTCACATTAGACTGCTCATTTATTTTTTTGAATTCCTGACTGATAATCTTTCCTGATTTACTTCTATCGATAGATAGTTTCTCATTTTCTAAATCATAAATTACATCGGTATATTCTGTATCATTTTGATTCTTTCTCAGTCTGAACCCAACTTTCTTTGTTTTCTCTGATGGTTTAAATTTAGCAACAATCTCATATGTATCCTTTGCAAAATCCTTTAAGAGATCATTATCTTCTGAAATTGTAACATCTTTATAAGAAATCTTATTTTCTGCATCTCTTAAACTCTCATATTCACTAATTGGTGTCTGTGTTAAAACGTATTTTCCATTTTCCTGTTTTAGTCCTACTTTAAGATTCAGATTATAAGTTCCATTAAAATTCTGTCCTACAGTATCTGCAACTTTATTACAATAATCATCCCATGTATTCATCCAATTTCCTTCAATAATCTCTGGAATCGTTGGATTTTCCTGTGTTCCGAAGTCTTGTACATAATATGTCATTGCTGCATAAGAATCCTTACCAAAGTTCATAACACCGTCACTGTTTTTGTAAGCTTCATCTGCAACAAATTTCCATTTTCCATCAACTTGTTTAAAATCACCGACTTTATAAGATCTTCCACCGCGGGAAAGTACCCATTTCACACCATCTTTTGTTTCAATTGGATAAAGGTCAGGGCATTCTGTATGAAGATCTGCATATGTAGATTCACATTTCCAATCTGTCAGATTGTCTGATGAATAAATACGAAGTGGTCCGCCTGCAATTACCATGAACCATTTATTTTCCCATCTAAAAACTTTAGGATCTCGGAAATCTCTATTGTTTAATGGATCTTTTGACCAGTCTGCTGCAATTTTATTTGTTTTTTTCCAAGTTTTTCCTTCATCTGTACTATAGGCAACTTTAATACGTTGTCCATTTCCATCTGCTGTGATCAATGCAACTAATCCACCTTCATTGCCGTCACCAAAAAGTCCTGATGTATTCTTTTCATCCGCTACAATACATCCTGAAAACATAGCTCCATTTGCATCTGGATATAATGCAATTGGCTGTTCTTCCCAATGGATCAAATCTTTACTTGTTGCATGTGCCCAATGCATTGGCCCCCATTTTGTATCATCATAGAACTGATAGAACATGTGATATGTTCCTTTATACTTAACCAATCCATTTAAATCATTTCCCCATCCGTCCTTTACAGAATAATGATACTGATTTCTGTATGCTTCATTATAATAAGTTTTATCTGCTGCTCGGCGATGCACATTTACACGATATGTTAAAGTTGCTGTCTGTCCATTTTCTCCCTGAACTGTGCTCTTTACTGTAATGTAATTCTTACCAACTTTAACTGGAATATTCTTTCCATCGTTATATGTTTTTCCATCATATTCAACCTGTACATCTGCATTTTCATTTTTCTTTTCGATATTCAAGTCTACTGTTTCTGCATTATTCTTTACATACTGAATCATAATTGGTTCTGTGGATGTAAATTGTGCTGCTTTCTCCACATCTCCAGTTGAGGAAGATACCGAGATATTTTTTAACTCTGGTGTGTTTTGATCATTTAATTCTGTATAATAGGTATTTTGGAATGTCATCTCACCATTCCAATTTAATAGACCAAGAGAACCTTCTGTCAAAACAGTACTCTGTCCTTTGTCGTCTTTTTGAAGTGTATAATCACCTGTACTTGCTATCAAAGTATCATTTACATAATAAGAAATCCATGAATCGTAAGCCACTACTTTTAAAGTATATTTCTCATCATCCGTTGCTTTTACTTCTTTTTCATCAATCAACTGATAATCACTATTTTCCTGCCATCGCCAAAGCTTGCATTTATGCGAACCTCCATCGATATTTACCGCATAGCATTCTTTATTATCAAGATTATTATTAAAACGGAAAATTAATGTTGCTGCACCTTGATTTCTCTTAAATGTTACGTCTGTAGAATATACAAAATTCTTAGCTGTTGTTTTACTGAATGCAAAACAGTCTCCTTTATCAACTGCATTGCTGTACAGACCATCTTTTGTTTCTTTCCAATCGCCTTTCTTATAATCAAAACCTGTTAAATTCGTTTGATATCCTTGCGCTGCCTCTTTCTCCTGACTATCTGTTGCAGCATTTACAGTAATCGTTTGATATCCTGTTACTGGTGTTATGGAGGTAACTGTAACAGCTCCTGCCATCATTATTGCTACTAATCTTGGGCTAACTTTCCTCATATTTTTTCCCTTTCTTTGTAGAAAAAAGGACGATCTAACTATAATCGTCCTTTTTCACTCAAAAAACAATAGTTCTATGCTTAGGCTTTCACTAATTGTAATATCTTGTCTACGTTTGCTCTTCCTCGCTTAATACCAAGTCCTATGACAACACAAAGTATCACACTGATGATCGTAATGATCACTCCAGCTACACCAAATACTGTAAATGGCATTTTACTTTGGACACCTAGTCCCCAATACGCAAGTATGACTCCGATAGAAGATAGAATAATGAGATTGCGAATCCATTTTTTGAGGTTATTAAGCATTTGTGTCTGAAATTCAATTTCTTTTAACTGCTGTGCTCTTGTTTGTGTTGTCATAATACACTTCCTTTCTTAGTATTTTAATCCTGGGTTAAAGAATCCGATCATAACTCCGATAAATGCTACAACTACTAAGATCAACATTGTAACAACTGGAGATACTTTTTTCTTTGACATTAACCACCAACAGAAGATTACAAAAGCTGCTGTTAAGAATCCTGGATATGCTCCGTCTAACTGTTTCTGAAGATTTAAGAATTCTTTTCCTGCACTGTTTACAAGATGGAATGATGTTTTTACTGATACCCATGTTGCTGCTACAGATCCAACAACCATTGTTCCTAACATAACGATTGCTTCACGGATCGCGGTTGCTTGCTCACCAACCAGGATATCTACGGCTTTTCCACCCAGTTCATATCCTTTGAAGTATAAGAACTTCATTCCAAATGCCATGATCAAGTTCCATGCTACGATATAGAAGATCGGTCCTACGACAGATCCACCTGTTGATAATCCCAGTGCGATACCAAGTAAGATAGGAATTAATGTACCTACAACTAAGGAATCACCAATACCTGCTAAAGGTCCCATAAGACCGGCACGGATACCATTGATCGCTTCTGCATCGATATCTTCATTTCCATTTGCTTTTGCTTCCTCAAGACCAGCTGTGATACCTACGATGATAGATCCAACCTGTGGTTCTGTATTAAAGAAAGCTGTGTATGTATTCATTGCTTCTTTCTGTTCTTCTTTTGTATCATATAACTCTTCTACCAATGGAAGCATTGCACACAGATAACCAAATGTCTGCATATGTTCCTGAGAGAAACATGTTAAGTTTCCATAAGCCCAGTTACGGAATGATTTATTTAACGCTTTTTTAGATAGTTTTTTCTCTGCCATATTAAATATCCTCCTCGTCATCATCGTCAAAGGAACCGCCAGAAGCTAAGGCTGCTTCTTTTGCTCTGATTCCTACCATTTTAATGTTGTAGTAAATAATTGCGAACATTGCTGCTACAACTGTTACTGATACAAGGTTTAATCCCATACTTGCTGCTAATGTAAATCCGAAGAAGAATGGTATAAAGTCAACTGCTTTTGTTACTACCTGTTTTAATAAGATCGCAATACCTACGCAAGGAAGCAAGCTACCTACTGTAAACAGTGTTTTCATTGCAATTCCATCCATTGGTAATGTTGTTTTGATCGCTTCTACAACTGGAACTCCTAATTTACACATTACAACTGCTGGTAAGAAACTGCAGATGATATGAGAAATCCATGGAAGAACCATATCTACAACGTATAATCTCCTGAATTCACCTTTTTCAACGGCCTGCCATCCAATGTGCTGCCATACAAGGTTGATCGTTGCTGTTCCATAGAATAATACTGTACCGATCGTTCCTACCATTGCTCCAAATGATGTTGCCATGGAGATACCTTTTGCTGATGCAGGATCTAATCCGTATGAATTTAATGCTAACATTGCCAGTGGAATACCGATATAAGATACGGCACGAACGTCTGCTGATACAGTTCCTCCTGGTGTAACCAATGCGATATATACAACCTGCATTGCCGCACCGACTAAAACACCTGCCTGAATATCTCCAAGTACGATACCACAGACAAGACCTGCAACTAATGGTCTTCCTAATGTGTAGTTACCAATGGTTGTACCTCCCATACCAGGCATACTGGATAAGCAGGCAAAAATACCTAAAATGATTGCTTGTAACCAACTAATTGTCATAATAGTTTCTCCTCTCTATTGGTTTTTTAGTTAAATCCAAACTGACCTCTGAATTTGTCCCATGTTCCGATGGACGCTTCTTTGATCAGTGCAAATTCGATTTCATAACCAGCTTTGCTGATTGCTTCTAAAGCTTCTGCTTCTTCCTGTGTAATAGATTGGTTATTACCAAGTTTGACAGCTTCTGGTCTGTCATTACATGGTCCTACGATTACTTTCTTTACATCACTTGGAACAAATCCATCATCCACTAAGATCTTCTTCATCTGGATTGGATCTTTTGTGATCAGGAAGTAATTGTCTTTGCTGTCTAATACTTTCTGGTTTTTCTTTTTCCATGCTTCATATGTCCAAACAAATGTTTTCTTTGTGCTGGCACTCTTGTATGCCATCTTAAGTGCATCTGTTGTTGCTGCTTTGTCGTTCACTGCGATCAGCCCATCGCATGGATACTCTAGTGACCAACGTGTTACTGTCTGACCATGGATCATACGGTCATCAATTCTTAAAAATGAAACTGACATATTTTTTTCCTCCTTAAAATTTAAATATCGTCTTCTTCATCATCGTTTGCTGATGTCATAACAAATTCTTTCACTGCGTCTTTTGCCTCATTGATCAAGCTATCTTTTAGCATGTCTGTGTCTACGCCGTCTTTCATTAATGTTGCTGTTAATGCCATTGCCAGGTTCATTCCTCCAAAGATCATGGTCTTACCGATCAGTCCTTTGTTTGATACCTGTTCAATTGCATTTGTAAGAGGTGATCCACCCACAATGTCACCAAGAAGAATGATCTCATCGTCTACTGTGATCTTGCTGATCGCATTGCTAAATTTCTCTGCGAATTCATCAGCACTCATTCCGTCCTCTAATCCGACGCTGATCACGTCTTCTCTTTCTCCACCAGCTAACATCTTAAGTACACTGTGAAGTCCTGGTGCAAATGTTCCGTGGCTGACTAATACTACGTATTTCATCCTCTTCTCCTTTCTTTTTTCCTATCTCTTATTTACAAGCTTATTCTACCAATCACGCAAAAAAAGGACATCTGTAAATTGTCATGACTTTCAATTTACAAATGTCCCTTTTTATGTGACAAATGTCATATTTGTGTTTTGTTTGTTTTGATCTTCTTATTATTACTGATTTAAAAGCTTATCAATCTCTTGTTTTAGTTTCAAGATATTGGAATCAAATTCTTCTTCATCTGTAAGAATTCTTGTCATCTCACTGTCAATCTTTTGGTAGGCTTCATTGTATCTTCGGAATTTTGGAATCTGCAAGGCATTGTTCATGAGTTCATCTAACAATTTCATTTTATCTGTCATATTCTCACCCATGCTTTTTTCTAATACCTGCTGTGCTTGTTTTGAATTCGTCACAGCTTTTAATGGTGAGATTCCCTGACGATACTGAAAGATCTTTTGCTGTGTCTTTGTTTCATAACATAATTTCTTTAAAAACTGCCATGCCATATCTCCTTGCTTGGTCTGATTGCTGATTCCCATCAGCAGATTATCTACCTGTGTCTTATTCTCTCCATCTGGTCCGGAAGGGAGTCTGATACAATCCCATTTGAAATCAAAGTATTTATTGATCTTCCATGGATATGGTTTATACGTTCTAAATTCTGAAAATGTCATAGGACGAAATGCAATATTTCCAGAATCAAAATCATCAGATGTCAGATTTCGAAAAGATGATATTTTTTCAATCTTCTTTGTAAAGAGGATTGCATTTTCAATTGGTTCGGATGACAAGTTGCATTTTGTTCCACTTTGATTAAACAATGTTCCGCCATTGCTCAGAGTTGCATCATTCCATTTATAATTATATACACCAAATTGGTCTAAACGGCCATCTCCATCGGTATCTTTGGTTACTTTTTGACAGATCTTATAAAAATCATCCCAAGTCCAGTGATTCCCTGGCATTTTGATATGCTCTTTTTTTAGTAGTGTCTTATTGACTAGCATCAAAGTTGGTACACTTTCATATGGAAGAGCATATTGCGTTCCCTTATAGGTTCCAGCATCATAACTTCCTTCATAATAGTTGCTTTTTTTGAACGCTTTATCAATCTTTGTATAGGAGTCTAAGTTCTTTAACATTCCTACGGATGAAAATGTGCTAAAATCTTCTGGCAAGACCATAAAAACATCTGGCAGATCTCCTTTTAGTGCCTTTTGTGACAGCCATTCTGAATAATCATCTTTCATCACACCACTTTCGTATTTGATCGTGACATTCGGATATTCTTTTTCAAATTCTTTGATTACTTGATCGATCATCTGATAGCAATTATCATCTGGAACATCCCACTTGTTTCCTGCGAACATTCCAAAGGTTAAAACAATTTTTTGTTGTTTGGGATAGATCACAAAACCAACAGATAATAAACTTATGACCAATCCAACAGCAATGATTCGTTTCCACCATTTTTCTAGTTTCTGTCTCATCTATCTTCTCCCGTATTTGGCTGAACCTGACTGTACTTCCCAGATTGCAAGCTGGGTTCTGTCTCTTAGGTCTAGTTTACTTAAGATCGTGCTGAGATAATTTCGTACAGTTCCTTCGGAAAGGCTTAGTTCCGTCGAGATTTCTTTATTTGACATGCCTCTTCCGACTAATTTAATGATCTCCCATTCTGCATCTGTGATCTCTTCTACATTCTGTGCATGAATTGATGTATCATAATTGCTTTGTGCCATTTCAGAGAAGAAATCGACCACCTTTGTTGCCACTTCTGGATTGATCATGGCCCCGCCGCTATGTACTGTATTGATCGCTTTTTCTAATTCATCCATAGAAATTCCTTTTAACAGATAACCACTTGCTCCATGTTTTAATGCATTGTATACATACTCATCATCATCGAACGTTGTCAAAATAATGATCTTGACATCTGGATATTGTTCTTTGATGATCTGTGTACATTGCACTCCATCCATTTCTGGCATACGCACATCCATTAAAATAACATCTGGCTTGTCTTTCCTGACTTCCTGAATGACTTCTCTTCCGTCCTTGGCAGTTGCAGTAACTTCGATTCCTTCTTTCATCTCAAGTACGATCTGTAAACTTTGTCTGATCAGTTCCTGATCATCTGCTATCATTACTTTAATCATAGTTTTTCACCCCATCTGATCGGTATTCTTGCTGTGACTTTAAATCCATTACTTCCATCATATTCTACAGTTCCTTTTAACATCTTGATCCTCTCTTCGATATGGATCAATCCAAATCCTGTATGAATCTCTTCACATCCGATTCCATTGTCTTTGATCTCTAGATTGAGCCACTTATCTTCCTTCCATAAGTTTACATCAATCTGCTTCGCTTTTCCATGCCTGATCGCATTTGTAATACTTTCCTGTACTACACGATAGATCATATCTTCTTCATCTTGATTGAATTTCAAGACCTCTACCTGACAATCATAATTAATCTTAACATCTGATACCTGCATCGTCTCATTGATCATCTTTTCTAAAGCTTCTTGCAATCCACTATGCTCTAAGGCATCTGGTCTTAATTTATTGACCGATCTTCGAATATCTTTAATTCCTTGCCTTGCAACCTGTGATATTTTATTTAACTGTTCTTTCGTTGCATCTACAGAAAAATCGATCATCGCGATACATGCGTCAATTCCTGCAGACAGTCCAGTCATCGTATGCCCCAGTGTGTCATGAATCTCTCTGGCAATTCGATTTCGTTCCCTTGTCTCCGCCATTTTCTCTGTCATCTCTGAATAGTCCTTCAGCTGTTCATTCATTTCTTTTAAACGTATATTGGCTGTCTGAAGCTGAAGGTTTAACAATCCAATCCTTGCATTCTCTTTCATCTGATTTCTCATCAAAATGATCATGTATGCAATAAATGCGATCGCATTCAATGCAACTAGTATATTTCTTGTTCCTTGGATCATCATACTGACTTTCGCCGGGTATACACTCAAAAATTGTTGGAACGATATCATATCTATAAACATTGATATGATATCGTAGTCTGAGAATAAATATATCATTCCCATGATGACAAAGAAAATTCCCCTAGTGTGTTTATCTTTGATATCCGTTACAATATCTGCAATGACAAGAAGAATGATTCCATTATAATTTACATAAACAAATTTAATAATGATCAGACATAACAAAATCTCTGCTGCATATAAGATCACAGATACCTGTTGCCTTTTTCTTTGTTTTCTTCGAATTTCTATAATGCCTAACAATAAGAAAAAAGCAATAAATATCAACACTGTTGATGTCACTGGTTCGTTTGGGAGATATGTGATATTCTCTAAGAAATTCCTTGCTTCAAAATCACAATTGATCTTATTTAATGTTAAAATAAAAACTGCAGAAAGGAAGGATAAAATGATGAAATTTATGACT
>OGZU01000522.1_pt1 | contig 10282 bp, 10 predicted proteins | sample 1576871 | NCBI WGS metagenome assembly OGZU01 (sample SAMEA3541580, study PRJEB24748) | human gut metagenome | biome: human gut; feature: human-associated habitat; material: faeces | place: China | collected 2012
GTTAAGATGTTTACATTGCAAATATAATAATAATGTACACACGCGCAAAGGAAATTGGGGGAAAAGTGATGGCTCGGGGCGAAAAAGTATGAAGCAGCCTGCTCGAGGCCCGATGTGGTCAAGTATATGGCCTTCTTAGTGTATGGCCCCCTGTTTCGCGCATTGACATCTGTTCCATCTGTTATGGTTCATCTTCTGCATCATCTCCATCCCGTTTCTGTAGCCGAATAGATTCTATGAGATAATAGCCAGGAAGCACCTTTTTCAATTTTAGTGTTGCATCATAATCCTTAGGGTCTCCCTTGAATTTAGCAGGGTTGTAGCTATATGGTATCATACAGCTGTTTCCATTAAATTTTACGGTCATGTACTTTGAACCAAATCTTCCTAAACGAACTGTCCCATCTACTGGGACAGTATATGTTTCCGTGTTGCAACCAAGCCCAATCAAATATCCCGTGCCATGAAGAAAAATGAAATTTAAGATAATGCTCCATATAAGCAGCATATCGCCGTATTCATCCATAATTCTCTTAGAGAAAAGGTACTTGAAACCATAAAGAATTAGTACAATAAGCGTAATAAAGACGAGAACATAGAGTTGGGACATAATTGTCGTAAAATAGAAATGATACATGTAGACCCCACCAAGGATAATAATAATCCACCGATATGAATGTATTTTGTCCCACCATCGCGTATAATTCTTTTTCTTTTTGCCCGTATCTGCATTACGCAGTATATAGACATTTCCCTTAGGGGCTGCATCTTTAGCCTCTAAGAGTGCTTTTTTTCTAAGGAGTTTTTCCTTCTTATAATTAATTCTTGTCTTTAATCTCATCGTTCAATTTATTGTGCGTACTCAGAAAGTGACCGTCGTTCATAAGACTCATTAGAGATTACAAGCACACATATATTGTCTGAAAATAATATAGCCACACTTACCAACAGCATTATGACAATTTGGCGGCGCATGGACAGAGGTTAAGATGTTTACATTGCAAATATAATAATAATGTACACACGCGCAAAGGAAATTGGCAGAAAAGTGATAGCTGGGGGTGAAAATAATGTCAATGCTCTGGCTGTAGCCGATACACACATCTGTTGCCCCTCACTTTTCTACTACTCCATCATGCCCCTTCAGTCTGAGCGCCCATGTTTCCTACTATTTTCGGCTGCATAGCCCAAAAGATAAGACAGATGTGTGGATGGTAGAGCAAAAAATATTACCTTTGTGTAGAAGATTGGCAACCACGAGGCAAAGCGTTGCAACCTTCGCGACGCATGGCATACGGGCAGCCTGAATAAGCATAGTAACACAACAAACATAGACAATGTCAACAGTAAAAATCACAACCACTCTGGGCGACATCGTCGTCAGTCTGTATGACGAGACGCCCCTCCACCGTGACAATTTCCTCAAGCTCGCCGCCGAGGGCTATTACGACGGCCTCTTGTTCCACCGTGTCATCAAGGACTTCATGGTTCAGGGCGGAGACCCCGACTCCAAGGGCGCTCCCGCCGGCAAACGCCTCGGTATGGGCGGCCCAGGCTACACCGTCAAAGCCGAAATCAATCCACATCTCTTCCACAAGCGTGGTGCGCTCTGCGCTGCCCGACTTGGTGACGAGGTCAATCCCGGTCGCGAGTCGAGCGGCAGCCAGTTCTACATCGTCTGGGGCTCGGTCTACAAGCCTGCCCAACTCAAGCAGATGGAGAAGCAGATGCAGCAGAATCAGGTGACCATCGCCTTCAACGACCTTGTGACCGCTCACAAGGATGAGATTATGGAGATGCGCCGCAACCGCGATCGCGCAGGACTGCAAGACCTTCAGGAGCGTCTGATTCAGGAAGCCCAGGACAGCTGCAAGGCCAACCCTGTAGGTTTTACCGAGGAGCAGACCGCGACTTACAGCACCCTTGGCGGCACTCCCCATCTCGACGGACAGTATACCGTGTTTGGCGAAGTGACCGAGGGGCTCGATGTGGTCGAGCAGATACAATCTGCCGCCACCAGCCCCGATGACCGTCCTTGCGAAGACATCGCCATCATCAAGACCGAGGTCTGCCAGTCTGTGCAGTGATGCCGTGGCTCTGACTGACGGTCTGACTATGTGGGCCAAGACCGCCGGGAGCCAGCCCAGTACCCTCGCATATCTACACGCAAAGCGCCCTGCCAGGATGAAAAGCAATATTTTCACCTTGGCAGGACGCTTTGCGTATGACGGTCATGCGGCAGCCGGTCTCTCCGACTGTCATGATGCCAACCGAGCCGCCGCCGTCACTCTCTGCGGCTCAGTCGTTACTGGTCGGGATTCTCTACATATCCCTGGTACTTTTTTCCAGGTCGGCCATGATGGTCTGGTATGCCTCGTCCATCGTCTTGCGCTCATACTCCAGCCCTTTGCCTTGGGGATAGATGGGGGCATGGATGGTGAGCTTGAGCGGGTGCCAGTCGACGAAGTGCCCGTCGCGCATACGGGGCAGCACGTCGAACGAGCCGTTGATGGTAAGCGGCACTACGGGCAACTGGAGCTCGTCGGCGAGCATGAAGGCACCGCGGCGGAATACCCCCATGTGTCCGGTAAATGAGCGGGCTCCCTCGGGGAAGACCACCAGCGACATGCCCTCGCGCAACGTGTCGCGCGCATGGTCATAGGTCTCGCGTATCTTGCTTGGCCCACGCTTGTCTACAAAGATGTGATGGGCATAGTGGCACGCGGCGCCCACCAGAGGCACATTGCGCAGGCTGCGCTTCATCATCCACTTGAAGTTGCGGTTCAGGAAACCGTAGATGAGGAAGATGTCAAACGCTCCCTGATGATTGCTTACGAATACATAAGACTCGTCCTTGCGCAGATGCTCGCGCCCCTCGACCTTGACGGGTAGAAGGAGGATAAAGGTGGTGAGACGCGACCACCACTTGCCGGGATAGTAGCCCCAGAAGTGGCCGTTGCCCAGTCGGCAGCCTATCATGGTGGTGAGCGAAGTGACGATGCTGGCTACCAGGAATATGGGTAGTGCGACGATGAGCTGATAGAGTCGATACAGATACTTCATTGGTTTTATGATTTGTTCGTTGTCAGTGTAATGATGGTTATCTCTGGATTTACATGATAGCGCATGGGCACCACGCCGCCCAGTCCGGCATTGACATAGAGCCAGCGCTGTCCCTCGCGGTAGAGCCCCAGGTCGTGGCGCTGTCGCAGCTGGGTGAAGCGCAGCCCGAAGAGCTCTATCTGTCCGCCGTGGGTGTGTCCGCTCAGGGTGACTTGGGCGGTAGAGTGGGGCAGTATGGTGCGGGTCCACGACGATGGGTCGTGCTCGAGCATCAGGGTAAACGCCCCGGCAGGTATTCCGCGCATGGTCTTGCCCACGTCGCCTCGCGAGGGGAAGGGCGGCTCGCCGTCGTTCTCCATGCCGGCGATGAAGATAGAGTCGCTGCCACGCCTTATGACGCAGTTGTCGTTGAGCAGCAGATGCCACCCCAGTCCGCGCTCCATCTGGCAGAGCCGCTGTTCGGCGCGGCTGCGCTCCTCGTCGGTGCCGCCGAGATAGGTGGCATAGTCGTGGTTGCCCAGTACCGAGTAGACTCCCAGCGGAGCCTTGAGGCGTGCGAGCATGGGCATCACGGGCTCCAGCTCGGCAGGCTTCACGTTCTGTATGTCGCCCGTGAAGCAGATGAGGTCGGGGTGCTGGGCGAGCGTGCTGTCGACGGCACGGCTGAGTATCTGGGCGCGGCGGCCGGTATAGGTTCCCACATGGGCGTCGGAGATATGTGCCACGCGCAGTCCGTCAAACTCTTTCGGCAGATTGTCTACCGCCAGCGTTACGTGCTTCACCTCTATGTCGGCGAAACCTATGGTATAGCCATAGACAAAGGCGTAGACCATATACCCCGCAAGCCCTATCCCCACGAGGCGGCCCCAGTTGCGGCGGCTGTGGGCGAGGCGGCATATTGCCAGACCTATGGCCGAGCAGAGCACATAGACCAGCTTGGGCACTACCCATACCCCGAGCAGGGCGATGTAGAGCCGTGCCCAGTAGATGTCGTCGGGCACAAAGCTGGGCGACACTGCCAGTATGCTGCTGAAGACTATCATCAGCGCCGAAGGTGCCAGCCACAGCAGCCGCTCTGCCCACGAGTAGACGGGGCGGCGCAGACGGTGCAGCCAGAGATATACATCGGGCAGGATGATGATAAGTAGCAGGGGGATGAACACACGGGCTATCATTGGCGTATCATATTGGATTCTAAAAACTTTCGCATCAGCGTGATGGGGATGCCGCGTCGGTGGGCGTAGTCGGCGAGCTGGTCGTCGCCTATCTTGCCCAGGTCGAAATAGCGTGCCTCGGGGTGGCTTATCATGAGTCCCGACACGCTGGCGTGAGGCGTCATCATGCCGCTCTCGGTGAGGCGTATGCCTATATCGGTGAAGTGCAGCAGCCGGTCGAGCACAAAGTTGAGGCTGGTATCGGGCATTGAGGGGTAGCCTATGGCGGGCCTTATGCCCTGATAGTCGCAAGCCAGCATGCGGGCGGGGTCTTCGGGCTCGTCGGGCTGGTAGCCCCATAGCCGTGTGCGCACCTCGTAGTGCAGCCGTTCGGCGGCAGCCTCTGCCAGTCTGTCGGCAAGGGTCTGTCTCAGCATCTGCTGGTAGATGTCGCCGTGGCAGTCGGTCTCCATGCCGCTGTCTACGGTGGTGGCAAAGACGCCAATGCGGTCGGGCTCGCCATAGCCAGCAGGCCGCACAAAGTCAGAGAGACACAGCGTGTAGTCGCATCCTTTGGCAGGATGTTGCTGGCGCAGCAGGGGGATGCGCTCTACGCCGTCGAGCACGATGTCGTCGCCGTCGCCCCAGGCAGGGTATAGCCCTATGATGGCGCGGGCCTTGAAGCGGTCTTCGGTCTGGCAGAGCGTGTCGAGAGCCTCGGCTTTCATGCGCTGGCGCTCGCTCTCGGGCTTGCCGTTGAGGCTCCAGGCGTGGTAGAAGTAGACCCAGTTGATGTAGGGCTCGAGCTGGCTGAAACTGTAGGTGACGACGGTTCTCATCTGAACGCTATCTCTTCGCCCTGACTGTCGGTGCAGAAGTGTCCACGGTCGTAGATGGTGCGGCCGTTGCATAGGGTGGTACGCACTCGCCAGTCGAAACTGTCGCCCATGAGCGGGCTCCATTTACACTTGCTCTGTATGATGTCTTCGGTGACCGTCCAGCGCTGGTGGGGTTCCACGATGGCGATGTCGGCCTTGTAGCCGCAACGCAGAAATCCGCGGTCGCGCACGCCGAAGAGTCGGGCGGGGTTGTGGCACATCAGTTCCACCATGCGCTCCACCGTGAGCACTCCCTGGTCGGTGAGTCCCAGCATGGCGGGCAGCGAAAACTGCACCATGGGCATGCCCGAAGCGGCACGGGCGCAGCCTCCTTGCTTGTCGGCCAGCAGGTGGGGAGCGTGGTCGGTGCCGAGGGTGTAGATGCGGCCGTCGGTGAGGCCACGGCGCAGGGCGTCGCGGTCGTGGGCGGTCTTCACGGCGGGGTTGCACTTGATGAGTGCGCCCCGCTGCGCATAGTCGCTGTCGCTGAAGAGCAGATGGGCTGCCACGGCTTCGGCGGTGATGTGGTCGTCGGAGCCGAAGAGTTCCAGCTCGCGGGCTGTGGTGATGTGGGCCACATGCAGACGGGTGTGATGGCGGCGTGCCAGGCTTACTGCCTTGTGCGTAGACTGCCAGCAGGCTTCTTCGCTGCGTATGGTGGGGTGGTATTTGATGTCGGGGTCGTCTCCGTAGAGAGCTTTGGCGCGTGCCATGTTGACATTGATGATGGCAGAGTCTTCGCAGTGGGTCATCAGAGGCAGACCGCGCTCGGCGCAGGCGGCGAAGATGGCGTCGAGGGCGCTGTCGCCGTCTACCAGCATGTTGCCAGTCGAGGCACCCATAAACAGCTTGATGCCGGGTATGCGGTGGGCGTCGGCATGGCCGATGAGCGACAGGTTGGAGGCTGTGGCTCCGGGGAAGAAACTGTAGTTGACATGGCTCTCGTGCGCCGCGCGCTCAAACTTGTCGTTGAGGGCTTCGAGGGTGGTGGTCTGGGGCACAGTGTTGGGCATGTCCATCACCGATGTCACGCCACCCCAGGCAGCGGCTCGGGTCTCGCTCTCGATGTCGGCTTTCTGGGTGAGTCCCGGCTCGCGCATGTGGACGTGCTCGTCTATCACGCCGGGCATAACGAGACACCCCGTGGCGTCTATCTCTTCCGAATAGAGGCCACGGGGTGTACTGCTGTCTTCGTAAATTTCGGTTATCCTGTCGTTGTCGATGACCAGACTTCCGAGGAAGCTCCTGCCTTCGTTGACGATGGTACCTCCATAAATGATTGTAGACATATAGAGTTCATTGTTTATTTGCTTGCGCCAGGCTGGGCCATCTGGTTGGGTGTGGGCGCAGCCTCTACGGGCTGGGCGGGCGCCTGTTCCTGTGCAGGCACATCCTTCATGCCAGTCATAATCTGCTGGTTCTCGAGCGCCTTGGCGTAGTAGTCCTTGACGTATGGGTCGTTCTTGAAATTGTCGGTAGCCTTGCTCATGATGTCCTCTATCCAGGGGTCGAGCATGGGGTAGGTGTTGTTGATGGTAGCCATGAAGAACACGCCGGGACCGAGCACGTTGTCAAAATTCTCGGTGACAAAGCTGGTAACCAGCTGGTCTTCTTCCTGCGACAGCTTCTGGGCGGTGGCCTGGAGCTGCTGGTTCACCACGTTCATGTCGTTGCCGTTCATGATGGCCTGGTCGTGCTGGTGGATGAGGTCGGCCTGCTGGCTCTTGAGCTGGTTGAACTTGTTGAAGAACTGGAACAGCTTGTCGTTGAGCGGAGTGCCGCTTACCACCTGCTGGGTGTTGTCTATCTTGACCACGATGTCGCCGGCTTCGAGCACTACGGGCATCACGCTCTCGTCTTCCATGAATATGGTGGCCATGCGCACGGTGTCTACAGTGCCGGTAAACGAGAATTTGCCGTGAACGACGTCACACGAGTCGAGGTTCTTCATCTCATTGTTTACCAATACCTTCAAATATAGTTTGCGACCATCCAAGGTGGAAATATTGGACGTGCCTTGGATGTCGAACGACTTTGCACAAGATGTCAGCGTCAACAGGGCGATAAAGTAAAATACTACTTTCTTCATATATAGCTTTTAGTTCTGTGTTGTTGTGCCAGCGGTGACGACCGAGCTTTTGCTCGCCAGTATCAGCCCCCAGCTTGTTAGCACAAAGGTAATATCTAATATCGAAGTTATGAACTTTTTTAATGCTTATTTATAGATTAGCGCCTACTTTTAAGTATTTTTTGTTTTCTTGAGTTCGCTGTCGAGGCGATGTGTAGTGTAAACCTCAAGGATGGCGGCGATAAGCAGCAGCACTACCCACTTGTTGTACACATATTCTATATAGGTATAGTACCCCGCGCTCATGTTGCTGTCGAAGAGCGACACCAGAACATGATACACGGTATCTACCATGAGCATGCCCGAAAGAATGAAGAATATGTCGGCAATGCTCTGTATGCGCTTGAGCCGCTTGATGGTCGGGTCGTTGCCCTCGTAGGTCTGCATCATCTGCATGGTGGCAAACATGCACGCGCCGAAGAGGAATATCCAACACATCACCTGCTGCCAGAGCAGGAAGCAATAACAGCCGGCGCCCACCACCATGAGCAGACCGCCTGAGAGATAGATGGCATTCTGCCACTTATTCATTGTTTTCATCATTGTCATTTGTCGTTTGGTCATCGCTGAGCACAAAGATGTCCTCGTCATCGGTCTTCATGAAATAACGCTCGCGGGCTACCTTCTCGATGGCTTTGGGATTGCGCGTCAGCTCTTGCAGCTTCTTCGTGTCGTGTTCGTTTTGGGCATTATACCGCTCTATCTCGTCCTTGAGGTCGCCTATCTGCAGCTCATACTGGATGCGTTTGCGGAAGCTGTTGTTGCCTACCACACCCACCATGATTGTACCCAGTACGATTACGATGAGATACTTGTAATGACCGAGCAGATTGCCTATATTACCTTTACGAAAAAACATATTTATATGTATTACACGTGCAAAAATACTAAATATCATCGAAACTTTCGACATTTTTAGTTACTTTTGCAATAGAGATGCTAATATTCGTCGATCAGACGATGGGCGTCGCTATCATTGCAACATTAAACTATATCCCTATAAGTATGGAAGAATACATTGTATCCGCCCGCAAGTACCGCCCGATGAGCTTCGACTCGGTGGTGGGACAGTCGGCGCTTACCACTACGCTCAAGAATGCGGTGAAGAGCGGTAAACTCGCTCACGCATACCTCTTCTGCGGTCCGAGAGGGGTGGGAAAGACCACCTGCGCGCGTATCTTCGCCAAGGCCATCAACTGCATGCACCCCACTGCCGAGGGAGAGGCGTGCAACGAGTGTGAGAGCTGCCAGGCGTTCAACGAGCAGCGCTCCTACAACATCTTTGAGCTCGATGCCGCCAGCAACAACTCGGTAGAAAACATCAAGGCGCTCATGGAGCAGACACGCATCGCCCCCCAGCTCGGCCGCTACAAGGTCTTCATCATCGACGAGGTACACATGCTCTCTACGGCTGCCTTCAACGCCTTCCTCAAGACGCTCGAGGAACCGCCAGCCCACGTCATCTTCATCCTCGCCACCACCGAGAAGCACAAGATACTGCCCACCATCATCAGCCGTTGCCAGATCTATGACTTCGACCGCATGACCGTGCCCGGCATCGTCGACCACCTCAAGATGGTGGCAGAGCGCGAAGGCATCAAGGCAGAGCCCGAGGCGCTGCATATGATAGCCGAGAAGGCCGACGGCGGTATGCGCGACGCGCTGTCTATCTTTGACCAGGCGGCGAGCTTCAGCCAGGGCGACATCACCTACAAGAAGGTGCTCGAAGACCTCAATATCCTCGACAGCGAATACTACTTCAAGGTCATCGACCAGGCACTCGAGAACAAGGCCTCCGACATCATGGTGCTGTTCAACCAGGTACTCTCCAAGGGCTTCGACGCAGGCAGATTTGTCAACGGACTTGCCACCCATGTGCGCAACGTGCTCATGGCGCGCGATGCCGAGACCATTGCCCTGCTCGAGGTGAGCGAACAGCAGCAACAGCGCTACAAAGAGCAGGCACAGCGTTGCTCTGTACCGTTCCTGTACAAGGCGCTGCGCATCCTCAACCAGTGTGATGTCAACTACAGGCAGAGTTCCAACAAGCGCCTGCTGGCTGAAATCACCCTGATAGAGGTGGCACAAATCACCCAGCCCGACGATGCCGCCGGCGTGGGGCCTGGCCCCAAGCGATTGAAATCCCTGTTCAGACTTATCACAGCGTCTCAGCCTAAAGCGGCAGCACAGGTGGCCGTGGCTGAGCCCCCTGTCCGCCGCCCGCAGAAGGAGGTGCAGACAGTAGAGGCTGTGGCTCCTTCTGAAGCGCCCAAGACCCCATCCAGGGCGGCGCAACCTATGGTTAATCCCCTTCTGGGCATGTCGTCGCTCTCGTTCAGCTCGATACTGAAAAACGAGGAGAAAGTGGCGCAGATCGAGGACGACGCCTTCAAGACCGACGCCGACAGCGCACAGCCCGAGGGGAAGCCCTTCGACGATGCACAGCTCGGACTGGAGTGGCGTGGCATGTGCAACCGTATGCCCAAGAAGTATATCGCGCTGGCGCAGCGTATGAAGAATATCGACCCTGTCATCACCGACTATCCCCTTGTCGAAGCGGTGGCAGACAATACCTTCCTGGCCAACGAAATCATCGAAATCAAGCCGCGCATAGAGAAGACGCTGCAAATTGCGTTGGGTTGCCCCGACCTCAAGCTCAGCGTGCGTGTGGCAGAGGCGAAGGAGGTAAAGCGTATGCCTACCCGCCGCGAGATGCTCGACCATCTGCGCGCCAACCATCACGCTGTAGGCAAACTCATCGACAATCTGCAGCTCCTTCTCACATAACTGTGTCGGCGCATTAGGACAGGGGAGCGCAGTAGCCCATACCCTCAGCCTACAGCCGACAAGCACAGTCATCGCAAAGGGACAAAAGCAAACACCAGCAGTTGCTTTTGTCCCTTTCTTCGTGTCCGCAGCGCTCAAGCCCCTCCCCCTTGGCGCCTACCGTTGCCACCTTCTCCGCAAGTCACCACCCCCTCGTCGCCTGTCATCACTCCCTCGCCGGCTCACCCGATAAACCAGGGGGATTAGGCATATAGTTTTGTAAGTCTGAAAAG
>OGZU01000530.1_pt1 | contig 10147 bp, 7 predicted proteins | sample 1576871 | NCBI WGS metagenome assembly OGZU01 (sample SAMEA3541580, study PRJEB24748) | human gut metagenome | biome: human gut; feature: human-associated habitat; material: faeces | place: China | collected 2012
CTATCATCACATTACAGAAGTAGCAATTAATGGATTAACCCCGCAATTGGACATTCCGTAAGCAGCGGCAACTCCTACAGAGTTGCCAAGGGTGCGTACCATCAACCACAAACCAATAAAAAAAAACGTGGCAGGGAACTCAATCCTTGCCACGCTGTATGAAATAGGGCGGTATGGGCGTTGCCAATACTGTCAGGTTACTTCTTGTTCTTCTTGTAATACTCCAGTCCGAGCTTGACGTTCTTGGTGAGCGCATTGGAACTGAAGGTGGCGCCGCTGACGCCATCGACCTCGGCCTTCTGTGCCTTGGCCACTGTAAGACCCTCAAACTGCTGGAGCACAGCCTTGGCACGGGCGAAGAACTTGGGAGTCTCTCTGTTGGGCAGAGCCTCTACCTTGACCACCTTGTTTTTCTCGATGTGTATCAACACGGGAGTGGCGCCCTTGAAGCCACGCACCTTCGCACCCAACTGGGTGGTGTTGACGATGGTGGTGTTGCCCTTACGAGTCAGGATCTCATCGGCAGGACGCGCACTGATGAGCAGCGCCACTACCACTGCCGCCATCACGGAGGCAAGCATAAGATAAGTTTTGCGATTCATTATGATTCGTTTTCCGTTGTTTTCTGCTTATACCAGATGACTGATAATCTCCTCGCGGTCGCCAGCGAGCATGTCGATAACGGGTATCTCGGGCATGGTATAGCAACCGGGCTGCAGACGCATGGTGGCGCGCGCCACATTGACAAGCACCTGGGCGGTGAGGGCAGGGTTGTTGATGCTCATATTGAACTCGAAACGCTGGTTGGGGGTCTTGCCGCTCACACCCTTGCGCACGAGGTTGACACCATGGCCCATATCGCGCACATCATCGACAGAGGCTACGGCGAAGACATGGGTCTCGTCGTTGGCGAAATAGGGGTCGGCCTTGATCTCAGCAGTAACCTGCTCGAGGGTGGCTCCGTCTTCGAGCTCTACATAGACCATACGGCGATGGATGCCTTCGCCGAGGGGGATGGTGACAGAGAGGGCATTACGCACACCCTCCTTGCTACGCACGCAGACAGAGTGACCCATACTCATGCCGGGACCGAAGTTGGTATAGCTGAGTCCTTTGGGGGCAAGGCTCTCCATGAGCACGCGCACTACGGAGTCTGAACCGGGGTCCCATCCAGCAGCGATGACGCTGACACGGCCTGCCTTCTTGCAGTTTTCCATCTGCTTGCGGCGATAGTCGAGGATGCTGGTATGGATATCAAAGCTGTCGACGGTATTGATGCCCATAGCCACTATCTTGGCTGAATAGTCGGGGCAAGAACGTGTAGGCGTGGCGAGAATAGCCACATCTACATCGTAGAGCAGGGAGATATCATCTACTACCTCATAAGGGGTAAGTTCCAATGGGCAGTCTGTGTTGCCTTGACGACGCACGATGCCAGCTATCTCGAAATCCTTGGCGGCTTCGAGGGCCTGCACGGCGTAATGACCGATATTGCCGTAACCTACTACGGCGGCTCTAATCTTTTTCATTGTCAGTATAATGTTAAATTTGTTGTTTGCGATGGCAAAATTACTCCATTTCTGCGTAAAAACCGCCATCTTAACAGTATTTATTACAAACAAATGATAAATCGACAGCGCGACAGCCATCAAAAAAGTCCCGATGACGTTCATGGTCATCGGGACTCTTCTAATCTATATTATATAATAAGGTGTATTATTCGGCTTCCATGTCATAGCCGTAAACCTCAATCTCCTGACAAGCAATCTGAGAGCTTGCACGGCTATTGTGCATCACCATAGCGATGTAACGACACTGAGTACCATTGGCGTTCTCGTTGTGAGAAGCATCACCATTCCAGAAGGTGGTACCACGCCAGTATTTCGCCTTGGCAAATGTAGGCTCAGTAGCGATAGGCCATGGGTTGCCCGAAGGATCAGCGTAAGCAGAACCTGGGTCAAGGTTGAAAGGCTCGTCACCGAAGAAGTAAGACACATTGTACAGACGACGCTTGCCCATGTTACCAGCCAAGAAGTTGTGTACTACCATACGGTTGATAACGTATGAAGACTTCTTCATATCAATCTGGAGGACTACCGGCCACTTGCCACCGTTGTTCCAAACCCATGCCTTGGTCATGTCAGCGGTAACAAGTCCGTCGAATACCTTTGAGGGAGGTGTTTCAGCGTTCCAGCCTGTAGCAGTAACTTCCCACTCAGAGGGATCGAGACGGCTGGCGATAGGTGTAGGACTCTTGCTCCAGTCATTCCAGATGGTGTCAAGACCTTCGGCGGGGCAGTAACCAGAACTGTACTGGTAACGCACACCACCCTTGGCGTTGGCAAAGACTGTGCTGGCCTGTGCACTGGGCACGGGCTCGGTGACAACCCATTCGCCGTCGGCGTTGAGGTAACGGAACTTGGTAGCAACCATCTCGTTGGTACCGAAGCCAAGGGCTACGTTGGCGTCAGCACCATTCATCTCGGCCGACTTGATGGTACGCTCGGCGTGGGTAGAAAGCCAGATGGCGCCATAGGGTGAAGCAGACTTCTCAGAAGTCATAGAGACGTGGTTCTCGGCATCATAGTTGGTGATGGTGAAAGAGTGGCTCTGCTCCTTGAGGTCGTTAATCTCGACAAGGATGCTGTCCTGTCCCTCAAAGTCAGCATAACTGATCTCACGTGTCTTCTCACCATTGTCCCATGTGATGACAGCGCGCTTAACGGCTGGATCCTTGGGAGCAGCCCACTTGAGTTGAACTCTGCCCGAACCCAGAATAGCTCTGAGCCCGTTGGCCTTCTCGGGATAAATGCTGCCGCCAGGTACTACCCACTCCTTGTAGATATCATCCTGATCCTTACAAGAGGTAAAGCTACCTACGAGTGCGGCTATCAACGATATATATAATAGTTTTCTCATTGCTTTAACGTTTTAAGAGTTATTATTTGTTCACCTGTCCCCATGGTGTGATTTCTCCGATAAACCATGCACCTGATGTAGCAGGATACTGGTAAGTAGCGAAGGTATTGATCACTACGAGACGAAGGTATCTGATCTTGTCGTAAGCGTTAGGAGTAAGCTCGTTGGTATTGTCTACCTCATACTCGGTATTGTAGAGGTAATACTCACGGTCCTCAGGAGTCCATCCATCGACAGTGCCGTCAGGAGCATAGCCAGAGGGCTTGTACTGCTCACCCTTGGTCAGCATCACCCAACCACGGCTGAAGCCATGACGCTGCTGGTAGTCGGGATCGGTCTTCTTGCAAGGATTCTTGACAAGGTCTTCCTTGGGATCGTCATAGATACCCCAGAATTCCCACTGACGGATGTTACCACCCTGGAACACATCGTAGTCAGAACGTGGATAAGTCTTGATACGGCTAAGCACGGTACCCTCTGCGCCTACACCGAGGTCGATGGTAAGCCATGTGGGGATAGGACAACCCTTGGCGGCAACGAAGAATTTGCCAGTACCGGTAGTCGCCTTGTCCCAGAGTGCGGCAACACCACCACCATTGGGGTCGTTGACGAAGTTGTCATCGGCAACAGGGTAATACTTGAACTTGCTCTTGTCAAGCTCAATCTCAGCCTTAGGAGTAATCTTGATAAGCTGGCGCTCAGAGGTGTTGCCGTAGCTGTCGCGCAGATAGGCAGAAAGCACGGTGGGCACAGCCGACATGTTGCGGCGTGTGAGCATAACCGAGTCGCTCGACATGAAAAGCGTAGAAACATCCTTCCACTTGCGCTGCTCGTAGGTGAGGTCCTGGTCGGCATTCAGGGTATCGGCCTGAACCACGAGGGCGAGAGTAGCCTTGGTAGGATTGTTCTTGATCTTAACCTTGAAACCACCGAATGCCTCGAAGAACTCAAAGCTGGCAGTATTGACTGGTGCCTCGAGAGGAGTAATCTTTACGGTCTGTGCCTCTGACTTCACATCGTCGGCGTTGAAGCTGCGTACCTCTACAGCATGCTCCTGGAGGTCGGCGTAGCCTTCTACCATCAAGGTGTCAAGATAACGGGAGATACGAGACTCTACCATGGCACCATTGCGCTCATAGGTAGCCACGATGCCCTTGATGTATGGGTCATCGGGAATCTGGAATTTCAGCACGGCACCACCAGGAACAGACTTAACGTCTACTATCTTGGGCTGCTGGGGCAAGGGTAAGCCTCCACGCTGATCTATTCTGTCTCCGTCGCTACAGCTGGAGATAGCCATAGCAGACAGGAGCAATATGCTGAACGATAATAATAATTTCTTCATAATCGTATAATGTCTAATATTAGTTTACCAACCAGTGTTCTGAATCAAATTGGGGTTGTGCTCCATGTTGTACGTACTGATGGGCCAGAAATAATCGCGTACCAAGAAGGGCTGCTCGTATACGAGGGTCTTCTTGTAATAGTCTTCGGCAGAAGCACCTGCGATATTGAAACCATAGATGTTCTTGTTGTACTCAGTTGGACCTTCCTTCCAACGACGGATATCCCAGAAACGCTGGCTCTCGAAAGCGAGCTCGTTCATACGCTCCTGATGGATGATGGCGCGCATACCGGTCTGGGTATTGTAGTAACCGGGGTTGGTGCTGTAGTCATCCCAAGCGGTCTTGACATCTGGAATCTTAGCACGCACGCGCACAGCATTGAGATATAAATAGAGCTCGCCACTGTGGGCACCGTTAGGACCTTCAAGCTCGTTGATAGCCTCGGCATAGAGCAGATAGAGGTCGGCAAGACGCATGATAGGATAAGGGAACCAAGTAGAAGAGATATTGGTAGTACCATTTGCTGCATTGACACGGTTCTTGTAGGGGAAGGTCTTCTTGGGGAAGTAACCTGTCACAGGACCTACGTTGGCACCAGCCTTGGCGGCATACTGTCCTACGCGGCACTTGACCTTCTTCACCTTGTCAGAGGTCAGGTCGTTGTACTCAGCATCGGTAAGCTGGCCGAGCCATTTGCCGCCGTCGAAGCCCAAGAAGGCATAGAAACGAGGCTCGCGGTCGAAGTTGAGCTTCACAGTCTCATAGCCACGCTCGAGGTAGAACTGGTTCTGCTCGTCGCCACGCTTGATTTCCATTTCGTTCCAACCGCCCTGACGATCCTTGTCAACAGCGATTGGCACACCATGCTTAGAATAGAACTCTTCAGCCACCTTCAATGGCACACCGAAACAACGATAACCGGTAAGAGCACCTGTAAACTGCGGATTCTCCTCGTACTGGAGATTGACACAACCCATAACCTGCCAGTTAATACGCTCGGAAGTCCAGGACTGGGTGTTACCCCAGATGAGCTCAGAGTTCCATCTCTCGCACATAGCGCCACGGAGAATGAGGTCGGTCTTCAGCGTATCGTTCATACGATAGAGGATATCCTCGCCCTCATAGAGCTTGAGGTTAATCTTCTGACACTCCTCGATGGCAGCCTTACAAGCGTCAACGGCATACTGCCAACGCTCGAGCTTCTGCTCTTCGGTCTTGGCGGGGAAGAGCTGCACACCGCGCTTGTCGACAAGGTTCTTTTGGTCATCATTGCCATTGAAGAGAGGACTGGCGGCGTAGCAGGCTACACGTGCCTTGAACGCATAACCAATAGCCTTGGTGATGCGGCCATACTCGGTATTAGAGAATGACTCAGCCAAGTCAGGGATGGCCTTGTCGAGCTCGCTGAGCACGAAGTTGAAACAGGTATCGATAGGATCACGATATACGCGTACATCCTCGACACTGGCGTCCATAGGCAGACTGTGCTTAACCACAGGGATGGCACCCCACTTGCGGATGAGGCAGAAGTGGTAGTAAGCCTTGAGGAAACGAGCCTCAGCCTTCCACTGTTTCTTCTCGTCATCACTCATGTCTGGTACTAAGTCAACATTGTCTATCAGGTTGTCACAATCACGGATACCTGTGTAGAGACTGTTCCAGTCATTACCATAAACACTTGACTTGTTCTGATAACCACGGGCAATCATGGTCATACTTGTACTGAAATACTTGCCTGTGGTACGGGGATAGAGATCCACAAGTTCGTCGCTACCCAACATGGCAGGGTCGCTGCCGGTACCGTCGCCAGGCATATAGCTATAGCAAGTACCGAGGTAACGATAGGCTATCGAACGAAGGGCGAACGCATCGGGTAAGGTAGGGTCGCCACCATCGGGTACTACATCAAGGTAATCGTTACACGCTGTAAGACCCATAAGAGCCACAACGGCAGCCATTACCGTAATCTTGATTTTATTGAATATCTTTATCATAATGATTGCTGTTTATTGGAATGTAACATTCAGACCGACATTGATAGTGCGCTGCAGAGGATAGTTCAGTGCAGAAGAGCCCTGCTCGGGATCCCACATCTTGAAGCTGCTCCAGTTGAGGAGGTTACTACCCGATACATAGAAACGCAGGCTATCCATGTGCCACTTCTTGGTGAGGTTGCGGGGAACGGTATAACCAAATTCCAACTGCTTCAGACGAATGAACGAACCGTCGCGCATCCACCAGGTGCTGGGCTGGGTATTGTTGTTGTTGAGATATGTGCTCAGACGGGGCCAGAATGCGTAGAGATTGCGGTTGCTCTCGCTCCAGTGGTCGTCGGCGATGGCCTTGAGCAGCTGGGTGTTCTTGTAGAATGGAGCCAAACCACCCTTGGTCTCTTCATTGGTAGTAGAGAAACCACCGGCATTGATCCAGAATGACTCATTGGCGAGACCCTGGAAGAACATAGAGAGGTCGAAGCCCTTGTAACCTACAGAGAAACCGAAACCGTAGATGAATTCAGGTGAAGTAGGATTACCGATTGGCACCATATCAGCCTCATTGATTACACCGTCCTTATTGACATCGGTGTACTTGATGTCACCACCGCCATACTGTGAACCGAAGGCAGCCTGTGAGGGACTGTTGGCAGCCTCTTCGTCATCAACGAACAGACGCTCAGCGATATAACCCCACTTCTGTTTGATGCTGCGACCAGCGTGCTGGCGATAGCTTTCCTTGTAAGTGGGTTCCTCGTAAACATCATACTTACTTCGGGCGAAAGTGAAATTACCGCGGGCTGATGTCCAGAGGTCCTTGTTCCAGTTCTTGCGATACTCTACCTGGATGTCTACACCGTGGGCAGTAGCCTCACCGATGTTGGCACCGATAGAAGTCTGCAGACCCATAGTAGAAGGAATATCAGCACGGGTCATATAGATATCGGTACGCTTCTCACGGTAGTACTCTGCGATGATGTCAAGGTCACCGAAGAGAGAGAGTTCTATAGCATAGTTCTGCTTCTTGGCGCGCTCCCAGGTGATGGCTGAGTTAGCATAGCGCTTGAAACCGATGCCAGTGGCTGAAGTTTGAAGATTTTCACCAAAAAAGAAAGCGCCATAGCCTGTCATGTACATCTCTGAGAGATAGAAGAAACGATTCTTGTTAGTACCAATCTTATCATTACCCACGAGACCATAAGAAGCACGGAGCTTCAGTTTGCTGATAACATCGGTAAGAGGCTGGAAGAACTTCTCGTTAGAAACCAACCAACCGAGACCTACTGATGGGAAGAAACCCCAACGATGCTCCTTGGAGAAACGCTCAGAACCGTTGTAACCGAAGTTGAACTCGGCAAAATAGCGATCGTCATAGCCGTAAGTAAGACGACCTGCGAGGCTCACGTTGCGTGAAGGCAGAGAGAGCTGGAGAGTACCGGCGTTGGCCTTGCGCTCCTCACGGGTGGTGAATACGGTAAGGGCACCGAGAGAGTGCTTGCCAAAGGTGCGGTTCCAGTACAGACGGCTTTCCCAGTACATGGTATTGGTCACATTCTTGGGGTCTTCATTATAAGTAAGATAGTCAGTACCGTCCTCGTTCAGACGAGCAATGTGGTATTCGCCTGTGTAAGAGTCATACTCACCGAGAGTGTACCAGTAAGGTTTGAAGAAACGCTTGATTCCGAAGTCAGAGAGACGAGAGAGGTTGAACAGGGTGGTGAACTTCAGACCCTTGGTGATGAAGCTCAAGTCCTGGTCGAGCTGCAAGGCTGCGATCATCTGTGAACGCTGGTAGTCCTTGTAACCGCGTACCATCTCGGCGTAGGGGTTGATGTAACGACCATCGAGGTAGTTACCAAACATGATGTGCTTGATACCCTTGTGCTCTTCATCCATAGGATAGAAAGCGGGGAAGAGTACGGGGTCGGCGTGCATAACATTGACAAACATGTCATTACCAGACGACATCGGACCGCTATAGTCATCAAAGTTACCGGTCAGGCGAAGGGCCACCTTGGTAGTCTTGGTCACGTTGACATCGACGTTGGCACGCATGGTGTATTTCTTACTGTCGATATTGTTGTTGAAGCTGTTGCGATGGTCAACCTTGAGCATACCGCCATCTTGAGTATAGGCACCAGAGATATAATAGGTAGCCACCTTACCACCACCGCGGATAGAAACGTCGGCACGGGTACTGTGAGATACGTTCTTGAACAGCATGTTGTACCAGTCGTTGGCAGGGTAGATAAGACGGTTGGCACCGGGCTTACCGGTCTGTTCGATCTTGTCCTGGCTATAGATGAGGTCGTCTATACTCAGCGAACCGCGAGAAATCAAAGCGTCGTTGTAACACTGCATATAGGTTACAGGGTCAGCCAACTCAACCTTGCGGAGAGGGCTCTGGAAAGAGTGCTCGATACGGCCGAAGATCTTGGCGGGACCTTCCTCACCGCGCTTGGTGGTAACGAGGATTACACCGTTAGCACCACGGGCACCGTAGAGGGCAGCCGCAGAGGCGTCTTTCAGGATAGAGAAGCTCTCGATATCATCGGGACGCAGACGGTTAAGGTCGGCAGATGTCAGCTCGATGTTATCGATAAGAATAAGTGGGTTGGAACCACCCTCACCAAAGGTTGTCACACCACGAACGAAGAAGTCGGTGTTGTCCTGACCAGGCTCACCCGAACGTGTGTAAGCAATCATACCGGCGATGTTACCGGCAAAAGACTGGGTAAGGTTGCTCGACGGCACACGCAGGTCTTTGGCGTTTACCGTGGTGATAGAGCTCACGATACTTTCCTTCTTCTGCTTACCGTAGGCTACTACCGTTACCTCGTCAAGCTCGTTACCCTTGGGGGCAAGCTCTACGTTAATAACTGTCTGGTTTCCCACGGTAACAACTTTATCCTCCATACCTACGTAGGAGAACACAAGTTTGTCGGTTGGCTTGACTTTAATTTCATAGCCACCATCAACGTCGGTCATAACACCCTTTGTGGATTTCTGGACTACTACGCTTGCGCCCGGCAAGGTTTCGCCAGTACCTTTCTCAGAGACTTTTCCCTTGACCGTTATCTCTTGTGCCAAAAGAGACAATGGCATGAAAAGCAAGAAAAAGAGTAATGTTAAACTACATTTTTTACTCATATTTTATCAATTATTAAGATGATGCTGGTGCAAATTTACAATTAATTATGAGACCAAAAAACTTTTTAAGGTGAAAATTGCGTTACAGTAGGTAATTTTTAGCGCAAAATTTGCGCAATTCCAGAACTACGGGGACTAATCAGAAAATAATTGCGTTTCCCCCTATACCTATTTATATATATAAGGGGACATAGTAATGGGTTGAAAGGCTGGTAACGCCTACGGCTAAGCGCAACTCTTACAGAGTAGCTATATTAGTTGGTCGCTTACCCTGGGTAGCGTGCTTCGCCCGCAACCCAGGGCTGAGGAAACGCAACTCCTACAGAGTTGCCAGGGGTGCGCACCGCCTACGATGGGATAACCATACATGGTTGTTGGTGTGCATATCATCGACAACAACCAAATTATGTATAACCCTTGGGGAGCACTTCATCCACTGTGGGATAACCATACATGGTGGTAAAGGCGCACATCATCGTCAACGGACTAATCATGCATAGCCCTGGGGGGCGCATCATCAACGATGAATTATGGCCCGCAAGCAGTAGCAACTCTGTAGGAGTTGCGATTTCATAGCCCAGGGTTGAGGGGCACAGCACCTCTACCCTGGGTTTATATACAATAAGGTGTAGCTACTCTGTAAGAGTTGCGATTAGCCGAAGGCGTTACCCGCAGCAGGAAACAAGGGGCCAAACGCGGGGGTAATCCATTATTAGTTGCTTCTATTTGTGTTGATAT
>OGZU01000535.1_pt1 | contig 10099 bp, 5 predicted proteins | sample 1576871 | NCBI WGS metagenome assembly OGZU01 (sample SAMEA3541580, study PRJEB24748) | human gut metagenome | biome: human gut; feature: human-associated habitat; material: faeces | place: China | collected 2012
CCGCGCGTCGGCTCATCGAGGATCAGGAATTGGGGTTTGGTCAGCAGCCAGCGCGACAGCAATACCTTCTGCTGGTTGCCGCCGGAGAGAAATTCGATCGGTTGTTCAACGCTGGGAGTGCGAATCCCGAGCTGGCGAATAAAGCGTTCGGCGATCTCATGCTGTTCGCGGCGCGGGATCGGCCGCAGCCAGCCGCGCTGCGCCTGCAGCGCCAGCACGATATTTTCCCGCACCGAAGCAGCGGCGATGATGCCGTCGGTTTTACGATCTTCCGGACAGAAGCCAATGCCGAGGCAGGAAGCCTGATGCGGCGAGCGCAGCGTTTGCGGCTTGCCCTTGATCCACGCTTTACCGCTGTCGGCAGGCTTGATGCCAAAAATGACCTCCGCCGTTTCGGTGCGCCCGGATCCCAACAGCCCGGCCAGGCCGACGATCTCGCCCGGCCGCACCTGCAGAGTAAACGGCGCAATCGTGCCCTTCTTGCCAAAATCTTCAAATGCCGCCACCGGCTTATCGCTAAGCAGCGTGCGCCCGGCGCGCTGCAGCGCCTGATGGTCCAGCTCGCGCCCCAGCATCATTTTGACCAGGTCGATTTGCGGCAGCTCGCGGGTCTCCCGACAGCCGACGAAGCTGCCGTTGCGCAGCACGGTAATACGGTCGCTGACGGCATAGACCTGGTCGAGAAAGTGGGTCACAAAAATCAGGCTGACGCCGTTATCGCGCAGCTGGCGCATCAGGGTGAACAGCATCTCCACTTCCTGAGTGTCCAGGCTGGCGGTCGGTTCATCGAGGATTAATACTTTCGCCGACAGGTCGATGGCCCGGCAGATGGCGACGATTTGCTGCATCGCCACCGAAAAACGGTTCAGCGGTTCGCGCACGTCGAGCGAGAAGCCGTAAGAGGCCATCAGCGCGGTAGCGCGTTTTTCCATCTCTTTGCGCCGCAGCAGACCAAAGCGCTTCGGCTCGCGGCCAATAAACAGGTTATCCGCCACCGACATATTTGGCAGCAGGTTAACTTCCTGGTAAACGGTGCCGATACCCAACTGCTGAGCGTGGGCGGTGTTTTTCGGCGATATCTGCTGCTCTTCCAGCCAAATCGCCCCGCGTTCGGCATGGTACACGCCGGTGAGCGCTTTAATCAGCGTCGATTTTCCGGCGCCGTTTTCGCCCAACAGGGCCATGATTTCGCCGCGCCGTAGGCTGAAATTAACGTTATCCAGCGCTTTGACGCCGGGAAAGAATTTGCTTAATCCTTCGGTGCGGAGGATTTCCTGATGTTGGTCGGTGGTCATGATTCCCCCTGCATCACGCCGGATGGCGCTACGCTTATCCGGCCTACAAAAGAGCGCAATGTAGGCCGGGCAAGCGTAAAGCCCCCGGCATTTTCATGAAGGCTTAGTAGCCCATATTTTTCTTCTTCTCTAACTCTTCTTTTGCCGTATCCGGCAGGTAGAGGGTCGATTTGGTGATGGTCAGCTTCTCAGGCAGGGTGCCGTCTTTTTTGTATTTTTCCAGCGCATCAAACGCCGGACCGGCCATATTCGGCGTCAGCTCGACGCTGGCATTCGCCTCACCGGCAATCATCGCTTTATAAATATCCGGCACGCCGTCGATAGAACCGGTGAGGATATCTTTGCCCGGCTTCAGCCCGGCCTCTTTGATGGCCTGAATCGCGCCGATGACCATGTCATCGTTATGGGCGTAGACCATGCAGATGTTCTTGCCGTTATTCTCCGCTTTGATAAAGCTCTCCATCACCTCTTTCCCCTTACTACGGGTGAAGTCGCCGGACTGCGAGCGGATAATCTTGATGTTGGGGGCTTTGGCAATCGCCTCGGCGAAACCTTTCTTACGATCGATAGCGACGCTGGCGCCCACGGTGCCCTGGAGCTCCACGACGTTACACGGCTTGCCATCGACGGTTTTCACCAACCAGTCGCCAATCAGTTGGCCTTCCAGCACGTTGTTGGCGGTGACGGTGGTCATATACAGCGACTTATCTTTAACGTCGATCGAACGGTCGAGGAGGAACACCGGGATATTGGCCTCTTTCGCTTCTTTTAGCACCGGCTCCCAGCCGGTCGCCACCACCGGCGCGATAAAGATCGCATCCACGCCCTGGGCAATGAATGAGCGCACGGCTTTAATCTGGTTTTCCTGTTTTTGCTGACCATCGGCAATCTTCAGGGTGATGCCACGCTTCGCCGCTTCTTCCTTAGCAACATTCGTTTCGGCCGCGCGCCAGCCCGATTCAGAGCCGACCTGCGAAAATCCTACGGTCAGGTTGGCGGCCATCGCCATAGACGACATAGCTGCCGAAACCGCGGTGACGAGAAGTAAGCGCTTCCACATAAGATGTTCCTCGTAGGGTTATTGTTGGTTAAATGCTCACCTGCGAACAAACTATAGACAATCCGTTATGTAACTGAATGCGTTACATCACACTTCGAAAAAGTAAATAAAATGTTAATTAGTGCGATTTGTCTGAGCTGAGCGGCGATAAGGCTTCCCGCCCAACGGCATGCCCTGCGCTAATGACGAAAATTTGCCTTCTGGATAACCGCCGCTCGCAACATTGAAAACGGTTACACAAAATTATTCAGAATGTAGCTATCTTTATGGATTTTAGGGTCATCTGATGAGGAGAAATTCAGACGCTTCCCCCCATAGTCTGGCAAAAAGAAGCGAAGACATTCGATGTGAGTTGGCTATAATACCTGGCACTTGTTTGCCAAACATTTTTAAAGGAAACAGACATGAGCTTACTCAACGTACCTGCGGGCAAAGAGCTGCCGGAAGACATCTACGTCGTTATCGAAATCCCAGCTAACGCAGACCCAATCAAATACGAAGTTGACAAAGAGAGCGGCGCACTGTTCGTTGACCGTTTCATGTCCACTGCGATGTTCTATCCGTGCAACTACGGCTACATCAACCACACCCTGTCCCTGGACGGCGACCCGGTTGACGTGCTGGTCCCGACTCCGTACCCGCTGCAACCAGGCTCAGTTATCCGCTGCCGTCCGGTTGGCGTACTGAAAATGACCGACGAATCCGGTGAAGATGCCAAGCTGGTTGCGGTACCGCACACCAAGCTGAGCAAAGAATACGATCACATCAAAGATGTGAACGACCTGCCGGAACTGCTGAAAGCCCAGATCACTCACTTCTTCGAGCACTACAAAGATCTGGAAAAAGGCAAGTGGGTTAAAGTCGACGGTTGGGACAACGCTGAAGCGGCTAAAGCTGAAATCGTTGCTTCCTTCGAGCGCGCTAAACAGAAGTAATTCTGTTTATCCAGCATAAAAAACACCGCCTCCGGGCGGTGTTTTTGTATGGGCCTGTTCTGGTTTCAGACGGCCAAAAAACAACGCCACCCGAAGGTGGCGTTGCCGTTTTCAATTACTGGTCTCTGTCCAACCAGTTTCCGCTCTCAATCTGCGCAAACCCCTCGACGGAGCGCTGGTAGACATACATCCACGCGCTGCCGTAAGGCGTTTGGATCAGATGGCGCGCGTATTCACCGCCCTTGGTGCGCAGCGCATCCAGCTCGGCCAGCGTCGATGCGTCGATACGATACACTTCACCATGTACTGTGCCCTCGCCCGGCACCGCGCCTGGATAGTGGCCCAGGCTGTACAGCTGATAATCGTCGACACTATGAGCGCCCAGCAACTGGGCGTTGGTCATCCAGTGGCTGTTGCCTTGTTTGCGTCGTAAACTGCCGTAAACAAATATTCGCATTGCTAAAACTCAAACTGATAGAGCAAATCGAGAGCCTGGTCTACGCCAGACACCGCTTCCATATATAGCTTAGGCATCAGGCGATAACGCAGGGTAAGCGTCGCCAAAGAGTCGAAGATGCCGACGCCGTATTTTACCTGAAGACCTGGCAGCACATAGCCGCTGACCACCACCTGGGAGGAGTCGCCTACCCCCTGGGTATCCAGCGCCAAATTGCTTACGCCAAACGTCTCGCCGATTTTACCCACAACCTGACCACTTTGTGCAACCCCCATTCCAATAAGCATTGAGGTCATCGCCGCACTATCGCTCTGTTCGCTGCCTAAACCCTGACCGCGTAACAGATAAGAAAGCGCTTCCTGCTGCGACATTGCCGGGTCGGAGAAGATCTCGGCCTTCGGCTGATCGGCAGAACCGGTGACGCGAACGCCGGCGATCACGTCGTCTTCGGTGGCTTCCGGGTTACGAATCGCTTCGATATTGAGCAGCGGCTGATCCGGCGGCCCGGAGAACAGCAGCTCGCCTTTACGCACGATCAGATCCTGACCATAAGCGTGGAAACGACCTTCCGGAATATTGATCTGGCCGTTGAGCCCCAGCCCCTGCTTATCCTGCGCCACTTTCAGATCGCCGGTCAGACGCGCTTTCAGGCCGAAAGCGTCCAGACGCACGTTGTTGCCGACGTGAATCGTCAGGTTGCTGTTGATCGGAATACCGGCGCTCTGCGGCTTAATCGGCTTCAGATCTTTATCCAGCATCACCTCATCAGAAGAGACGCCCACCGCGCTCTCCGGCACCTCGTTCACCACAATACGCGCCCAAGGTACGTCAACGCGGCCATCGAGGTTAAACAGGCTTGGCGTGGCGGTAAACACCACGTCCGGAGAAACATCCAGGCGGACCATCGGCGGCACGGTAATGCGCACCCGGCTACCCTTCGCCGCAATCTGCGCGCGCCAGTTGTCGATTTGCGTCCAGTCGGCGTTGCCGCTCAGCGCAATCTGCCCCTGTTTGGTATTCACCGTCCCCTGCAGGGTCGAACGCGTTCCGTTGAAGTTCATCGCCAGCTGGCTCGGCTGCATATCAAACGGCATAAAGTTGCCGTCGATATCAACGCCGCTCAACTGCATCTGACCAAACAGTTGCGGGCTCTGTAAGTTGCCGCCCAGACGCAGACGGGCATTAAGCTTGCCTTCTGCTTTCTCGCCGCGAGCGAAGATCGGGTTAATCATCGCCAGCGAGAAGTTGCTAATGTTGACGTTGCCGCCCAGGTTACGCCGCCCCTGCGGGTCGGTCACTTCCACCTGGCCATCAAGCTGGCCGTTGTTGGTCAGGCGTATCAGCCAGCCCAACTGCGCCCGGTTGTTATGCAGGTCGGCGCTGAGGTTAAGCGTATCGAAAGCCACCGGCAGCGGTGCGTCGTTGACCGTCTGGGTGACTTTGACGTTGCGCCCGCTGAGGGTGACTTTGCCCTGCGGCAGCCCCTCTTTGGTGGTGTCCCAGCTCACATCGGCGTTACCGCTAAACACGCCGCTTGCCTGGGTCGCCTCCGGCATAAACGGCTTCAGCATCGCCAGATCGAAACGGTTGAGATTGACCACCGCGCGCCCGCTGGCGCCGGCATCGATGGTCTGCGGTACGCACAACTCGGCATTCGGGTTGCTCCAGCAGTGCGGCCCGATGCTGATTTTCTGTTCCTGATTACGGTAATCCAGCGCAATGTTGCGCGTCAGCGCCACCGGCCCTACCGGCGTCTGGAAACGGGTATTGCTCAGGGTGCCCTTCCAGCGCTCCTCTTTACGATCGAAGCTGCCCGCCAGCGTCAACTGGCCCGACACCGGCTCGCCCTGTACGCGCAGCTGTAAATCGTGCTGCTTCTCAGTCCCTTTGGCATTCAGCTGCACCAGGCTGATGTTAACGCCCGGCTGGCTGATACGATCGACGCGTACGTCAAGATTACCGCCAATCTGGTCGCTGGATTTGACATCGCCTTTGACGTTGACCTGGGCTACCGTCAGTTCCTGCCAGCGTAAAGCGCGAGCGGTGATATCCGCCAGCAGCTGCGGCGCATCGATGGTGCCGCGCACCTTCAGCAGACCTTTCGCCGTACCGCCGAGCCCCGGCAACGCGTTATCGAGATGCGGCGCATCGATGGTGGCGTCGAGATTGAGGTCTTTCACCCCCAGCTCGCCTTTCACATCGGCGCTGTTTGGGCCAAGCGCCAGATGCAGTCCAGGCACTTTCCACTGCATATAGCTGTTACCCTGCAGCGAACCGTGGACATCCACTTTATTCTGTTTCACGTTGCCGGTAATTTTCAGCTCGGGAACCGCCATCTGCCAGCTGCTGCCATACAGGCTACCCTGGGTTTTGATAATCCCGTTCAGCTTCGACGGCCAGTCCGGCACCTCTTTGGCGGTATTAATGCCATCGAGGGTCAATTCGCCGCGCCAGCTGATCGCCTGCTGCCAGTCGAGCAACGCTTTCAGTTCGGTTTTCCCCTCCAGCGCCGCTACGGTCAGCTTATCCAGGTTCACCTGCTGTTCATTGCCTTTAGCATTAAGGGTAATTTTAGCCGGCGGCAGCGACTGTCCTTTCACCGCGGTACTAAACGCCATGGTGTAGTCGGTCATTTTGCCGCTGAATTTCAGATGCAGATCATCCGCCTGGAACTGTTTCTCGCCGGTAAACGGCCAGTACAGCTGCTTACTCTTCACTTCCATATTCAGCGGCAGACCGGCTTCCGCCAGCTGCGCTTCGGCGCGCAGGGTCATGGCCACCGAGCCGGCTAAATCAACGCCGACCTGCAGTTTTTTACGCAGCTCGCCGCCTACTTTCAGCTTTACCTTCTCGCCTTTCAGCGGGTCGATGTTCAGCGTGCTGTCGAGGGTGATGTCGACCGGCCAGTTATCCTGCAGTTGCGCGGTGCCGGAAGCGGTAACCTTGCCCTGGTCGGAATCGACGTCCAGCGCATCAAGTTTCATCTGCCCGTCGATGCTGCTCACCTTCAGCAGCAGGTTGTAGACGGTCATATCGGTGTCGCCGGTCAGGCGCAGCTGTTCGCCGCGGAACTCCTGAATATTAAGGTTCAGCGGCAGATGCACATCGACCATTTCCGGTAGCACCGGCTGCGAGAACAGATCTTTCATCGTCTCGCCAAGCGGCTTCTCTTCCGGTTTCGGATGGTCAATTTTCGGCTCCACCACCTGCTCCTGCGCCACTTTTGCTACCTTCGGCAGGGCGATAAGCAAGCCCTGGAGCGAAGTCGGCGTCAGGGTCAGGTTTTTCTCCTGCCAGTTCAGGCCGGTGGAGAAATCGCGCAGCGAAACGGCGGTATCGTCGATTTTGACATTGACGTTATGCAGCGCCACGCGACTGAGGGTAATGGGGTATGGCGTCGAGAGGTTCAGCGGGCCGGAATCTTCTTCCTCTACCGGCGCTGAAGGCGGCATCTTTTTGGTATCGATAGCGACGTAGATATCACGCAGCGAGATATCGTTAACGCACAGGCTGCTATCCCACAGGCAGCGCAGCTTGACGCCGAGATGGAACTGGCCGGCCGTCACCGCTACGCCCGGCTGTTCGAAGCGCACGTTCTGTAAGGTCAGGTCACGCCAGCCGCCGGTAACCTTGCCGATCTCCAGCCCCGGCACCCAGCGGTCCGCCGCTTTCAGTACCAGATGCAAACCGGTAGTAGTGCCGACTAAAAAGCCAACCGCACCAATCAGCAACACTAAAAAGAGTAATACGCCGAGGCTTATCTTCTTCCATAAACTCATAATTCAGGCCCCAGACCGATATAAAACTGTAAACCGTGTTCTTCTTTGTCGCCGATAGGTCTGGCGATATCCAGCTTGATCGGCCCGACCGGCGATTGCCAGCGCACGCCGACGCCCGCGCCGGTTTTAAAATCGCTTTTACGGATGTCGCTTACCGCTTCGCCGCTGTCAATAAACATCGCCCCCCACCATTTTCCGGTGACGTTGTATTGATACTCCAGCGAGCCTGTCGCCAGCTTTGACGCACCGATCAGCTTGCCGTCGTCGTCTTTCGGCGAGATCGATTTGTATTTATAACCACGAATGCTGCGGTCGCCACCGGCGAAGAAACGCAGATCCGGCGGGACTTTGCTGAAGTCATCGGCTTCAATCCAGCCGAGGTTGCCGCGCACCACGAAGCGGTGGCGGTCATAGAGGGTGCGGATCCACACGTCCTGCGCCTGCATGACGATAAAGTTAATGTCCGAGCCCCACATGGTGTTGGAGTAGTCCACCGAATAGCGCTGGGAATCGCCCCAGGTTGGCATCAGGCCGCCGCGGGAGCGGGTCCGGTTCACCGAGACGCCGGGATAAAGCAGCATGGTGGTATTGGTGACGTTAGCCTGGGTAAAGTGGTCCAGACTCCAGCGCAGATTAATCGCGCGCTGCCAGCCGCTCGACATCTCCCAATAGCGCGACAGCGCCAGGGTGGTGGAGTCGGCCTTGGTATCGTTAAGGTCGGTACGCTTAAAACCGCCCTGCATCAGGTAATACTGCTCAAGCGGGCTTTTTAACAGCGGGACTTTGTAGCTGAAATCGAACTGCTGCTCCGGCGCGGAGAGGCTGATGCTGGAGCTCAGGCTGTGGCCGTAGGAGTTCATCCACGGCTTTTTCCACGTCGCTTTCACGCGCGGCCCGACGTCTGTCGAATAGCCGACCCCGGTTTCCACGGTGTTCTCTTTGCGTGGCGAAACAACGCCCTGCAGAGGCAGCACCTTGGTTTTACGTGATTTATCAAACTGCGGCGCGACGACCACCGAGTTAAACCAGCCGGTCGCCGCCAGGCGGCGGTTCAGCTCCGCCAAATCCTGCGAGGTGTAATAATCACCCTGTTTAAAGGGCACCAGGCTTTGCAGGTACTCTTCGCGGATCTGCGAACCGGTAAAACTTACCGGACCAAAGCGGTAGCGCTCGCCGCTGTTGTAATCTATATCCCAGAAAGCCTGATGACGGTCGAGCGACACGCCGAGCTGGCTTTTATTGAACTCACTATCGAAATAGCCTTTACGCAGCGCCACCTTGGTGAGCGAGCTTTTGAAGCCGTCATAATCGCTGTGATTAAGTACCGTGCCAATTGCCGGACGCGTTTTCAGCAGGTCCAGATAATCGTGGTCGGTGCGCGCGCCGCCGCGCAGGATAACCTCGGTACCGCCAATGCGCACCGGCTCGCCGGGAGTTACTATGGCAATCAGTACCTGACGCCCTTTTTTGGGCGGCGGACGCAGATCGAAATCGATAGTGGGTTCATAATAACCCAGCGCTTTCAGGCCCTCGCGGATGGCGTCATCGACGCGCGCGCGAAAGCGACGGTCCGGCGTGACCTCATCGCTCTGGATCGTGGATAGTTGGGCGCGGACGTTTTTTTCCAGTTCCCCGGATAACCCCTCAACCTGCAAACGCACATTCGCTGCGCTGGCGACCCCGCTGACCAGCAAAAGGCTGGTAACGCATATCTGGCGGATTTGTTGCACGTGTTCTCCTGAATATCCTTGTTTCCCCCCGAAGGAAACGCAAGTGCCGCTCCACGGCTTAACAAAACCCTAACAACTAAGGGTTGAAAAAGTGACGGTAACCCAAATAATTCTTATGTTTAAATTTAGACGTATTGAGCGTGTTTATTGTCTAAAAAGATACGCGACGTTACAACCTTAACCACAAATTGCGAGGCCAACCGTGAGTCTATTTGATAAAACGCATCTTGTCGCCCAGGCGGATGCACTACCGGGGCGCAACACGCCGATGCCGGTAGCAACGCTCCACGCCGTTAACGGCCACTCAATGACCAATGTTCCTGAAGGAATGGAGGTCGCGCTGTTCGCGATGGGCTGCTTCTGGGGCGTCGAGCGTCTGTTCTGGCAATTGCCGGGGGTCTACAGCACCGCGGCGGGCTATACCGGCGGCTACACGCCAAATCCAACCTATCGTGAAGTCTGCAGCGGCGACACCGGGCACGCGGAAGCGGTGCGTGTGGTGTATGACCCGCAGGTCATCAGCTATGAACAACTGCTGCAGGTTTTCTGGGAGAACCACGATCCGGCGCAAGGGATGCAGCAGGGTAACGACCACGGCACGCAGTACCGTTCAGCTATCTACCCGCTGACGCCAGAGCAGCTTGAAGCGGCGCAGGCCAGCATGCTGCGTTACCAGGCAGCGATGCGCGACGCCAACGACACCCGCGAGATCACCACCGAAATCGCCACGGCGAAACCGTTCTACTATGCCGAAGACGATCACCAGCAGTACCTGCACAAAAATCCGTACGGCTACTGCGGTATCGGCGGGATTGGCGTTTGCCTCCCCCCGCAGGTGTAATC
>OGZU01000537.1_pt1 | contig 10074 bp, 6 predicted proteins | sample 1576871 | NCBI WGS metagenome assembly OGZU01 (sample SAMEA3541580, study PRJEB24748) | human gut metagenome | biome: human gut; feature: human-associated habitat; material: faeces | place: China | collected 2012
TTTTGTTTTTACAGTTTACTCCGGCTTACGGGTTTGCTTTTCTCCAATCTGGAATCTTACCCGGGGCAGTTTTCCACAAACCGCCGGGGAGAAAAGCCCGGTGTGGAAAACGGACACAAACGGTGATTTTCCACACTGTTTTTATCCCGGCTGAACCCTCTCAGTCGCCTGCGGCGACCATCGGGAGCAGACTGAGAGGGTTGGATGCAAAATAAGCCCTCTCGGGCAGACAAAGTGCCTGAGAGGGCTTATAAAACCATATTTTATGCCTTAGCAGCAGCGCACACTAGGGTATGCAGCGGCGCAGGGGTCAGCTTTTCGCTTCCTCTAAGTGGAGATACACCGCAACGTAGGTCTTGTCATCCATAACACGGGTAACAATATCATACTCATCGATCCGGTACAACTGCTGTTCATCAATAAAGTAAACAGGTCCGTACTGCGTCAGATTTTCCGGGGTCAGCACAACTGCATCAACAGTTTTATCGGCCGAAGCATCCCGGCCTGAGAGGATCATCCAATACCAGCTCTCCCCAAATCCGTACCCGTTCGCCTCATGATCCCGGCCGTCTCTGGCTTTGAACTTCCCGTCTTTGCCGATTTTTTCCAGAGCAGCCATCATCTCCGAGTGTTTGACGTCAACTTTTTGTACCGGTTTGTCCGTCGGCCGGTTGCTGTTGAGCTGCTCTACGAACCATTTTTCGTATTGCTCGCCAATGGTAGGCTGCGCTGCACCGCAGGCGGTAAACAAAGCCAAGGCCAGCACCGCGGCCAGTAAAAGTGCTACAAAGCGTCTTGTCTTTTTCATGATACATCTCCGGTAACAAAAATACAGGTTCTATCCAACGTACTGGAAATCGAACGACCTTCTGTTATTATTTTACACCATCACACCTGTGGTGTGTCAATTGACAGAGCATATAAAATACAGCCGCCCTTTTGGGCAAATGCGCCAAAGGGTTGGATGCAAAAAATGCCGGGCGGTCCGCAGACCGTCCGGCATTGCTTTTTTCTTTACATCATATTGCGGAACACCAGCTGTGCGATCTGGAAATAGAGGATCAGGCTGCAGGCGTCCACGATGGTGGTGATGAAGGGGGTCGCCATGATGGCCGGGTCGGCGCCCAGCTTCTTGGCGGCCAGCGGCAGCATACCGCCCACCAGCTTTGCGAGGATGACGCTGAAGAACAGCGACACGCTGACGACCACTGCGTAGCCGATGACATTGTCATACTGACCGGCGTAGAGGTAGGTGTACATCAGGTAGATGCGCAGGCCGTTGACGAGGCCCAGCACCGCGCCGACGATGGCGGAGACCCGCAGTTCCTTGCCCAGAACTTTGAGGAAGTCGCTGGGCTCCACCTCGCCCAGAGCGAGGCCGCGGACCATCAGGGTGCTGATCTGGTTGCCGCAGTTGCCGGCGGTATCCATCAGCATGGGCATGAAGGAGACCAGCAGCGGCAGGCTGACAAAGGCCTCCTCATAGTGGGTGGTGACCATGCCGGTAAAAGTGGCGGACAGCATCAGGATCAGCAGCCAAGGGATGCGCTGCTTGGCGTGGGTCCAGACGCTGGTGCCGAAGTAGGTGGTGGCATCGTCGTCGGGCAGAATAGCTGCCATCTTCTGCATATCCTCGGTGCTCTCATCGGTCAGGACGTCGATGGCGTCGTCGATGGTGATGATACCGACGAACATGCCCTCGTTGTCCAGAACAGGCATCGCGGTGAAGTCGTAGCGCTGCATCTCGCGGGCCACGAACTCCTGGTCATCCGTGACCTTCACGGTGACGACATTGTCGTCCATGATGTCCACGATGGGGGTAGAGGGGTCAGACAGCAGCAGGCTGCGGGCCGACACGACGCCCAGCAGGCGGTTGCGCTCCACCACATAGCAGGTGTAGACCGTCTCAGCGTTCTCACCCTGCTTACGGATAGCGGCGAAGGCGTCACTGACGGTCATCTCCTGCCGCAGACGGACGTATTCGGGGGTCATCAGGCTGCCGGCAGAGCTCTCGGGGTAGTTCAGCAGCTTGTTCAGGCTCTCACGGGTCTGGCGGGACGACTTTTCCAGCACCCGCTTGACCACGCCTGCGGGCATATCTTCCAGCAGGTCGGCGGCGTCGTCAAGGCTCATATCTTCGATGGCGCTTACCAGCTCGACGTCGGAGAAAGCATTCACGAGGTCGTCGCGGGCCTCATCGGACATATAGGCGAATGCTTCTGTTGCAACGTCCTTTTTCAGCAGACGGAACACCACGAGGCGGTTGTTCTCGTCCAGCTCTTCCAGCAGCTCGGCCAGGTCGGCGGGCTGCTCTTCCTCGGTCACTTCGCGCAGCTTGACGTACTGCTTTTTGACGAGCAGCTTGAGCAGACGGCTCTTGGTCAGCATCTCGGGGTTGGCCTTGACTTCTTCGTCGTTGGCCTCCTCTTTTTCGGCCTCGCGGACATCCTGCTTGAGGTCTTCGGTGGCCTGCTCATTCAGGTCTTCGGCCAGTTTCTGGCGCACCTCAGCGGGAATATCCGTGGGCAGCTCCTGCACCGGAAGAGCCTGTTCCTCTTCGCGCTCCGGGGTCTTCTTTTTTTCTTCCATTTGTGTTCCTCCTCTTTTCTGTCTCAGGAGGACACAGCCGCATCAACGCAAAAAGCGCCGCTCCTGCGCCGCAGACCCCGGGCCCCACTGCCCATCTGCACGCACAAAGCTGCGCCTCTTTTGTACGGCAGCCGGACAGCGGATACTCCGCTGTTCAGCGTACAAAAAAGGCGAACGCAGCACCTTTCGCGGTCGTTCCGGCCGCATCATTCCATCGTCTTCGACTATGATCCGGGTCCATTGTCCTGCGTTCACCTCCACAAATTCGTTTTGCTAAGTTTCTTAGCCTATAAGTTTATTATATCTCCACTCAAATGCCCGGTCAACCCTGTAAGGCGTCCATTTTCGGAATATTGACGCAGAAAAACGCACAGCGCCCTCTCCGGTGCTTGCGGCTTCACCGGAAAGGGCGCTGTGTTTGGATATTGCTTTGGTGTGAGGAGGAATCATGTACAAGGAATCGGTTGCGGCCCCGAATCCTTATGGCTGTAGTATAGCAGATTCCGCACCGGATTTCATGAAAAACCTATGAAGAAAGTGTAAAAGACACAAAAATACGCCCCGGACACTGTTTCCAGTGAGCGGGGCGCTAAAAACGGGATCCGTTTTTGACTGCGGCAAGATCCCTGCAAAGCAGGTCTTATGCAGCAGGCGGAGCAAGGTATCTGCAAGCAGACCTTATGCTCCTGACACACGCGGGGTGTGCTTTCAAGGACCCTCGCGGGCGCTTTGGTATTTCATGCTCTGCCCGCCCCGACGCGTTCGGAGGCGGGCAGAGAGTTGAAATCAGTTTGGAGTACAAAGCTCCAGTCTCTGCGTAGAAATAAACCTGTCATTTCTTCTCTGGCCGGGGCCACAGTTTCGTACTGCTGCGTTGCGCAGTAATCGCCAGCACGGAGCAGCCGCCCTTTCGGGACTAAGGTGCCGCTGCGGCAAAATTCCAGCCAGAGTCAAAAGAACTTTGGTTTACTTGTACAGCTCGACCAGGCGGGTCAGATGCTCGTAACGGTCGTTTGCGACCTGCTCGTTGCGAGCGAACAGCTGCTTTGCACGATCCGGGAATGCACGAGTCAGGCGGCTGTAACGGGTCTCGTTTGCCAGCAGTGCCTGATACTTCTCGGCATCCACAGCCTTGGAGGTCAGGGTGAAGGGGTTCTTGCCCTGAGCCTTGTTGGCCGGATTGAAGGTGAACAGGTTCCAGTAACCAGCCTCAACTGCCTTCTTCATCTCGTTCTGGCAGTTGGTCATGCCGCCCTTGACACCGTGCAGCTCGCAGGGAGCGTAGCCGATGATCAGAGAGGGGCCGGGGTAAGCCTCAGCCTCGGCAATAGCCTTGACAGCCTGGTTCATGTTAGCGCCCAGAGCGATCTGAGCAACATAGATGTAGCCGTAGGTCATTGCGATCTCGGACAGGCTCTTCTTGCTGATCTCCTTACCTGCAGCAGCGAACTGACAGACCTCGCCGATGTTGGAGGCCTTGGAAGCCTGTCCACCGGTGTTGGAGTACATCTCAGTATCGAAGACCATCACGTTGACATCCTCGCCGGAAGCCAGAACGTGATCCAGACCGCCGAAGCCGATGTCGTATGCCCAGCCGTCGCCGCCGAAGATCCAGACGGACTTCTTGGCGATGAACTGCTTGCTCTTCAGGATCTCTGCAGACTTCTCGCAGCCGGCAGCAGCAGCCTTCTCCAGCTCAGCGATCAGGGCCTTTGCGGGCTCGTCGTTGGCCTTGGTGTTGTTCTTGGTTGCGATGAACTTCTCGTAAGCAGCCTTCAGCTCAGCAGAAGCCTTGTCGGAACCAGCAACCTCTGCGATCTCCTTGATCAGGTTCTCGCGGACGGTCTTCTGGCCGATGTACAGGCCCAGACCATGCTCTGCGTTATCCTCGAACAGGGAGTTGCACCATGCAGGACCATGGCCGCTGTCCTTGTTGACGGTGTACGGAGAGATGGAAGCGGTGCCGCCCCAGATGGAGGAGCAGCCGGTAGCGTTGGAGATGTACATCTTCTCGCCGAACAGCTGAGTGATCAGGCGAGCGTAAGAAGTCTCGGCACAGCCTGCGCAGGAGCCAGAGAACTCCAGCAGCGGCTGGTTGAACTGAGAGCCCATAACGGTGTCATCGGCCATCTTGGTAGCCTTCTTGGAGATGTTGGCCACGCAGTAGTCAAAGACTGCCTGCTGATCGGCCTGGCTGTCCTGAGGAACCATGGTGATAGCCTTGGTGGGGCAGACGGTGACGCACTCGCCGCAGCCCATGCAGTCCAGCGGAGAAACAGCCATAACAAACTTGTACTCGGGGGTCAGCTTGTTATCGCGGCTCTTGGTCTGGGCAGGAGCAGCTGCCAGCTCGTCAGCGGTCAGCAGGAAGGGACGGATGGTTGCATGAGAGCACACGAATGCACACTGGTTGCAGCCAACGCACTTTGCAGCATCCCACTCGGGGACGTTGACAGCGGTGCCGCGCTTCTCGTATGCAGAAGCGCCCTGCTCCCACTCGCCGTTTGCATTTGCCACGAAGGAGGAGACAGGCAGGCTGTCGCCGTCCATACGGGCAATGGGCTCCATGACCTCGCGGATCTGCTTGACCAGCTCCGGACGGCCGGTGAGAGCCTTGGGTGCGGGATCAGCCTCGGGGTTGGACCAGGATGCGGGCACGTCTACCTTGTGGATAGCGTCAACGCCTGCGTCAATGGCCTTCCAGTTCATCTCAACGACGTCCTGGCCCTTCTTGCCGTAGCTCTTCTGAGCGGCCTGCTTCATGAAGTTGACGGCATCCTCGATGGGCATGACGTCAGCCAGCTTGAAGAATGCAGACTGCAGGATGGTGTTGGTGCGCTTGCCCATGCCGATCTCGATAGCCTTATCGATAGCATTGATGGTATACAGCTGGATGTTGTTGTCAGCGATATACTTCTTTGCCTCGGCGTTCAGGTGCTGGCCCAGCTCCTCATCGGACCACTGGCAGTTGATCATGAACACGCCGCCGGGCTTGACATCCTGGACCATCTTCATGCCCATGTGGATGTAAGCGGGGTTGTGGCAGGCCACGAAGTCAGCCTGGTTGATGTAGTAGGGGCTGCGGATGGGCTTGTCGCCGAAACGCAGGTGGCTGATGGTCACGCCGCCGGTCTTCTTGGAGTCATACTGGAAGTATGCCTGAACATACTTGTCGGTATGGTCGCCAATGATCTTGACGGAGTTCTTGTTTGCGCCGACGGTGCCGTCGCCGCCCAGACCCCAGAACTTGCACTCCTTGGTGCCAGCAGCTGCGGTGATGGGAGCGGGCTTGACCTCGGGCAGGGACAGGAAGGTGACGTCATCGGTGATACCCAGAGTGAAACGCTCCTTCGGCTGATCCTTCTCCAGCTCCTTGTACAGAGCGAAGATGGAGGACGGGGGAGTGTCCTTGCTGCCCAGACCGTAGCGGCCGCCGGTCAGAACGACATCGTTCAGGCCAGCCTCACGCAGGGTAGCGGCAACATCCAGATACAGGGGCTCGCCCAGAGAGCCGGGCTCCTTGGTGCGGTCCAGCACAGCCACCTTCTTGGCGGTCTTGGGCAGGACCTTCAGCAGAGCGGAGGACACCCAAGGACGGTACAGGCGGACCTTGATGATACCGACCTTCTCGCCCTTGGCGTTCAGGTAGTCGATGACCTCGTCAGCAACGTCGCAGATGGAACCCATAGCCACGATCACACGGTCAGCATCGGCTGCGCCGTAGTAGTTGAACAGATCGTAGTTGGTGCCCAGCTTTGCGTTGATCTTAGCCATGTACTTCTCAACAACAGCCGGCAGAGCGTTGTAAACGCTGTTGCAGGCCTCGCGGTGCTGGAAGAACACGTCGCCGTTCTCGTGGGAACCGCGCATCTTGGGGCTTTCGGGGTTCAGAGCCTTCTTGCGGAACTCCTCAACAGCCTCCATGTTGCACATTTCCTTCAGATCAGCGTAGTCCCACTTCTCGATCTTCTGGTACTCGTGAGAGGTACGGAAGCCATCGAAGAAGTTCAGGAAGGGAACCTTGCCCTCGATGGCGCACAGATGTGCGACAGGGGACAGATCCATGACTTCCTGCACGCTGCTCTCGACCAGCATTGCGAAGCCGGTCTGGCGGCATGCCATAACGTCGCTGTGATCACCGAAGATGTTCAGGGACTGGGTAGCAACGGTACGTGCAGAAACATCGAACACGCAGGGCAGCTGCTCAGCAGCGATCTTGTACATGTTGGGGATCATCAGCAGCAGGCCCTGAGAAGCGGTGAAGGTGGTGGTAACAGCACCTGCACCCAGAGAGCCGTGCACAGCGCCAGCAGCGCCGGCCTCAGATTCCATCTCGACGACCTTGACCTGATTGCCGAAGATGTTCTTCTGGCCAGCTGCGGACCACTGGTCCACAGAGTCAGCCATCGGAGAAGACGGGGTAATGGGGTAGATGGCAGCCACGTCCGTGTAGGCATACGCTACATGGGCGGCAGCGGTATTGCCATCCATAGTTTGCTTTGCTCTAGGCATTTTTCTTCCTCCATTATTCAGAATTTGGTACCTTTTGCGCGGGGCAATATGCCCGCTGGGACCGGAGAACCCCATAAAAGGCACTATTGCTTGTATACTATAATAGCAGATTCCGGCAATAAAGTAAACGCAAACCGCCCGACAAACGCACCAAAAATTAAGAAATTTTTTAGCGGTTTTGTACTTTCTTTAGTGCGTTAAAGCAAGCAGTGATGCAGATTTTCGGTTTTTGCCCACCGTCGCTTCCAGAAATTGTGATTTTTTTCGCAAGAGGGGTTCCCTCTCCTCTTGTATTTATCATATCTTTATTGACAACAAACCGCACTTTGCCGTAAACTGAGAGCATAAAACCGGCGCAGCGCCGGAAAAGGGGCGTAAAACAAATGAACGATACCGTACACTTTGAAAAAACTCTCTCCAGCGAGACCCTGTTCGAGGGGCGGGTCATCACCCTGACCAAGGACACCGCACTGCTGGAAAACGGCAAGACCGCTACCCGCGAGGTGGTGCATCACCACGGCGGTGCCTGCATCCTGCCTTATTTTGCAGACGGCACCATCTGCATGGTGCGGCAGTTCCGCTATGCCATGCAGCAGGAGCTGTGGGAGCTGCCCGCCGGCAAGCTGGAACAAGGGGAGGACCCCTTTGAAGCTGCGAAGCGGGAGCTGGAAGAGGAGTGCGGCCTGACCGCCGACAACTACATCTCGCTGGGCGAATTCTACCCCACCGTGGGCTACGATACCGAGGTCATCTATACTTGGGTGGCCACCGGTCTGCACAAGACCAAGATGCACCTTGATGCGGACGAGTTTTTGACCCCCGACCGGGTGCCGCTGGAAAAGGCGTATCAGATGGTCATGAGCGGCGAAATTAAAGACGGCAAGACCATTGCGGGCATCCTGAAGCTGAAGGCTCTGCTGGCCGAGGGCAAGCTGTGATCTTATACGAGGACGCCGCCCTTGTGGTGCTGGACAAGCCTGCCGGGCTTTCCAGCGAGGAGGGCGTGCCCGCCGCCCTGCGGGCGCACTGGAACGCGCCTGATGCCTTTGTGGGGGTGGTGCACCGGTTGGACACCGGTGTGTCCGGGTTGATGGTCTATGCCCGCACCCCGGCGGCTGCCGCCGCACTGAGCCGTCAGGTGACCCAAAGTCAGGACGCCTACGCCGTGCAGGATGGCCGCGCCGAGGGCAAAGCCGCCGCGCCGCAGTTCGTCAAGCAGTACCGCGCGATCATTGCCGGTGCGCCGGACGCGCAGCTGCCCGCCGCCGGAGTGCTGCGGGACTACCTGTTCAAGGACAGCCGCAAGGGCAGGGTGTTCCCGGTCAGCCGTCCCCGCAAGGGGGTGCGGGAAGCAGTGCTGGAATACCGCATCCTTGCCACGGCAGGGGAGAACAGCCTTGCCGAGATCATCCTGCACACCGGGCGCACCCATCAGATCCGGGTACAGTTTGCCAGCCGCAAACACCCGCTGTACGGCGATGGCAAATACGGCAGCCGCCAGAAGGGCAGCATTGCCCTGCAAAGCTGCGGCCTGCGCTTTGTGCACCCGGACACCGGCAAGCCCATGGCCTTTTCTCTGCCCCTGCCCGCCGCCGCACCGTGGAAGGAGTTTTTGGAATTAGGTGAGTGATATGGAACAGCAATACAAGACTGATGCCGAAATTTACGCCGTGCTGGAGCGGGAGATCATCGATCTGACCATCCGTCCCGGCTCTTCACTGAGCGAGAACCCGCTGTGCGCCCGGTTCGGTGCGCCGCGCTCCCTGATCCGGGTGGTGCTGCAAAAATTGCAGGAAAACGGGCTGGTGCGCATCGTGCCCTACAAGGGTACCACTGTCACCCGGCTGAACCGGCGCATCGTGGACGAGCTGATCTACGAGCGCACCGCCGTGGAGGGGCGTATCCTGCGGGACTTTGCCCCCAACGCCACCCCGGCGCAGCGGGCGCAGATCCGTGCGCGGGTGGACGCCTACGAAGCGCTGGCCCGCGCCGAAAACCCGGACTTCAACAAGCTGTACGAGATGGACTGCCGCCTGCACGAAACATGGTTTGCCGCTATGGACAAGATGTACCTGTGGAGCACCTTACAGAATGCCCACGCCGATTACAGCCGGTTCCGTATGCTGGACACCATGACCACCGGCGGGCTGGACGAGGTGATCGCAGACCACCGCAACCTGCTGAACGCCATCGAGGCTTCCAAGCAGAACAATCTGGATAAGCTCCTGTTCGGCTTTGGCATCCGCAACATTGGCGATAAAGCTGCGGCCCTGCTGGCAGAGCATTTCGGTACGCTGCAGGCTGTCCGGGAAGCAAGTGCAGAGCAGATCAGCGAGATCGATGGGTTTGGCGGCGTAATGGCGCAGAGCGTCGTGGAATTCTTTGCAAAAGAGGGAACGACCGACCTTGTCCATCGTCTGGCCGATGCCGGATTGAATATGCAGTGGAAGGGCGAACCGAAAGGTGATAAGCTGGCAGGGAAAACGCTGGTGGTCACCGGCACGCTGGAAACTCTTTCCCGCAATGAGGCGGAAGCACTGATCGTGAAAAACGGTGGTAAGGCCAGCGGTTCTGTTTCAAAGAAAACGGCCTATGTTGTGGCAGGCACGGCAGCAGGCTCCAAACTGACCAAGGCGCAGGCGCTTGGCATCCCGGTGCTGACCGAGGCAGAATTTCTGGCAATGATCAGCGACGAAAACACCTGATAAAACCGCTCCAATGGATATCCCCGCAGTTTTGTGTTGCGGGGATATTTTTATGTCCGCAGGTTCTATCCGGCAGGGACAGGCATATACTCATAGCAGGCAATGAGCCTGAAAAAGGAGAGGACAGTGTGGATGAGTATTATCGGGCGATACGCCTGCTTCCCTCATGGCTGGCCGGGCCATTGGGACAGCTGCCAGTACAGACGGCAGCGCAGATCCATGAACTTCGGTTCCGGACAGGCTGTGGTGTTTTTGTTACACTGTCGGG
>OGZU01000543.1_pt1 | contig 9937 bp, 9 predicted proteins | sample 1576871 | NCBI WGS metagenome assembly OGZU01 (sample SAMEA3541580, study PRJEB24748) | human gut metagenome | biome: human gut; feature: human-associated habitat; material: faeces | place: China | collected 2012
CATGACCTCGACCTCGGGAATGTCGGGATTGGCCTTGGCCTCCTCGAGCTGCTTGGCGATGGAGTTCTTAAATGCCTCCTCTAGGCCGTTGACCAGATCGACCGGATAGGAACCGGCGCTCTCGAGCGCCGTGGAATCGATAACGTGGCCGATGATTAGCTTGGCGCCGTTGTTCGCGGCGACCTTGATGGCGCGTGCGAGCACAAAATCCTGCTGTTCAGTACCGTCGAGTGAAACAAATACCTTGGTGTAGCCCTCGTTCATGGTTTCCTCCTTGGTCTATCGCACGGGCGCGGGGCTCGTGCATCGGGCGGGCGCGGGCGCGTTGGCCGCCGGACACTTTATCTTGTTGCAGTTATACCCAAGGATTTGGGTTTGACCGCTCGCAATTCTGTGAACGGGCGAGTTTTTTGGTAAGGGTAGGCGCAGGCGCGCCGCCAACGGTTGATAATGGGACATCGCCCGCACCGTCCGCAGAACAATATCGGCGGGTGTCTAACGAGGGGGTCCCTTTGGATATCATCGAGCTTTTAAAATCTGCCTTTATGGGCCTGGTCGAGGGCATCACCGAATGGCTGCCTGTTTCGTCGACCGGTCACATGATCTTGGTGGACGAGTTCGTCAAGATGAACGTGAGCGAGACGTTCTGGAATATGTTCCTGGTCGTGATTCAGCTCGGCGCCATTCTGGCCGTCTGTGTACTGTTCTTCCATGAGCTCAATCCGTTCTCGCCCAGCAAGGGCAAGGAGGGCCGTCGCGACACCTGGGTGCTGTGGGGCAAGATTGTGCTCGGCTGCATTCCTGCGGCGGCGATCGGTCTGCCGCTCAACGACTGGATGGAGGAGCATTTCTACAATGCTCCCGTCGTGGCGCTGGCGCTCATTGTGTACGGCGTGCTGTTTATCGTGATCGAGAACTGGCGCGCGAGCAAGCGCGAGGAAATGGCCGTTGCCGGTTCGTTTGGTTCGCGTGCTGTGGTGTCGGGTGGACGTCCCGCCGGTGCACACTTTGCGGCGCCCGCGGCAGATGTTGCCGAGGACGAGGGCGATGACGAGGATCTGGACTTTGGCTCCATCGCCACGCTCGAGGACCTAAGTTGGAAGACCGCACTGGGCATCGGATGCTTCCAGGTGCTCTCGCTGATTCCGGGCACGTCGCGCTCCGGTTCCACCATCATCGGCGGCCTGCTTTTGGGCTGCACGCGTTCGGTGGCGTCCAAGTTTACGTTCTTCCTGGCCATCCCTGTCATGTTTGGCGCGAGTGCGCTCAAGCTGGTCAAGTATTTCATCAAGGGCGGTACGTTCGGCGCCAACGAGGTCGCCATCCTGGGCGTGGGCTGCGTTGTGGCCTTTGTGGTTTCGCTCATCGCCATTAAGTGGCTCATGGGCTTCGTCCGCCGTCACGACTTCAAGTGCTTCGGCGTCTACCGCATCATTCTGGGCATCGTGGTGCTCGCGTACTTCTTCGTCCTGGAGCCGATGCTCGGCCTCTAACTTAGTCGACGCTGCGCGGCGGTCAGGGCGACAACTTGTCATTCAAAGAGGACGGCATGACCAGAAGGTCTATGCCGTCCTCTTTTCATGCCAATTTGTTCGCTCTGGTGGGCGCTCGCTGGCGTTGCCAAAACATCGGCGTTACCTTGATTCGAACCTGCCAAAAAGGGACAGGTTTATTTTGGTCGGTTTTATCTGGGCAAACGTGGCCGTCTATCGCTATGCGTCCGAAAATCCACGCTCGTTTGTTTTCTGCCTACATTTGGAGGAAAAGCTCGTGGAGGTACGTGTCGTCGTCGAGCTCGGGGTGGAAGGTGACACCGAGCTGATTGTCTTGACGGGCGGCGACGATGCGGCCGTCGACTTCGGCCAGGGCCTTGGCATTGCCGTGCACCTCGACAATGCGGGGTGCACGGATAAATGTTAATGGCACTTCACCGTCGATACCGTCTACCCGCCCCTTAGTGCGAAAGCTGCCGAGCTGTCTGCCATAGGCATTACGCTCAACGAACACATCCATGGTTGCTAGGCGCGGCGTCCCCTTATCGTCGTGGGCGGCAAGGTCGCGCGCCAGCAGAATCAAGCCGGCGCAGGTTCCCAATACAGGCATGCCTTCAACAATGCGTGTGCGAAGCCCCTCGAGCATACCGAGTTCGGCAAGTAGCTTGCCCTGAACGGTGGACTCGCCGCCGGGGAGGACCAGGCGGTTAAAGTTCTGCTGCAAATCAGCCGCCTGCCTCAGCTCAATACAACGTGCGCCCAGCTCGGACAGCCTCGCCTCGTGCTCGGCAAAAGCACCTTGGACCGCCAGCACGGCGACCGTCTGGTCTGCGTAATCGCTCATGTGCGATCCTTTCCGCTGGACTAGCGTCCGCGCTCCTCCATGATGATCTCGATCTCGTCGGCGTTGATACCGACCATGGCCTCGCCCAGGTCCTCCGAAAGCTCGGCGATGAGTTTGGCGTCGGTGAAGTTTGCCACGGCCTTGACAATGGCGGCTGCGCGCTTGGCGGGGTCGCCGCTCTTAAAGATGCCCGAGCCGACAAAGACACCCTCGGCGCCCAGCTGCATCATCAATGCGGCGTCGGCAGGGGTTGCCACACCGCCAGCAGCAAAGTTCACGACGGGGAGCTTGCCCGTGGCATGGACCTCGCGGACCAGCTCGACCGGCACCTGCAGCTGCTTGGCTGCCTCAAAGAGCTCGTCGTCACGCAGGGCAACTACGTCGCGGATCTGCTTTTGGATCTTGCGCATGTGGCGCACGGCCTGGACCACGTCGCCCGTGCCCGGCTCGCCCTTGGTGCGGATCATCGTGGCGCCCTCGGCAACACGGCGCAACGCCTCGCCCAGGTCACGGGCACCGCAGACAAACGGGACGTCAAACTGGGTTTTGTCGATGTGATAGACATCGTCGGCAGGGGAGAGAACCTCGGACTCGTCGATATAGTCGATCTCGATGACCTGCAGGATCTGCGCCTCGACAATGTGGCCGATGCGGCACTTGGCCATGACAGGGATGGAGACGGCCTCCTGGATGCCCTTGATCATTTTGGGATCGCTCATGCGCGAGACGCCGCCTGCGGCACGGATGTCGGCCGGGATGCGCTCGAGAGCCATGACGGCGCAGGCGCCTGCCTCCTCGGCGATGCATGCCTGCTCGGGCGTGGTGACGTCCATGATGACGCCGCCTTTGAGCATCTGCGCGAGTTCGCGGTTGAGTTTGACGCGATCGGCCTTGCTGGTCTGTTCTGCCATGGTTGCTCCCTTGGTTGGCATGTGCATTGCTTGACCGAACATCCTATCTGGGAGCTGGGTATGGCGAAATACTCAGTTTTCGAGATAATAACAAGGTCAGACTAATACCAGATTGAATGGCTCGATAAGGTCAGGTGACAAACTCATGCTTGACTACAACTTGGAACAACGCGGCGAAGCATCGCTCTATGAGTATGTTTACCAGCAAATTCGAGATGATATCGTAGCTGGACGCATTGGGGCGGGGGAGCATCTGCCGTCTAAGCGCGCCTTTGCCAGTCATCTGGGAGTCAGCGTCATTACTATCGAGAATGCATATAGCCAGTTGCTTGCCGAGGGCTATATTTGCTCAATGCCGCGCCGTGGCTACTACGCTTGCGAGCTTCCGGATGCACCGGTTTTGCCTTTGGCTACGGGGGACAACGACCGAGATGCCGTCTCTGTGGGCCTCGGCACGCCTGACGCCGATGGGTGTGCCGAGCGATTCGACTCACTTTCTCCATCCGCATTGGAGGCGGCTAGGCTTTGGCAAGGCGCACTGCGGGCAACGCTGTCATCCGAAGACGAACGCGAGATCTTTTCGCCCGCGCCAGCGCAGGGCACCGCTCGGCTACGACGCGCAATCGCTCGCCATCTGCGCGGGACACGGGGCATGAATGTTAATCCCGACAATATCGTCATCGGTGCGGGCGCCCAGCTGCTCGATACCATGTTGGTTCAGTTGCTTGGCGCGGACAAGGCGTATGCCGTTGAGGATCCGGGCTATTTGCGCCTGACGCGCATCTATCAGGCTATGGGCTGCGAAGTTCGACATATCCCGTTGGATGATGAGGGCGTGGACTTGAGCGTTCTGCAGAAAGCCGGGGCCGATGTCCTTCACCTGATGCCGTCTCATCAGTATCCGACCGGCCTTGTGACGAGCATTGCGCGTCGCTATGCGCCAGACCGGTATCTCATCGAAGATGACTTCGATTGCGAGTTTCGCCTTGCCGGGAAGCCGATTCCCGCGCTCGCGTCGATCGATGCCGCTCAGTCGGTCATCTACACCAACACGTTTTCGAAGAGCCTTTCCTCGGCGTTGCGTTTGGCGTATATGGTCCTGCCCGATGACCTGATGGAGCGGTTTGGGCGCGACCTTGGTTTTTACGCCTCGTCGGTGAGCTCTGTTGACCAGGTCGCTTTAGCGCGCTTGCTGGAATCGGGTGATTACGAGCGACATGTGAACCGCGTGCGCGTTCGTGCTCGCGAGGCGCGTGATGGTCTGGCGTCGCTTGTGCGGAAAGCGTTTCCAGCAGGGGGGGTCTCGATCGAGCATGCAGATGCGGGCCTTTACTGCACCGTTGCCCTGGCCGGGGACAAGGCGGGGAAGAGCTTCGCCAAGGCTCTTACTGGCGCTCGTATTTCCTATGTCAACATCGCCGATTGCCTGTGGACGGGTGATCGGGCATCGACTAAGAACGCTCCATCTCGCGTCCTCATACAATACGACGACCTGAGCCATCAGTCGCTCATCCTTCTTCAAGAACAGCTGCAATAAGCCAACGAAAAAGGCCCGAACCATGCGGTCCGGGCCTTGTAAAGCTAGAGAATGTCTCTCAGGCGGTTGGCTTAGCCGAAGTAGCGCTTGAGCAGGCCGGCGAAAGCCTTGCCGTGGCGAGCCTCGTCGCGAGCCATCTCGTGCACGGTGTCGTGGATGGCATCGAGGCCAGCGGCCTTGGCGCGCTTAGCAAGATCGGTCTTGCCGGCGGTGGCGCCGTTCTCGGCCTCAACGCGCATCTCGAGGTTCTTCTTGGTGGAGTCGGTTACGACCTCGCCCAGGAGCTCAGCGAACTTGGCAGCGTGCTCGGCCTCCTCGTGGGCAGCCTTCTCCCAGTACAGGCCGATCTCGGGATAGCCCTCGCGATGAGCGACGCGCGCCATGGCCAGGTACATACCGACCTCGGAGCACTCGCCCTCAAAGTTGGCGCGCAGGTCGGCAACGATGTCCTCGGAGACGCCCTCCATCTTGGCGACGCCCACGACGTGCTCGGCAGCCCACTCGAGCTGACCCTCCTCCTGCTTCAGGAAGCGAGAACCGGGAACGCCGCACTGGGGGCACTTGAAGTCCTCGGGCAGCTGGTCGCCGTCGAACTCTTCCACATAACCGCAAACGGGGCAAACAAACTTCATGATTCGATCCTTTCGATCGATGGCGATTGTGCGCTCGTCCGGTCCCGTAAGGGCCCTCTCCGGACGTGCGTCTTGACGAGTTCTATTATCCATAAATGCAACCAAATGTGAAGCCTATTAGGAATGATTTTTAATAAAACAATTTTGAGATATGAAGATGTTGATTGATTAACGATTGGCAGGCCGTCTTTGACCGCCGCTGAGTACAATCGGGCGAGCAAATGTTGACCTATCAACAAATGAAGGAGTTTCCTTTATGCATCTAGCCCGTCGTGCCTGGTGCCGAACATATCAGACGGTTTTTCGCATTGCATTGCCGATCCTGCCCTATACCGAGCCGCGCATTTTAGAGCATGCCGAGGATGTGCCCGCGGTGCTTCAAAAGCGCTCGATCCAGAAGGTCCTTATCGTGACGGATCCCGGCATTGCCCGTCTGGGGCTCACGGCACCGCTCGAGACAGCGCTCGCGTCCAAGGGAATTGGCGTTGCGGTCTATGCCAAAACATCAGCGAACCCCACGGTTTCAAACGTGGAAGAAGCGGCGTCCCTGTATCGAGAGAGCGCCTGCCAGGCCATTATCGGTTTTGGCGGAGGATCAGCCATGGACTGCGCCAAGGGCGTGGGCGCACGCATTGCGCAGCCAAACAAGCCCATCAACAAGATGCGCGACCTGCTGCGGATTCATCGTCGCCTGCCGCTGCTCATCGCCGTTCCCACTACCGCCGGTACGGGAAGCGAAGTCACGCTTGCGGCGGTAATTACCGATGACGAGACGCACTACAAATACCCCATTAACGACTTTGTGCTCATCCCGCGTTTTGCAGTCCACGACCCCGAGTTTACGCGCGGTCTGCCTGCCTCCATTACGGGGCAGACGGGCATGGACGCCCTGACGCATGCCGTCGAGGCCTTTATCGGGCGAAGCACCACGCCCTATACGCGCAAGATGGCACGACAGGCGGTGCAGCTCATCCACGACAATTTGCTCGAGGCCTATGAGCATGGTGACGACATGTGCGCTCGTCGCAATATGCTTTTGGCGGCGTATAAGGCGGGCGTTGCGTTTACCCGCTCCTATGTCGGATATGTGCATGCCATCGCGCACAGTTTGGGCGGCCGATACGGAATTCCGCACGGTTTGGCCAACGCGATCATCCTGCCGCACATGCTTCGCGCTTATGGTGACGCCGCCGCCCCCAAGCTTGCCGATCTTGCTCACATGGCGGGCATTGCGCCGGCTACCGCGCAGGATAGTCTTGCGGCCGAGGCCTTTATCGATTGGGTCGACCGCATGAACGAGGCCCTGGGAATCCCCAAATATGTCTTGGGCATTCGCCGCTCTGACATTCCCGAGATGGCGGTGCATGCCGATGCCGAGGCCAATCCGCTATACCCCGTTCCGCTTCTAATGGACCGCTTGGAGCTCGAGCATATGTACGAAGTCGTTGCAGGTGGTATGTTTGAGGACGAGAATTAGGAGGGTCCATGAACACCGAGGAAATTGCGCGCATCGTCGGCGATCAGCGCGCCTACTTTAAGACGCACGCCACGTTTGATGTCGATGCTCGACGTCGCGCGCTCGTGAGTTTACGCGATGCGGTGCGGGCCCACGAGGCCGATATCGCCCATGCGCTCAAGACCGATTTGGGGAAGTCGCATGACGAGGCCTATATGTGCGAGATTGGTACGTCGCTTTCCGAGATTCGACATCAGATCGCTCACGTGGCTCGGTGGAGTCGTCCGCGCCTGCGTCCGTGCGATCTCGCTAACGCCGTGAGCGTGTGCAAAACGCAAGCCGTGCCCTATGGCGTCACACTCATCATGGCTCCGTGGAACTACCCGTTTTTGCTAACACTCGAGCCGCTCGCCGGCGCCCTTGCCGCGGGCAATACCGTGGTCATCAAGCCGAGTGCCTATGCTCCGGCATCGAGCGCGGTGCTCAAGCAAATCTGTGAAGAGGCATTTGATCCGCGCTTGGTGACGGTCGTCGAAGGCGGGCGTGCCGAAAACGAAGCGTTGCTCGATGAGTGCTGGGACAAGATCTTCTTTACCGGTAGCGTTCCGGTCGGCAAGCTCGTCATGGAGCGTGCAAGTAAAAACCTCACACCCGTGACGCTTGAGCTGGGCGGAAAGAGTCCCTGCATCGTGGATGCGACGGCTAACTTGGAGGTCGCGGCACGCCGTATCGCCTTTGGTAAATGGCTCAACGTGGGGCAGACCTGCGTGGCGCCCGACTACCTGCTGGTCGATGCGCGCGTGCACGACGAGCTGCTGGACCTCATCAAGGAGGAGGCCCGTCGCATGTTTGGCGAGCATCCGCTCGACAATGAGAATTACGGTCATATTGTCAACGCCAAGCATTTCGCGCGCGTGCGCGGGCTGATCGATCCCGATAAGGTCGTGCTTGGAGGTACCGCGCGCGAGACTTCGCTCAAGATCGAGCCGACGATTTTGGATGGCGTGTCCCCCGATGACGCCGTGATGCAGGAGGAGATTTTCGGCCCCATCTTGCCGGTGCTGACGTTTGAGAGCCTAGACGAGGCCGAGACGTTTATTACGGATCGTCCGACGCCGCTGGCCCTGTATATCTTTAGCCAGGACCGTGAGGTTCAGCAGCGCTTTGTGCGTTACGTGCCCTTTGGTGGTGGCTGTGTTAATGACACCATTATGCATTTGGCCACGAGCCATATGGGCTTTGGCGGCATGGGGGCGAGCGGTATGGGACAGTACCATGGACGCGAGAGCTTCGATACGTTTAGCCACAAGAAGAGCATCGTGAACAAGGCAACGTGGCTGGACGTGCCGTTCCGCTATGCCCCTTACGCAAGCTAGAAGCACAAGTTCGTGCGCATGTTTGTGCATTAGATTCAGATGGTGTAGCGACAAACGGTCGAAAAGGCGCGGGCGGGGCGAATTTGTGTCCGCACGGGCCCGTAAGCTTCTCAGTACGGTTAAGCGCCGATTTATCCGGCTGTTAGAGGAGCTGCTATGTACGAGCCTTCACGTGTTCTTCTGTCATTTCACATTGCAGGATTTCAGTATGCTGATGGTGCCTTGGTCCTGGGCGATCTTAAAGCGGGCGATAAACTGACACTGTGTGCCGAGCGCGATAATCCCCATGACCCCGAGGCAGTTGCGATCTACTATGGCAAGACCAAACTTGGCTACGTTCCGGGAAACGAGATCGGCCCACTGTCCTTGATGATGTATTACGGCCATGAGGACGTATTTGAGGCCCGCGTGCAACAGGTTGCTCCCGAACGCAGCCCGTGGCATCAGGTGCGCGTTGGACTCTACGTGGTGGATGCTCGCTAATCGGTAAGGGAGGCGGCCATGTTTGATAACGATGATCTGTTCGATCTGACAGACGATCCGTTTGAGTGGGATCTGCTACTCGATGACGATGAGTTGGAGCAGGATCGTAAGAAACGGCAGGGCAAGAACGCCCAGAGTGATGCGTCGAAAAAGAAAGACAAACGCCGCCGCGGACTGTTCGGCGGGCTCTTTGGATAACCGCCACATCGCTGCGTCTGTATACTTAGCACGAGTTGAACACGTTGCGAAATGAGGACAGAGACGATGATGTGGTTTACCGCCGACCTGCACCTGGGCGATACGAATATCTTGCACGACATGGATCGGCCGTTTGATTCGGTCGAGGAGATGAACCGCAAGGTCATCGATGCCATCAATGAGTGCGTGGCTGTGGACGACCGCCTCTATATCTTGGGAGACTTTACCTATCGTTTGCCCCTGGCAGAGGCGGTGCGCCTGCGCGAGCGTATCGAATGCAAGAATGTGACGCTCATCCGTGGCAACCATGACGGCGACTGGGAAGATCCCGACGTACCGCAGATTTGGGAAGACGTGCGCGATTACCTGGAGATTGCTCCCGGCTATGCCAAGGGGCATCGTCTGGTTATGGGCCACTACCCCATGCTCAGCTGGAATGGTAAGGCGCGTGGCGCCATCATGCTACACGGGCATATCCACAGCAGAGGAGACCGCACCAACGCTCGCAACCGCGATCGCGAGCGCCCGGTTCTGCGCTATGACGTGGGGCTCGACGCCAACAACTACAAGCCCGTAAGCCGAGACCAGATCCTAGGCTTCTTTGGGCTGTAATTCTCGAACCACCACAAAGGGGACAGGCACCTTTGTGGTGGCTCTGGCGCCGTTGCCATTATGGCGGCGGCACTTTTTGTCCGCGCGGAGCGGTAGAGTGTAGACGGTTTAAATTTGCGTCCATCGAGGAGCTGCTATGAACGAGATCAAGTGCCCGCATTGCGGCGAAGTTTTTAAGGTCGATGCGTCCGGCTATGCGGATATCGTCAAGCAGGTGCGCGATGCCGAGTTCTCGCACGACCTGGATGAGCGTGTGAAGGCGGTCCAGCGCGAGGGCGAGCAGGCGCTGGAGCTTGAGCGCTCGCGTTCGGCGTCTGCCCTGCAGGAGGCGGAGTCTCAACGCGATGCTCAGCTTGTCGAGCAGAAGAACGCCGCGGCTCAGGAGCTGGCACAAG
>OGZU01000546.1_pt1 | contig 9921 bp, 4 predicted proteins | sample 1576871 | NCBI WGS metagenome assembly OGZU01 (sample SAMEA3541580, study PRJEB24748) | human gut metagenome | biome: human gut; feature: human-associated habitat; material: faeces | place: China | collected 2012
TTCACTTTCAACCCCTTTTCGGGATAATACCAAATGTAATCTATACGGTCGCGTTCATCTGCTTTGGGAGCCCAGGTTATTTTGTCGGCGGGCTTTGCCGGATTATCCGAAGGATAAGTGAAGCCGGGATAGTTTAATACATCTGGATAGAATTCTCGATAGGCGTCTTTCAATCCGGCTTCGTCTAACAGGACAGGAACTGTCCAGGGGATTACAAAGCCATGATGGTCATACAGGTCTTTGGTCTCTTCAGTCCAATCTTGATGTGACGGTTCATTAAAATCTCCTCCTAAAATGATGGTGTAGCCGGCTGCACGATCTTTTTTTGCCTGTTCAATGAATAGTCTGATGGCGTCATCGCGTTGTGAGGCTACATTTCTCTTTAATACTTCTTCTACGGTAGTGGGGATAGGGATTTCTTCCCAAGTAGAGCCATCATATCCGCGTACATTATAATAGGCGTCATCCAAATAATCAAGATGAGCGGTGTAGACTGCTATTTTCTGTCCGTTTATATCGGCTGTAAGGCGATAGATACTGCCGTGGTCATTCTTTTCGGGAAAAACGGTTAATGAATCAGTGATGGGGTATCGGCTTAACAGACCTGTATCATAGGTATAGAAGGAGTAATAGGTTTCTCCTTTTTCCTTTAATGATTGCACTAGGCGGGCAGTGAAATTGGTGTTTTCGTAATTACGTACTTCGCTCAATGTGACGAAGTCCGGACGAAGACGGGCTATTTCATTCACAATAGCGTCGTAACCACCGGGAATTACAGTTCCTTCTTGCCAAATGTTCCATTGAAGAACGGTGAATTCTTTCTCTTTTTGTGAACATCCCAATAGGAAAGGGAACAGCAAGAGTAGTAAAAAAAGTTTTTTCATATTCTGTTGATTTATAAGGTTGTTAATTCAATTCTAAATTTACTCATATTTTCGTTTAGATTGACAATGCGGAAAACATTAAAACAGATTTTTAGTAAAATGATTCTGCAATCATACCACAAAATGCTAAACTTATAGAACGGAATAAATCACTTTTAAATTCCCATTTATCATCTAGTGGTATATTGCGTATAATCATATTTAATAATTTGTGTCAGTTTGGATAATCAACGGTGAATAAAAAATCAATCAGGAGAATCCATCGCCAGTTTTTCACGTAAAAACTGTCCCGTATAAGATGCCGCACATGCTGCAACCTCTTCCGGAGTGCCCGCAACTACCAGATTTCCTCCCATATTTCCTCCTTCGGGTCCTAGGTCAATCACATGGTCGGCACATTTTATCACATCCATATTATGCTCGATAATGATAATGGTATGTCCGCGGCTGATTAAGGCTTCAAATGCTTCCAGCAGTTTCTTGATATCATGAAAATGCAGACCTGTGGTTGGTTCATCGAATACAAAAATAGTGGGTTGTGCTTTCTCTATGCTCAGAAAATAAGCTAGTTTTACGCGTTGGTTCTCGCCGCCGGAAAGAGTGGAGGAGGCTTGTCCTAACTTTATATATCCCAATCCCACTTCTTGTAATGGAATTAGTTTCTTCACTATCTTTTTTTGATTGTATTCGGCAAAGAATTCAATGGCTTGATTCACTGTCATTTCCAGAATGTCATAGATGCTCTTGTCTTGGAATTTTATTCCATGACAAGACTCACATTCTAGTACCAAATCTGCCATAAATTGCATTTCAACGGTTACCGTACCGTCACCTTTGCATTCCTCACAGCGCCCGCCTTCGGTATTGAATGAGAAATATCCGGCAGTATATCCCATTTGCTTGGCAAGAGGCTGTTCGGCAAAGAGTTTTCGTATTTCGTCGTATGCTTTTACATAGGTTACCGGATTGCTGCGTGATGATTTTCCGATAGGATTCTGGTCTACAAATTCAATATCTTTCACCAGCTGTACATCTCCTTCCAAAGAGATGAACTCACCCGGCCGTTCGCTAGCTTCACTATATTCGCGTTTCAATGCCTTGTAAAAGACATCACGTACCAACGTACTCTTCCCCGAACCGCTGACTCCCGTAACTACCGTCATTACATTCAGTGGAAATTTTACGTCAATGCCTTTAAGGTTGTTTTCACGCGCACCTTTTATTTCTATATAATTGTTCCACGGACGATGACATCGGGGAATCTCTATGTTTTCTTCTCCCAACAAATAGCGCACCGTATAACTGTTACTGTTTCTTTGAAGATCGTTCATGTTGCCTTGATATACTATTTGTCCTCCTAAACGTCCTGCTTGAGGACCGATATCAATGATATAATCGGCAGCACGGATTATTTCTTCATCATGCTCTACCACTACTACGGTATTTCCCAGTTCCTGTAACTGACGAAGTACTTTTATCAGCCGGTCGGTGTCACGGCTGTGTAATCCGATACTGGGCTCGTCCAGGATATAGAGTGAGCCTACCAAGCTGCTGCCTAATGAGGTGGCCAGATTGATGCGCTGGCTTTCACCGCCGGAGAGCGAGTTGCTGAGACGGTTCAGTGTAAGATATCCCAAACCCACATCCATGAGGAAGTTGATGCGGTTGGTAATTTCCGTTAAGATCCGTTTGGCGATGGCTGTGTCATGTGCATCTAGTTCTAGAGTGCGGAAGAATTCTTTTAAGTCGTGAATAGGTAAGTCAACCAGTTGAGAGATGGATTTTCCACCTACTTTTACATAACCGGCTTCTTTTTTCAAGCGTGTTCCGTGGCAGACAGGACAAATAGTTTTTCCCCTGTATCGTGCCAGCATCACACGATATTGTATTTTATATTGGTTTTCTTCCAGCATTTTGAAGAAAGAATCTATACAGGCCTTATTTCTAGGTCCATGCCATAAATAATCTTTTTGTTCCTGTGTCAGTTCATAATAAGGGGCGAAGATGGGGAAATCGTGGGCGGGAGCTTCATGAATGAATTCCTGTAGCCATTCCCCCATCTTTTCACCACGCCAGCAAAGGACAGCTCCGTCATATACACTCAGAGCACGGTTTGGAATCACCAGATGTTCATCTATACCTATCACTTTACCGAAGCCTTCGCATTCGGGACAAGCGCCGAGAGGGGAATTGAATGAAAACATTTGGTCATTCGGTTCTTCGAATTTAATTCCGTCGGCCTCGAATTTAGTGCTGAAAGAGAACAGCTGCGTACTTCCGTCAGCAGAGTAGAAGCGGAGGAGGCAATTCCCGTCTCCCTCGTACATGGCCGTTTCGGCAGAATCGGTGAGGCGGCTGATACTGTCTTTGCTATCATCGGCTGTCATGCGATCTACCAGCAGATAGATGTTTTGTTTTTTATCTTCGGCAGCTGTTTGTTGCAGAAAATCTTCTATACGGACTATTTCACGGTTCACCTCTATACGGGTAAATCCTTGTTTCAAGTCCATTTCCAGTTGCTGGAGCAGTGTACGGCCTTCACGGGGCATCATAGGAGTGAGAACCGTGTATTTCGTTCCTTTAGGAAAGGAAAGCATACAGTTTACAATATCTTCAATGCTATGTTTTTTCACCAGTTGCCCGCTAATGGGGGAATAAGTCTTCCCCACGCGTGCATAGAGCAGTCGCAGATACTCATATATTTCGGTGGAAGTACCCACGGTGGAACGAGGATTGCGGCTGTTCACTTTTTGCTCTATGGCGATAGCGGGTGGTATACCTTTGATGAAATCACACTCAGGCTTGCTCATGCGGCCCAGAAATTGGCGGGCGTATGATGACAGGCTTTCTACATAGCGTCGCTGACCTTCAGCGTATAATGTATCAAAAGCCAAGGATGATTTTCCGGAACCGGATAGTCCCGTGATGACGACCAGCTTGTTGCGTGGAATGTTTACATCGATGTTTTTGAGGTTGTTTACCTTTGCTCCTTTTATGGATATATAGTTACTTTCTGACATTCTTTATTGAATTTGGTTTAATATGCAAAGATAATTATAAGTTTTCTTATCTTTGCAAGCGTATTAAACAAGAATAACAAAATGAGAGCAAAAACTATTCTTCTTTTATTGATAGCACTACTTTTTACTTCTGTTGTCAGTGCTCAGACACGTTATCCTAAACGTGAGTTCCGCGGTGCATGGATTCAGTGTGTGAATGGACAGTTCCAGGGAATGCCGACAGAGAAGATACAGCGGCTGTTAATAAATCAACTAAACAGTCTGCAGGGCGCAGGCATTAATGCGATAATTTTTCAGGTACGTGCAGAAGCCGATGCCTTGTATAAATCTTCTTATGAGCCGTGGAGCCGCTTTCTTACAGGAGTGCAGGGCAGAGTGCCTTCACCTTACTGGGACCCGATGCAGTTCATGATTGATGAATGCCATAAGCGTGGAATGGAGTTCCATGCCTGGATTAACCCTTACCGTGCCAAGACAAAGGGAACTACTGCCTTATCACCCATTCATCCGTATAATAAGAATCCGGAACGTTTCGTGAATTATGCTGGTCAACTTTATTTTGATCCGGCTTTGCCCGAAAACCGTAAATACATTTGCAAGATTGTGCGCGATATTGTTACCCGTTATGATGTGGATGCCATTCATATGGATGATTATTTCTATCCTTATCCCAACCCGGGCGAAGATTTTCCTGATCATGTCAGTTTTGCGCAATATGGTCGCGGATACAGTAATAAAGCCGATTGGCGCCGTGACAACGTGAATGTGCTGATAAAGGAAATTCACGAAACTGTGCGCGAGTGTAAGCCGTGGGTGAAGTTCGGTGTTTCTCCTTTTGGTATCTACCGCAACAAGAAAAATGATCCGAATGGAAGTGATACACGCGGTCTTCAGAATTATGATGATTTGTATGCAGATGTGCTGATGTGGATTAATAATGGTTGGGTAGATTATAATATCCCTCAGATTTATTGGGAAATAGGTCATCCTGCTGCCGATTATGACAACTTGATACATTGGTGGGCAAAACATGCCGCTTCGCGTCCGTTATTTATCGGTCAGGATGTGATGCGTACGGTGAACAAGGCGGATGCCCGTAATCCGTTACAAAACCAGATGCCTGCCAAAATGAAGTTGCAACGGTCGCTTCCTACCGTGCAGGGAAGTTGTCAATGGTATGCTGCTGCAGTGGTGGATAATGCCGGCAATTACCGCACTATGCTGGAGAAGGAGTATCATCGTTATCCGGCTTTGATTCCTGAATCTCCTTTTATGGACGATAAGGCTCCAGGTAAAGTAAAGAAGGTGAAGATGGTATGGACGTATGAAGGTCCGGTACTCTTCTGGACAGCTCCGAAGGCAAAGGACGAGATGGACAAAGCTGTACAGTATGTGGTTTATCGCTTTGATAAAAAAGAAAAAGTCAATTTGGATGATGCTTCCCATATTGTAGCCATTACCCGTGACCATTTTTATCCATTACCTTATAACGATGGAAAAACGAAGTACCAGTATGTAGTGACAGCGTTGGATCGTTTGCACAATGAGTCGAAGGGTACTAAAAAGAAAGTAAAACTGTAAGAAGCGGGAGTGTTTCTTTAATTTTAGATTTTATTTTTACTGCCACTGCCTGGGTATTATATTCACGTCCTATCGATGAATAAAGAATTCCGGGGCAGTGGCAGTTGATTTGTATGCCGCCTGTTTTCCGGGTGCTATATTGTTTATGTTGAAATCAGGAAAAGGTTATAACATCTGTAATCCATCTATTGCGGCTTTATCTAATCAGTGATGACAAAGAGTTGATGATTATTTCCGGAGCCGATCATACGGATTTTTTTGATGATTTCCCATAATCGTCCTATTCTCAGTAAAGCAGGAACCCTGCCACTCCGCAAAGTATAATCATTAATATAGGATTGATTTTGTATTTCCGTGTACCTATAAAGGTTACTAGAAAAATAATTATACTGATGATGAATTGATACAAATCTATTTGATAACTGCCGAAGTTTTCAGCATTCATCAAGACGAGTGCAGCTGCTGCCAGCAGACCTACTACTGCCGGACGCAACCCTTTGAATACGGCTTCTACAACCGGATGCTTTTGGTATTTCAAGAAGAACCGGCTGATGATTACCATTAATATGAACGATGGAAAAACTACAGCAAAAGTAGCTATGCAAGAACCGAATATAGCCCAGCTTTCATTGTAGCCTGCATTCAATACCGCAGTATATCCCACATAAGTAGCAGAGTTGATGCCAATGGGACCCGGTGTCATTTGGCTGATAGCGATGATATCTGTAAATTCGCTGGCACTGATCCAATTATATCTTGTTACTACTTCTCCTTGTATCATGGACAACATGGCATAGCCTCCTCCGAAACCGAAGAGCCCTATTTTACAGAATGTGTAGAATAAATATAGAAAAATCATTTGGATGAATATTTATGTTTGTACTTGCCATATATAAAACCTCCCACGCCCGCTATTATGATAATGTAGACTGGAGACACGTCCAATACCCAGATAAGCAATGCGGATACTATTGGTATCCAGACAGTGTAACGGTTTATCTTGGCGGATTTTGCCATGGAGAAAGTGGGAGCTGCAATAAGGGCTACTACCGCCGGGCGAATTCCCTTGAATATATTCTCTACAATTGGGTATTGTTTGAACTGTTGAAAGAACAAGGCAATTGCCAATATGATAAAGAAAGAGGGGAGTATTGTGCCTAAAGCCATTGCCAATGCTCCACGGAATTTACGCAATTTATATCCGATAAATATGGCAATATTTACAGCAAATATTCCGGGTACAGACTGAGTGAGGGCTAATAAATCAATAAAATCCTCTTTGTCAATCCATTTTCGTTTGTCCACTATTTCATCTTGAATTAGGGGAACCATAGCATATCCTCCGCCAATAGTAAATAGTCCTATTTTTAGGAAGATAAGAAATGATTGTAAATAGAAATTCATTTTTTTAATTTTGTTTCATATAAGTGCTTGGTGGAACTCCGTAGTATTTCTTAAATGTATCCGTAAAATATTTGGGATCACTGAATCCCATCATATCCGAAACTTCGGATACGGTATAACGTTTGCTTTTCAATAAAATGCTAGCTTCGTTCATACGTACTTTACGTATAAAGTCACTGGGCGAATCATTGGTTAAGGCCTTTATTTTATTGTATAAACTACTCCGGCTCATATTCATTGCATCACATAGGTTTTCTACGTTCATTTCTTTGTTTATACTACTTTTTATGATGTCGGTAGCTTTTAAAAGAAATTCCTGTTCCAAACTGACCGTCGGATCATCTGATACCTCGTCTGCATTGAATTTGAATTGTGAGAAACGCTTTTTCATGATTTCCCTGTTCGCCAGAACGTTGGTTATGTTTGCTTTCAGTACTTCCATGTCAAATGGTTTGACTATGTATTTATCGGCTTTGGTCTGTAAGCCTTTGATAATACTTTCTTTATCGTTCAATGCGGTCAGCAATATGATAGGTATATGACTGGTTTCAATATTACTTTTCAATATATTGCACATTTTGTCTCCATTCATGATAGGCATCATTACATCCGACAGTATCAGATCAGGTTGTCGCTCTTTGATAAAATCCAGTGCTTCTTGCCCGTTTCCTACATCAGACACATGATAATCTTCCGATAGTGTATGCAATAGGAAAGTACGCAATTCCATATTATCTTCCACTATCAGAATGGAAGCGGCATGTGTTTTGACCGGCTTGTTTTTGATCTCTTTCACCAGTTCTTCCGGATTGCCTTCGATGACAGGCAGCGGGTCAATTACATCAGCTTTTTTGAATATACGGTAGTTGTATTTCCGACTTTTGATAGGGAATGCCAGTTTGAAGGTAGTTCCTACATTCTCTATACTGCTCATTGATATTTTGCCGGCATGGCTTTTTATCAGTTTGTAGGTAAGCAGCATGCCGATGCCGCTTCCTGTGATTTGCAGATTGATGGCATTATTCCCTCTGAATAGGCTTTTGAACATTTTCTTTTGTTCATTGGCGGGGATCCCGATTCCTGTATCTGTAATAGTGATGAACCAATGACTTTTATTTTTCTGAGTTTGCACAGTAACATTGCCCCCCTGACAGGTATATTTCAAGGCATTTGTCATCAGGTTACGGATAATGGAATCCATCTTGTTTCTGTCCAGCCATACTTCCTGGCTTTCGAAATTAGTTTCAAATATGATATTTATCTGTCTTTTGCGGGCATATAAATTGAACTGTTCCAAATAGTTTTTGATATAGTTGTTCAATTCGTATCGGGATACATATACAGTGGAGGTATACAGTTCCTCTTTTTCAAAATTAATCAGATTACTGGCTAACTCAGACAGATTGTCTGTATTTTGTATAGCTAGGTTGATATTGATTCTTCCCTGTTCGGACAGGTTTTCGTTTTTAAGAATCTCTCCCAAAGGAGCTTTTATCAAAGTCAGCGGTGTACGTATATCATGCGCCGTGTTGATAAAGAACCGGATTTTTTCTTTTGAATTGTTTCTGTCTTTCCTAAGCCACAAATAACGTAAGACAATTACTCCGACCAGTATAAAAATGATCAGATAAAGAATGCCTGCCCAAAAAGTAGCCCACCAAGGTGGGGTTACGGTTATGAAAAGTGAACGTTCTTCTAACAAATGGTGATCATCCATCAGGATGGCTCTCACTCTTAATTTATACTTACCGGGACCGATATTAGTGTAACGTATGCGGTTATCGTTCGTGAGTGAAGTCCATTCATCATAAAACCCTTCCAGTTTCCAGGAATAGACGATGTTGGAGGGATTATCATAATTGATGGAAGACACATCCAATGAAAAAATATTCTGGTCGTAATTCAGTATGATATGCCGGGTATCATCAATTTCTTCTTTTAAAGGGGAACCTTTTTCACCGGGCATTACTTTCTGATAGAGCAGTCGGAAATTATCAAATACCATTTTGGATTTGAATTGATGAGGCAGCGTGACGGTATCTGCCAGTTCAATGGCTCCGTCTCCACATCCGAAAATAAATTTTTTATCGCGTGTATGTACTCCGGCAGCTTGGTTAAAGCTGGTAGACATCAACCCTTGTTCTTTTGTCCAGTTAGAGAATATTTTTTCTTTTGTTTTGAAACGGGTCAACCCTTTTTCTGTACTAATGATCAAATCGTCTTCCAGAGCAGACAGTATGCAATGAATATTATTAGATATCAGAGCTGAATTATTGACATGGTAATTAGTTACTTTTTCTGTATAATTGTTGTAAATCCATATACCGGAACCATGTGTACCAATGAAAGTGATGTTCTTTTTACTTTGATAAATAGTATTTATGCAGCCTAGTTCGGAGTCTAGATTCACCGCTTTGAGCTCTTGATTGACCTTATTGAACTGATACAATCCATTGATAGTTCCTATCCATAAATTGTGGGCGTCCTTATTGGTGATATAGGTGATAGGGAAATCCATTTTATAACAATGCATTTCCTTTGTATCCATATCATAACTTTTTAAATTGTAATATCCTCCGGCCCAAATCAGATTATCCCAATCCTTATAAATACAACGAATATATTTATCCGGTTTTATGGTGTCATCATTTAATGTCTGGGGAATAAAATATTGTGTGGTCATGTTTTTCTTATCTATTTTGTACATTCCCGACATATATCCTCCTACTAAAATAATTCCTGGCCGGGATTCACATATAGAGATAAATACATGATTTTGATTAGGTGTGTCATGCTGATAAGTTGATAATAAATTCGTCCATTGTTTGGTGGAAGGACGGTAGCAACATACGCCATTATTGGTCGCATACCAAATATCTCCTTCAGAATCTTCCAATATATAGTTCACTTGGTTATCTATCAGTGAGTTGGGATTGTCGTAAGAGTGCTGTATCCATTTATATCCGGGATATTTCTCGGAATACACAGTAATTCCTATAGGATAGACTGCCATCCATAATTTTTGATCATCA
>OGZU01000548.1_pt1 | contig 9912 bp, 6 predicted proteins | sample 1576871 | NCBI WGS metagenome assembly OGZU01 (sample SAMEA3541580, study PRJEB24748) | human gut metagenome | biome: human gut; feature: human-associated habitat; material: faeces | place: China | collected 2012
GCTCTTCCGATCTCTATGAGAATACAGTCGAAGCTATTGAACGAATCAAGAGAATGTAATATTAGAATATAAAATAAGAAAAAGGATGGAATGTCAGGGATTGATGTTCCATTCTTTTTTGTATGTTAAAATAATAAATTATGCGGAATTTCTACCTGTTTTTTTAGACGAAAACTAAAAAATAAGATATATAATTGTTAGTTTTTTCTTGTATTCAATCCATTTTTTATATACAATAGAAGAAATAAAAAAACAAGATTTTCAAAAGAAGGAGATTTAAGACCAATGAAGAAGTTAGCTCTTGCTCAGGAATTAAAGGAAAATGCTTACCCAGGACGAGGAATCGTCATCGGAAGATCCAAAGATGGGAAGAAAGCGGTCACTGCATACTTTATCATGGGACGCAGTGAGAATAGCCGTAATCGTGTCTTTGTAGAAGAAGGGGAAGGAATCCGCACACAGGCATTTGATCCTGCTAAACTAGAAGATCCAAGCCTGATTATTTATGCACCAGTTCGTGTTCTTGGAGACGAGACGATCGTTACGAACGGGGATCAGACAGACACAGTATATGAAGGAAGAGAAAAGGGACTTACCTTTGAAGAATCTTTAAGAAGTCGTGAGTTTGAACCAGACGGACCAAACTATACACCAAGAATTTCTGGTCTGATGAAGATTAAAGATGGGACATTTCACTATGCAATGTCTATTTTAAAGAGCAACAATGGAAATCCAGAAAGTTGCAATCGATTTACATATACATATGAAAATCCAATCGCAGGAGAAGGACGTTTTATCCACACATATATGCATGATGGGAATCCACTTCCAAGTTTTGAAGGAGAACCTAAATTAGTAGCAATCGAAGAAGATATCGATGACTTCACAAATACACTTTGGAACAGCTTAAACGATGACAACAAAGTATCTCTGTTTGTACGTTATATTGATATTGCAACAGGAGAATATGAGACAAGAATCGTAAATAAGAACAAATAATCAGTCAATCAGCAGATCAAAGGAGAAGAAAAATGAAGGAATTAGAATTAAAGTACGGATGTAATCCAAACCAGAAACCATCAAGAATCTACATGGCAGACGGAAGTGAACTTCCAATTGAAGTATTAAACGGAAGACCAGGGTACATCAACTTTTTGGATGCATTTAATGGATGGCAGCTGGTAAGAGAATTAAAGAAAGCAACAGGACTTCCTGCTGCAACTTCTTTCAAACACGTATCACCTGCGGGAGCATCTGTAGGACGTCCAATGTCTGATACCTTAAAGAAGATCTACTGGGTAGATGATATGGGAGATTTATCTCCATTAGCATGTGCATATGCCAGAGCAAGAGGTGCAGACCGTATGTCTTCATTCGGTGACTTTATTTCTTTATCTGATGTATGTGATGCAGATACAGCACGTCTGATCAAGAGAGAAGTATCTGACGGAGTGATCGCACCAGGATATACAGATGAAGCACTGGAAATCTTAAAAGCAAAGAAAAACGGAAACTATAACATCATTAAGATCGATGAGAACTATACACCAGCACCATTAGAGCATAAACAGGTATTTGGTGTTACATTTGAACAGGGAAGACAGGAACTTCCGATCGATGATGAATTATTATCTAATATCGTGACTGAGAACAAAGAGATTCCAGAAGAAGCATTGATCGATATGAAGATTTCTTTGATCGTATTAAAATACACACAGTCTAACTCTGTATGTTTCGTAAAAGACGGACAGGCAATCGGAATCGGAGCAGGGCAGCAGTCACGTGTGCATTGTACAAGACTTGCAGGACAGAAAGCAGACAACTGGTGGTTAAGACAGTGTCCAAAAGTTATGAACCTGCCATTTAAAGAAAAAATCCGCCGTGCAGACAGAGATAATGCGATCGATCTTTACATTGGAGATGAATACATGGATGTTTTAGCAGACGGAGCATGGGAAAACATCTTCACTGAGAAGCCAGAAGTCTTTACAAAAGAAGAAAAGAGAGAATGGTTAGATAAATTAACAGATGTTACATTGGGATCTGATGCATTCTTCCCATTCTTTGATAACATTGAGAGAGCACATAAGAGTGGTGTAAAATACATCGCACAGCCAGGTGGATCTGTAAGAGATGACGCTGTCATTGACTGCTGTAATAAGTACAACATGGCAATGGCATTTACAGGAATCAGATTATTCCATCACTAAAAAGTTTCTTTATATAGTCATTGAACATGAAAAACAGTATATGGTCTGAAGTATAATTTTTTGGACCATATACTGTTTTTGTATGCAAAAAAATATGAAAAACAGGAGTTGTTATTTATTTAACGAGAAAGTTTATCGGTTAAGTATATTGTATTCAATTTTATTTTTGCTATAATGTAATTGAGTTAGATAGAGCTAACCAAAGGAGTTTTTATAATAATTTTAATCCAAAAGAAATGGAGGAGTTTTCAAAATGAAACAGTTTGAAGAATGGGAAGGATTTAAAGGTAGAATCTGGAAGGAAGAAATCAATACAAGAGATTTCATCCAGGAAAACTACACACCTTATGATGGAGACGAAAGCTTCCTTGCAGGATCTACAGAAGCAACAGATAAGCTATGGGGTATCTTACAGGGACTTCAGAAAGAAGAACGAAAAAAAGGTGGAGTTCTTGACATGGATACAGATATCGTATCTTCTTTAACTTCTCATGGACCTGGTTATATCAGTGAAGAAACAAAAGATTTGGAGCAGATCGTTGGTCTTCAGACAGACAAACCATTAAAACGTGCATTTATGCCATATGGTGGTATCAAAATGGCAGAAGAATCTTGTCGTAACTATGGTTATGAGCCAAGCGAAAGATTACATGAAATCTTTACAAAATATTCAAAGACTCATAACACAGCTGTTTTCGATGCTTACACACCAGAAATGAAAAAAGCAAGACATAACAAGATCATCACAGGTCTTCCAGATACTTATGGGCGTGGTCGTATTGTAGGTGATTATCGTCGTGTTGCTTTATACGGAATTGACTACTTATTAGAAGAAAAAGAAAATGATTTTGCAAACTGTGGATGCGGTGTTATGACAGATGATGTGATCCGTCTTCGTGAAGAGATCGCAGAACAGAAAAAAGCATTAAAAGGTATGAAAGAAATGGCTCAGATCTATGGATTTGACATTTCAAGACCAGCGAAAACTGCAAAAGAAGCAATCCAGTGGATGTACTTTGGATACTTAGCAGCAATCAAAACTCAGAATGGAGCTGCCATGAGTATCGGACGTGTCGCTACATTCCTTGATATCTATATCCAGCGTGACCTTGACAAAGGAATCATCACAGAAGAAGAAGCTCAGGAAATGATCGATCATTTAACAATGAAATTCAGAATGGTAAAATTCGCAAGAATTCCTTCTTACAACCAGTTATTCTCAGGAGATCCAGTATGGGCAACACTTGACCTTGCTGGTATCGGCGTGGATGGACGTTCCATGGTTACAAAGACTGACTTCCGTTTCTTGCATACATTAGAGAACATGGGACCATCTCCAGAACCAAACATCACAGTATTATATTCTTCTGATCTTCCAGAAAACTTCAAGAAATATGCAGCTGATATCTCTATTCGTACAAGTTCTATCCAGTACGAAAATGATGATGTTATGAAACCAGTATGGGGAGATGATTATGCGATCTGCTGCTGTGTATCTGCAACTAAGACTGGAAAAGAAATGCAGTTCTTCGGAGCAAGAGCAAACCTTGCAAAATGCTTATTATATGCGATCAACGGTGGTGTGGACTGCAAATCAAAACAGCAGGTAGGACCTTCTTACAAACCAATCATGTCTGAATATTTAGACTATGACGAAGTTATGGAGAAATATGATGTTATGATGGACTGGTTAGTAGATCTTTATGTGAACACATTAAACTTGATCCAGTATATGCATGACAAATATTACTATGAAGCAGCAGAACTTTCTCTGATGGATACTGATCTGAAGAGAACGTTCGCAACCGGTATTGCAGGATTTTCACACGTAATCGATTCTCTTTCTGCAATCAAGTACGCAAAGGTTAAAGTTATCCGTGACGAGAACGGAATTGCAAAAGACTTCGAGATCGAGGGAGACTTCCCAAGATACGGTAACGATGATGACCGTGCCGATGATATCGGAGTATGGCTGTTACAGACATTCATGGATAAGTTAAAGAAGCATCACACTTACCGTGATTCTGAGCCTACAACTTCTATCCTTACCATTACTTCCAACGTTGTATATGGTAAAGCTACAGGAGCAATGCCAGACGGACGCAAGGCTGGCGAGCCACTTTCACCGGGAGCTAACCCAAGCTACGGCGCAGAGAAGAGCGGACTTCTTGCTTCCCTGAACTCTCTGACAAAGATCCCGTATGAGTGGGCACTTGACGGAATTTCCAATACCCAGACCATCAACCCTGGTGCACTTGGAAATGAAGAAGGCGAGCGTATTGAGAACCTTGTAAACGTTATGGACGGATATTTTGACCAGGGTGCGCATCACCTCAATGTTAACGTGTTTGGCAAGGAGAAGCTTATCGACGCTATGGAGCATCCGGAGAAAGAAGAGTACGCAAACTTCACCATCCGTGTATCCGGTTACGCTGTGAAGTTCATTGATCTGACCAAAGAGCAGCAGATGGATGTTATCGCACGTACCTGCCACGATCATATGTAAAATAAATCGGAAAGCAGCAAAGCTTTGGATATGTCCAATTTAAAGAGGTGACAGGTTTTTACCTGTTGCCTCTTTATATTTTTGCGTATTTGCTCATTTATAGTTGATGTATTAAAAACAGCTTAAACTAATGGCACAATATCCAAAACCATGCTATCATAAAAAGCATATAGATTTTAAGAAACACCCAGACATAGATAGAAATGCGTGTAACATAAAATCCAGTCGAAGAAATGAGGTAAAAATTATGTTAGGAAATATCCATTCTATAGAAACATTCGGTTCCGCAGACGGTCCGGGTGTACGCTATCTGATTTTTTTAAAGGGCTGCAATATGCGCTGCAAATACTGTCATAATCCCGATACATGGGCAAAAACCGAAGGGGAAATGAAAAGCGCAGAAGAAATTTTACAACAGGCGCTGCGGTATAAAAGATACTGGGGCAAAAAGGGAGGTATTACCGTAAGTGGCGGAGAAGCACTGTTGCAGATTGATTTTGTCACAGAATTGTTTACGCTTGCCAAAGAAAAAGGCGTCAATACCTGTCTGGATACATCGGGCAATCCGTTTACCCGTGAGGAACCATTCTATTCTAAGTTTGAAAAACTGATGGAAGTGACGGATCTGTTTATGGTCGACATAAAGGAAATGGATGAGGACGAGCATAAACAACTGACCGGCCAGACGAATAAGAATATTCTGGATATGGCAACCTGTCTGTCGGATCACGGTAAAGCGATGTGGATTCGGCACGTGCTTGTGCCGGGCATTACCGATGATGATGGGCAGTTACACAGGCTCCGTGCATTTATTGATACGTTAAAAACCGTGGAACGTGTGGAAATTTTGCCATATCACACGCTGGGGGTATTTAAATGGAAAGAACTTGGGTTTCCTTATGCACTGGAAGATGTGGAGCCGCCGACCAAAGAGCAGGTGGAACATGCACGGGAAATCATTATTCCCGGTTATAAATCCTGATTGTATGAACAGGAGGGACATAGAAGCAAGGAAAAAATGTATATGTCCCAACAGTATAGATGGGCGGGACATAAAGATAAAGAAAACATAAGGAAAAACAAATCATGACACAACCGGAAATTTTATACGAAGATGCACAGCTGATCGTCTGTTACAAACCGGCAGGCATTGCAACGCAGACAAAAAAACTGGGACAAAAAGACATGGTCAGCATACTTTCGAATCACATAGCACAGGAAGGAACCGGACAGCCGTTTATCGGTGTAGTCCATCGGCTGGACCAGCCGGTGGAAGGCGTGATGGTGTTTGCAAAAACAAAACAGGCGGCAGCAAAATTGTCGGCACAGGTAAAAGACCATTCCTTTGGGAAAAAATATTATGCAAAAGTCCGGCTGCCGGAAGGAAAAACTTTTGAACAGGCTACGGGGCATGAAAAGACAGGAACACTGCAGGACTGGATACAATTTGAACCGAAAGAAAATAAATCCTGTGTAATAGAACAGAAGCAGAGGGAGAACGAACGGGAAGACATCAGGCATCCGGCAGACGGGAAGCGGTCGCAATTGCAGAAACCACGGCATACAGCAACGTCACAAAATAAGATACAGGAAGCAGTACTTGATTATCAGGTGATCAGGCAGGGAGAAGGATCTGCATTGCTGGATATTACTTTACATACCGGCCGCCATCATCAGATCCGTGTACAGCTTGCACATCTTGGAACTCCGATCTGCGGAGATCACAAATATGGAAAGGCTGAAAGAGGAACCCCGGCACTGTGCAGTTATCATATCGATTTTGTTCATCCGGTCAGTGGCAAAGAGATGACCTATGAAATCAGTCCGAGAAATTTCGAAACAGAATGTTAATGGTATTCAGGTGCTGAGTGAACAGTAACCCATTTAGCCGTTATCGAGCGGTTTCACTTCACGCAAATCTTGACAATCGGCTGTGTTCGTCATATTATATATTCGAGCTTTTCTGCGCATTTTGCGGGCAGAAAAGGAAAACTCTTACACGAGTATAACGTAAAAAATGACCGCACAGTGGTCGCAGAAAAGGAGAAAGACATGGCGAAAGAGAAGAAACTTGTTGAAGCCATTACTTCCATGGAGGAAGATTTTGCACAATGGTATACCGACGTCGTAAAGAAAGCAGAGCTGATTGATTACTCCGCAGTAAAGGGCTGCATGATCATCAAGCCCGATGGGTATGCTATCTGGGAAAATATACAGCATGAATTAGACCGCAGATTCAAAGAAACAGGCGTAGAGAATGTATATATGCCGATGTTTATTCCGGAGAGCTTATTACAGAAGGAAAAAGATCATGTAGAAGGCTTTGCACCGGAAGTTGCATGGGTAACCCATGGTGGACTGCAGCCACTGCAGGAAAGACTGTGCGTCAGACCGACATCCGAAACTTTATTCTGTGATTTCTATAAAAATGAGATCCATTCTTATCGTGATCTGCCAAAGGTATATAACCAGTGGTGTTCCGTTGTACGTTGGGAAAAGGAAACAAGACCGTTCCTGAGAAGCCGTGAGTTCTTATGGCAGGAAGGCCATACCGCACATGCAACAGAGGAAGAAGCAGAAGCAAGAACGATCCAGATGCTGAATGTGTATGCGGATTTCTGCGAGGACGTGCTTGCAATTCCGGTTATCAAGGGACGTAAGACAGATAAGGAAAAGTTTGCAGGTGCAGAGGCTACTTATACTATAGAAGCACTTATGCATGATGGTAAGGCACTCCAGTCAGGAACAAGCCACAACTTTGGAGATGGATTCGCTAAGGCGTTTGGCATACAGTATACAGATAAGGATAATAAGCTTAAGTATGTTCATCAGACTTCATGGGGAACAACAACAAGACTTATCGGTGCTGTTATTATGACACACGGAGATAATTCAGGACTTAAGGTTGCACCAGTTCAGGTTGACATCATACCTATCATGCAGAAGAAGGAAGGCGTGCTTGATAAGGCTTACGAAGTAAGAGATGCTATAAAGGCAGCAGGTCTCAGAGTTAAGGTTGATGATTCTGATAAGAATCCAGGCTGGAAGTTCTCAGAGCAGGAAATGCGTGGTATTCCAGTAAGAGTTGAGATGGGACCAAGAGATATTGAAGCTAATCAGGCTATCGTTGTACGCCGTGATACAAGAGAGAAGATTACAGTTGCAATTGATGAACTTGCAGTTAAGCTTCCGGAAATTCTTGACACTATCCAGAAAGACATGCTTGAGAGAGCAAGAGCACATAGGGATGCACATACATATGTAGCAGTTAACTATGATGAGTTCAAGGAAACAGCAGCTAATAAGCCAGGCTTTATCAAGGCTATGTGGTGCGGTGAGCAGGCTTGTGAAGATAAGATTAAAGAAGAGACAACTTGTACATCAAGATGTATGCCATTTGCACAGGAGCAGTTAAGCGATGTGTGCGTATGCTGTGGCAAGCCAGCTAAGAAGATGGTTTATTGGGGTAAGGCATACTAAATAAATGCAGCAATTCTGACATATCAGTGAACTGCATAGCAATGGGAGCAATCCGAGGGCATAAGTCAAGGGCAGAGTACCTTTTGCCTCTGACAATAATATATAAGATTATATAGAATACTGATAAGAATGGTAGACAATGCGTAAATACGGCTGGTTACCAGACTTGTCAGTATTTTTTACATTTATTTTATAAATATTAACACTGGATTTACGATTGTATATAAGCGGATTTTATAAACTCCCCATATATTATATATAGTCTTTAATTAAGCTGTTATCTGCAAAATACGTATGGCAGACAGATTGATAAAGATCAGGCTGAAAATGCAGAACACATAATTACCAGAAGCTTTAACGGGCAGGAATATAATTCCATAAATTGAATACAATATAGCATAAAATTAAAACAATATATGAATTGCTTAGAACTCGTTGATGTATTAATAAAAGTGTGTTATACTTTTAACAATAAATTAACGGACGTAATAACTAAATACGTTATAGGAATAATGGAGGGAAGCTTATGGCGAAATGGGTTTACAGATTTTCAGAAGGCAACGCTTCAATGCGGCCATTACTTGGTGGAAAAGGAGCTAATCTTGCAGAGATGACAGGGCTTGGTATGCCAATTCCACAGGGTTTCACAGTTACGACAGAAGCCTGCACTGAATATTACAGACACGGAAAGCAGATTACAGATGAGATACAAGCTCAGATATTTGAAGCTATTGGCTGGCTTGAGGAGTATAACGGAAAGAAGTTCGGGGATACACAGGATCCTCTCTTAGTTTCTGTAAGATCAGGTGCAAGGGCATCTATGCCGGGTATGATGGATACAATACTTAATCTTGGACTTAATGATGTGGCAGTTGAGGGCTTTGCGGTTAAGACAGGTAACCCAAGATTTGCGTATGATTCGTATAGAAGATTTATACAGATGTTCTCAGATGTTGTTATGGAAGTTCCTAAGTCATATTTTGAGAAGATTATAGATGAAGTTAAGGCAGATAAGGGTGTTGTATATGATACAGAGCTTACAGCAGATGATTTAAAAGAACTTATTGTAAGATTTAAGGCTGTATACAAGGAAGCTATGAAGGGTGAAGAGTTCCCACAGGATCCTAAGGTTCAGCTTATGGAAGCAGTTAAGGCAGTATTCCGTTCATGGGACAACCCTAGGGCAATTGTATACAGAAGAATGAATGATATTCCGGGCGACTGGGGAACAGCGGTTAATGTACAGACTATGGTATTTGGTAATAAGGGTGATACATCAGGAACTGGTGTAGCATTTACAAGAAATCCATCTACAGGTGCTAAGGGAATATACGGAGAATATCTTATCAATGCACAGGGCGAGGACGTAGTTGCTGGTGTCAGAACACCTCAGCCAATAACACAGCTTGAGAAAGACCTTCCAGAGTGTTATTCACAGTTTATGGAACTTGCAATGAAGCTTGAGAATCACTACAAAGATATGCAGGATATGGAATTTACTATAGAAGAAGGCAAATTGTATTTCTTGCAGACACGTAACGGCAAGAGAACTGCACAGGCGGCTATCCAGATTGCGTGTGATCTTGTAGATGAGGGAATGATAACACCTAAAGAAGCAGTAATGAGAATAGAAGCTAAGTCTTTAGATCAGTTATTACACCCAATGTTTGATATTGATGCACTTAAGGCAGGGGAAGTTATTGGAGAAGCACTTCC